>Ga0247611_10003770_pt1 | contig 21978 bp, 21 predicted proteins | sample 177DNAGHGhighgp2_FD_192422 | JGI IMG/M metagenome (GOLD analysis project Ga0247611, IMG submission 192422) | Sheep rumen microbial communities from Palmerston North, Manawatu-Wanganui, New Zealand - 1770 DNA GHGhigh gp2 | ecosystem: Host-associated > Mammals > Digestive system > Stomach > Rumen... | reverse complement strand
TACCGTCAACTCTTATGAGGGACTTCAGGAAGCCGTTGAGCCGCAGGAAGCAAAACAGTAATTTACGGTGGTTGTTGGGGGCTATCGCATGATAGTCCCCTTTCTATTAAAGAGAGAGGATTGAAACTATGAAAACATTTGTGCTTAATGGAAACACATATCCCATAAAGGATATGGGAGTAAACATGATTTGTGATTTTGAGGATATGGGAATATCCCTCAATGACATGCAGAATAAAACATTCTCGTTTGTGAGAGCCTATATCGCCACATGTATGAACGCTTCACTTGAAAAGGCAGGGCGAGAGATTGAGTTGCATCTTATTAACAAGGGCAAGATGGACGATTTGATGAACCCTCTGAAAGATGCCATGGAAAACTCTGATTTTTTTCGGGCACTCCAAGAGAACGAGGAAACGGAAACTTCAACAGCGGAAGCGGAGCCTTCAACGGAGAAGAAATCGAGGAAGTAAATCTGCTGAAAGTAAAGGGTTTAAGGTCGTATTTTCGAGAGAAATGGTTGCCGAAAGCCCTTGTATTAGGGATGACCGAAGCACAATTTTGGGAGTCCAATCCCCGAAAAATGAAAGCATATTCAGAAGCCTTTAAGCAAAGGCAAAAGATAGAAGATGCAAATAACTGGTCTTTGGGGATCTATATAAAATCTGCCATAGCATCTGCATTAGACAGTAAAAACAAATATCCTGAAAAGCCATATTTTGAGCAAGTCGAGGATAATGAGTATATTGATGCAAGCGAATGGACAGAGGAACAGAAGCAGGAATACCGCATGAAGTTGTTTGGATATCTTGGCGAATTGCAGACAACACATGAGTTAGCGGAAAAACAAAAGAAAGTGTAGACCCACAGGAGTAACCCGAAAGGTGAAACTGTGGGTGATATTGAGGTTAGCATGTCGGATTTTTTTGCGGTAGATGGTGTTCAATTTCCATACCCCGTACACGGATTAGAGTACATCTATACAGATGCCGTGAACAATGGCAGAAACGCCCAAGGCGTAATGATAGGTGAAAGGGTAGGCAGAACGCAATCAAAATTAAATAACCTCGAATGGAAAATGCTTGATGCCTATACAGTACATAGGATGATAAGGGCATTTGATAAATTCTTTGTAGTGGTACACTATTGGGATTTACGGCAATTTGGATGGGTAGACATGATAATGTATCCCGGTGATCGAACAGCACAGCCATATTACAGGATGCATGATAGTATGCCCGATAAAATTGAGAGTTTCAAGGTAAACATTATAGATTGTGGGATTTTATAAATGAACCGTACAAGTAGTCTATACAAATCAGAAATGAAACAATACCTGCGTGACAGGTCTTATGTATGGGTCTACTTGGGTATGATTAGTCGTGAGGCACAAAATTCTGCAAAGGTCACAAGTCAGTTAGTGGATTTTGCAAAGGATGACATATTTGGCACAACTCAATTCCAAGGTTATTATGCCACATTTGAGGAAAACTTCTTTAAGGCAGATGGTTCAATGTATTTCATGCCCGAAGAAGCCAAGTATTATAGTGTGCTTAATCAAGGTGCGGTAAGTGACAATTCCGTAACAATACAGTTTGACAAAGCATATAGCTTTGGTGGACTTACAATAGACTTTGGAGATGTATATCCCACGGAGTTTACTGTCAATGACGGATTTGAAACGCATACCTATCAAAATGATAAGGCAGGAACATTCATCGTCAATGACGGATTTGAAAATGTCGAAACATTAACTATAACCCCAATCACAATGGTTGGCGGCGATCAGAGAATGAGGATACATGCCATAATCTTTGGATTGGGTTTTGTATTCGATAACAGCAATCTTATATCAACTAAAAGGGTTAATACGGTAGATCATTTATCGTTAGAGTTACCCAAGAAAACATTTGAATTTACCATTGATAATTTCAAGCAGGAATGGACTATTGATAACCCGAACTCATATGCAAGGGTGTTACAGGAAAAGCAAATTGTTCAAGTAACATACGGTAGGGAACTACCCGATGGAAGTATTTACAAAATACCGGGTGGAAAAACATCACTACAATCATGGTCAAATACCCATTCAACGGCAAGTTTTAAGGCTGTTGGTTTCTTGGATGACTCAAATACAACTTATTACGGTGGAAAAGTAAGCAGAATATCTCTTTACGATTTAGCCGTAAGAGTTTGTGAGGATATGGGTGTTGATTATAAGATTGATACATTCCTGAAAAAGTTATATACCAGTAATCCACTTCCGATAGATACACATAAGGCATGTTTGCAGATGATAGCAAATGCAGGATTATGTAGTATGTTTGAGGATGAAAATGGCACTATAACACTAAAGACTTCCATGAAAGCACCGAGATACGATATCACGGTAGAAAATGCGGAGTATTCCAATACCGAAAAACTCACAAACGGGGACGAGGTATATAACCTTGCTTCGTTTGAAAAGGATTACTTTAAGGCAGATGGTTCTTTAAGGTTTTACGGTGACACAGATAAACAAGGTGTAGTATCTAACATATACCCGACTAATAACGGATTGAGTATAACCATCGAATTTGAAGCGATATGGACATTTACAGGGCTTTCGTTTCAGTTTGGGATAATTACTCCGTCTACGATAACAATAGCCGAGTATAACGACAATACGCTATCAGAAACACATACATATGATGTTGATGATACCAACTATTACATAGATTATGAGTTTTATGAGGTTGATAAACTAATCATAACATTTAGCAACCCGGATGACACAAGAATACATCTAAATAAACTCTTAATCGGCACTATAACCGACTATGAAATATCTGAAACGGATATGAGGGAACTTCCCACGGCAACGCAAACCGAAAGGGTTAGGAGCATAAACATAAAGTATTATGAGTATGTCGAGGGAACGAAAAAGGTAAAGGCACAGACAAATGCTGATGTAGGAGAAAACCTTGTCACATTCAATACGCCCTGTTACGGATATACGATAGAGGGTTGCACCATCAAAGAGAGTGGTGCTTATTATGTTGTCTTTGAAGCGAATGAAGCAGGAAAGGTCACAATAGAAGCAACCGAGTATGAGAAGGTAGAGAATACCTATTCATATCAGCTACGCAGGACAGGACAAGATGTAGTATTGGAAAACGACCTTATAGGTGATGCTGATTTAGCGGAGAGGGTATGTGAATGGCTTGCGGAGTTTTATGCAGGAGAGGTTGACTATTCAATAAGTTATCGTGGTGAACCTGCATTAGAGAGTGGTGACAGGATATACCTTGAAAACCGATTTGTTAATAGCAACCTGATACTGGTTACAAGCGAAGAACTGACAACAGGAACAGGAATGAGTCTTACTAACACTATAACGGCAAGACAGATATCATACAAATTATGACTTGGATAGAACCTAAAACGGATTGGACAGCGAATGATTATATCAATGTCGCTGACTATAATCGAATAAGGAACAATCTTCTGTATCTGAACAATAAATGCAACATTCACTTTCCCCCGGATGTTGCCATTGATTTAGGCAACGAAAAGACGGTAAGTGATTATGCTTACGCTTCTGATTTCAACAATTTTGAGAGTGCATTAACCTCGATAAATAACCGAGCATATAGATATGATATCGGGTCTGAAATGCAATTTACCATGTTGGGTAAGACAATAGATTATGAGGAATTAAATCGCATAGAAAAGGCGTGTTTAAGGCTTTATAAGATGTTTGAACAGATAGAAAATCAGCGTAGAACAGCATTTAGGGCAAACGGCACAGATTTTATAGATAGTGGAGAAAACGAATGAAATTATCAGAAGCATCAGTAAACAGTATTTTTGTTGACAATGACACTAAACTAAACGGAACTCCGATAGAGTGGGTAGTAGCGGCACAGAATGTTGACGGTCAAGGGATTACAACCCTTATGAAGAAAGACCTTATAAACGGCATGATTTATGATGCCAAAGAGCCACAGAACCCTAACACCGTTATACAGCGAACAGGTAACGGGGATTACGAAACCTCTAATATTTTACAATGGCTCAATTCTGATGGTAGTGCAGGACATTGGTATACCGCACAGCATCAGTACGACCAAGCCCCTAACAGTAGCGAGGTTGGCGGTTCTTATGCGAATGATGCAGGGTTTTTGAATGGCTTTAGTACAACCCTTAAAGGCTCAATGCAAACTGTTGAAAAGATGGGCGTTTCAAAGAAAGTTCACATTCCCTCATATAAGGAGATAATTGGAACAGACAGCCTTGTTGAACAATCGGTTGCTATGAACGCTGATAGTGGAGAGGTCTATCAGGGTTTTGAATACAGAATATACCGAAATACAATAAGCCACATATACCCCGGTTATTGCCCTTCTATGTTTATTAGAGGTGCGGTGAAGAGTGCTTATGCGGAAACACAAGCATCGAGTGTATTGACACTAATCTATAATACATACAATTCGTCTTATAGTAGTCATTCAGCAGGTTGGCGTACCAATGACATAAATGCAATTTGCTATGGTAATCCTGATTATTATTACACTTGTCCTGTAATTTATGTAAATTCAAATCTCCCTGTAAAGTTTGTCAACGGCAAGTATCAAGCGGATTACAAGATTGAACCTCAATATAGCGATTACGGCAATCATAAGGATGGATTTAATTTCAAGGTTAAAATCTCTTGTAGTGAGAGTGGAACATCCAATGTGACCGCTTATGCAGATGGTGTAGAGATAAAGACATTCACGGTCAGTCAGTATAACGAGTATGTAACATTACCATTCTTGGATAGTGATTTAGAGGATTTGACCGAGGATGTTCACACGATCAGATTAGTTGCCGAAAAAGGCAATTCCATATCTGAAACATCATTCACCTATACAAAGGTTTCAGAAAGTGTACCCTCTATATTTGCTGATGACATAGGGAATATTACAACTCCATTTACATTAAACTATCAGGTTTACGATGATGATGGTGATGATGTTGATGTGACCATTAAGATTGATAATACTGTTTTATACACTCAAACGAATGTAGAGCAGAATGTCAATTTGGAATACACCATATCGAATGATGACTACAATAGCCTTGCTTATGGGACACATACACTCTCAATTATTGCAAGTGACGGGCAGAATACAAGCACATCAACAATCTCCGTAACAAAGAACAGTATGCCTACAATATCGCTTAATACACATGATATGGGAGAGGTTTTAACTCCGTTCTCTGTCGTTGTCACAGCCGATAGTGAAGATGGCAATAATATAACTATAAAAGCATATATAGATAACCGGGAGATACAGGCATGACACAAACTATCAACATAACACAGGATATACTAAATGCTTTATCATCAGGAAGTCACATACTAACCGTAACAGCCACAACAGATAGTGGATTTAGTGCAAGTGATAATGCCTCATTTAGCACCGTAAGCAATCCTCAAATATCGGTTAGTAGTGATAGCGGTGAACATGCCGAGGGATTTGATATTCCGTTTGAAGTATTTGGCATAAACGGGAGTGCAACAATTACGGGTTCTATTGATGGACAACAGTTTTATCGTCTGAATTTTGCGATAGACGGTCTGTTTTCTGCGAGGGTGAGTGATTTTGCAATATCGTCTTTGGGTGGCGGTAGCCATACTATTACATTCTCGTTAGAGGATGAGCGTGGGAAAACAACAACTGCAAGTACAAACTTTATCAAGACCTATTCATTACCTGTTGTTTCGGTAGCATCTAACATAGGTGACAAAACATCAGCTTTTGTTTTGCCGTTTACTATTAGGAACGCACAGAGTGAACATCCCTCTTTAGTTGCTTACATGGACACGGTTACTGAAAAGATATTTGAAACAGATGATGCTTCAAATATCAACAGCATAACGGTAGATGTTAGCGAATTGGAGAGTGGTACACATAGCATAATTCTTTCCGTAACGAATGATGCCGGGACTACCACAAAGAATACGGCATTTAATTATACCGTGGATGATACTTCTTATACAGGATTGAAGTTAGGCTATCTTGATGACACATGGGATGCCACGGTAGTGAACGATAGAATTTATACCGAAACGGAAGTCACCTATGATGGCAATACTTATAAGTCATATAAGGACGATACCCCTTACGATACAGAGGGAGAGGTAGTAACAGGTGGTCTTTTGGCGGCTATGTCGAGGGGAGTGCAGAACGCATCAGCTTCAACTCTCACAAGAAACGCAGATGGTTCCTATACAGAAATATCCGCTAATGGTGTGTCTAACCTCGTTAAAACCGATAACGGATATGCGGAAGTATTTACGGATAAAGAGGGTAATATTCTCACAAAGAATGTATATATAAACACAGATGGTTCCGTTTCGGAAAGCACAACATTTGAGAGGGCTTAATTATGTCATTTGCGAAGTATGCACAGTTTTATAAGGATAACGGTTTCTTTGCAGGTAGCAAGATAAAAACTACAATCACCGATACATCATTTATTGGAGCGGAGTTAGTTTTATCCAAGGGGAATAAGGTAATTCGATCTACGACAATCCCTGCAAGTGGGGCTGTGGAGTTTTTCACGGATGAAAGCGGTACTCTGACATTAAGTGCAAACAACGGAAATTCAACAATATCAGGAACGGTAGAGGTCGGTGCATACGCCACTTACAATGTAAATATGAGTGGCATGGTATCAGATAGAAACAGACAGATATTCGCCACAAAAGACGAGATAGAGTTTGATAACGAAACTACATCTGATACGGTGACAATATCATATACGGGTGATGTTGCCAATATATCAGTATCATCTTCAAATACGAATGTTGCCACAGCAACGGTTAATAAGAATGTAGTTACGGTAAGTGATGCCGGAAAGGGTCTTAAAGGCACATCCGATGTTACCGTGACGGTTGCACAAACAGATGAATACAATGCAAAGAGCGTGACTATCCATGTAACAAAGGATAACGGCAGGATTGATAAGAGTTGGTACGGTCTTAAAAATATAGTTGAGAGTGGGCTTGAAAGTGAGATGTGCGAGGTTGGCGAGGAATATCCCGTTACTCTGTCTAATGGAAAAACAATCACTTTCATCATAGGTGCAATAGACCACGACTATGACCATCAGATAATCTTTGTGCCTAAAAGGTATGACTATTTAGATAAAATCCCATTCAACAGAAGTGGTAACATGAATAGATATGAAAACAGTTCGTTATGTGAATATCTAAACGGGACATTTTTTAATATGTTGCCTGCGGATATGCAAGGAGTTATCTCGCCAAGAAGGATAGAGTATGCGATAAGTTATACTACATTAGTGTCGTATTCAAAGAAAGTATGGTTGCCGAGAGAATATGAGATTTTAGGGACAACAGATGAAGCATATAGCAAAGAAAGGGAGATATATAAAATAAAGAAATTCCCTTGTTTTGCAGATGACCTTATTACGCTATACGAAACTTACCAGTCAACTTATGGGGAGAGTGAAACCATCCCCACCTGTTCCCCAAGCGATGATGGGGACTATTATTTTGTAAACGCTTTCAGGTATGTTTCCGGACAGGTTGATAGGTACGAAACCTATCACAAAATGGGTGGTGGCGATGTGCGACCGTTCCCTTGTTTCCATATCATTAAAGAAGCATGATACCTTATAGACAGGCAAAAAAACTCACATTTCAAGAGGTAGGCGGTACGGATTTGACTTATCAAGGCATATTTATTAAGACTATGCCTGATACTATTGAGTATTCAATAGGTGAACTTCTTTCCTTTGATGGATTGGAGATATATGCCACATATCAGGGTGACGATATATACTACAAGGATGTGACAGATAGCGTTACCCCAAGTGTGGCAGAAGGAACGCCCGTCACGGCTGATATGTCCGTTATTACATTCACCTATCAAGGCGATACTGTGAGTTATCAGATAGAGGTCAAATCCCTGCCCGAAGGGTTTACGGAAAAACTCTATATCAAGCATACCGCAAGTGGAGAGTTGAAACTTACAGACATGTCATATCAGGATGGATATGTATATCACTTTGATATTGCGGTTCCCGGTGCGAGTAATGCCACATCATCTATGTTTGAGATATATAGCGTTGTAGGCAGAAACAATGCGAGAATAAGGCTTGACTCTCTGTTTAATACAAGCAGGACTAAATTTCAAAATGTAAGAGTATTAGGTTCCAAAGATGGGACAACGGTAGGTAGTGTGCAAATCCCCACAGAGGAACCTATTAGTCGTTGCATGATGATTTTTGATGCCAAAAACGGGACATTATCAATAAATGGTACTGTAAGTGATATAAGTGCGGCAACGGCTGTATTACAACAATTAGAGTTTGACGGTGCATCATCAAGAGTAGGTGCAATAATCGGTACACAGACCTATTACAACTACATGGAAGTATACGGGATAAAGGTATATAGTGATGGAACGCTGATACATGACTATATCCCCTGTACTAATAATAACAATGTGCCGGGGCTTTATAATTCCAAAACAAGGCAATTTATATATTCAACGGCATGGGATGTAGCAGGATAAGGAGATTACTATGGATTTAATCACATATGGGATTTTAATCAAAAAAATTAAAGCATCAGAAACAGGCATAGTCGATATCAGAAAAGAGGATGGATATATTGTCTTTGAAATGGCAGATGGCACAGAATTTAGGATAGAAGATGCCACCAAAGACATAATAAACATTGATGTAAATGCAGAGAATTATATAGTGGTGACTTATGAGGATGGATCAACGACAACAAGTGACCATCCTATACCCACAAGTGTAGTTATGACCGGGGCAACATCAAGTGCAGATGGTACAAGCGGTTATGTGCCTACACCCACAAGAGGAAAAGTTAAATACCTCAATTCAAGGGGTGAATGGGATAGTGACCTTCCTGATACCGTGGCTTCGCTATCGTCCGTAGTTCCTACAACGGAAATACCTGAAGGAGCGACCCTTACATCGGAAGGATGGTCAATTACAGATGATAATGAAGTAGCAACAGAATTTGAAAAGTGGAGCGTGTGAAATGGCACTTACACAAAACGAACAACTGATAATCAAATATGTAGCAGAAAATTTCGCAACAAAGAAGAGCGTGGCTGATATATGTCCTGCGTATGCACTTCAAGGGCAACCCGAATATAGTGCCACATGGCTGTCTAAAACCGTAGATGGTACACCATTAACGCCTATACAGAATAGATTTTACATGGTACTCAACCGTGGAGAGATATACACATGGACGGGCAGACAGTATGAACAGGCAAATTTACCCGATCTAATTACTTCACAAGAAGTAACGGAGATGTGGAAATAAAAACTATGCGTTTTAGGGCTACTACGGTAGCCCTTTTTTGTTGCGCTCATTCATCGAAAATATAATTTTTTAGCCTTATAAGGCAGAAAGGAAGTAAATATGGCACAAACAAAGTATGCAGGTAGTGTAGCACTTCAACAGATGGTTGACGAAACTAAATCACGCCTTGATCTGAAAGTTGATAAGGTGACAGGCAAGCAACTGTCAACAGAGGATTACACTTCTGCCGAAAAGACCAAACTTGCAGGAGTGGCAGAGGGCGCACAGGCAAATACTCTTGAAGGTATTACGGTAGACAATACTGACCTTACGATTACCAACAAGAAGATAACCCTGAATAAGATGGCTCTTAAAGATGAGGTAGCCGAAACCGATCTCGCAACCGCACTTGCAACAAAGATTAACGGTAAGGCAGACAAATCTACCACTCTCCAAGGTTATGGCATTACAGATGCTTATACAAAGACCGAGGTAGACGGGATTGTTGATGACAAGGCTGACCTTGCATCCCCGGCTTTCACGGGTACACCTACTGCACCTACGGCGGCAAGTGGTACTAATACCACACAGATAGCAACCACAGCTTTTGTTAAGGCGGCTTGTGATGATATTACACATGACCTTGCGGCGGCTCTGAAGTTTAAGGGTGTTGTTGCCAACCTTACAGAACTTGAAGCAATCGTAGACCCTGCCGAGGGTGATGTTTACCAAGTAACCAATCCGGGCACAGGCAAGAGTAACGCCGAGTATGCTTACAACGGAACATCATGGATTGAACTCGGTACGGAGATAGACCTTTCGGGATATGCACCAATCGCATCCCCAGCTTTCACAGGAACGCCTACTGCACCTACACCTTCGGCAAGTGATGACAGTACGAAAATTGCGACAACTGCATATGTCCAAAACGAGTTGAATGACTATGTAAAGTCGGACGACCTTGTAGCAATAACTGCCGCAGAGGTTACGGCTATGTGGGCTTAAAATGCCTAAATTTGGCATAGAAATAGCATTTTCAGTATGATATAATTAGAATAGAAACATAGCGTGATGGAGAGGACTACATAAGTAGCCCTCTCTTTTTGCGTGTAAAGGAGAAAACATGACTGTAATGGAGTGGCTTGGACACAATATAGGAGAATTAGTGGCTGTCGGGGTAATTTCGCTTATGTCAATCATTCAAGTCAGTAAAATAGAGATAAATCCATGGACATGGGTAGCGAGGAAATTAGGAAACGCATTTAACCATGATATCTCTGAACAGATAAAAAATGTTGAAGAACGAGCCAACGGGAGAATGGACGAGTTTGAAAAGGCAATAGAGGAAATAAAGAAGCAACAGGATAAAGATCGTGCGGCAACTAACGAATATAGGGCTATCTCATCACGGGTGAGAATTTTGAGGTTCAACGAGGAATTATTGAGAAAGCAGAAACACAGCAAGGAGTCATTCGACCAAGCATTATTAGATATAACCGATTATAGGCGGTACTGTGATAACAACCCTGCATTTCAGAATGAGAGAGCCGTTTTAGCAATTCAGAATATAGAAAGATGTTATCAGAAATGTTTGGAGGGGAGTGATTTTCTTTGAAAGAGTATCCTTCGCTAACTAAATTTGTGGTGTTTTCGTTTTCACTATTGATTATATATACGATAGTGGAATTTATTGTATCGAGCATTACAGGGCAGGAACATACAACTTTAACCACATGCTTTTTTACTTGCATTGGCGGTGAGGTGTTTTCCTGCTGTCTGATTAAGATATTCAAACTAAAAGAAGAAAAGGAGAGCAATTATGAATAGCACATTTATTTTAACGGCACTTACAGGAATATCTATCCTTACTTCACTTACGGTAGAAGCCATAAAGAAACTTCTTAACGAAAGAGAGGTAAAGTACAGTTCAAATCTGTTGGCGGCGATAGTATCAATCGTACTTACGATAGCCGTATCGGTATGTTATATCATTTATAAGGATATAGTCATATCTCCGCAGGTGATAGTAATGATTATCGCAATAACATTTCTGTCGTTCCTTGCATCTACAACAGGCTTTGACAAAGTTAAGCAAATGATAGAACAGCTATCTGATGTGAAATGATGATATTACTAACAGTTTTCGTTTTTATACTCATATTCTGTTATTTCTTAAATGATTGAGATAACTTTTGCAATACTGTGTTTCATCATCTATCTATGTAATCTTGTGAGGTACTTTTATGACGATGATAGCCCACGCCTCGATAGACGAGAGGGGAAAGATAAGCGGCGGTAAGTCGGGTGACCAAAACGGCAAAGAGGTATGTATACGCCCTTATTATCAAAATAAGTGGAATGTAGTAGTTAGACTTAAAATGCCCTCTATGCGACAAAAGGTTGCTGATTGTATGGTAAAAGCGGCAAATAATCCGGCAATAGGATATGACCAAAGCAACCGCAATTCGTTACTGAACTATGCCAAGATTTATAATTATGATGTATCGAAGATAACAACCCCATGTGAAACGGATTGTAGTGCATTGGTAACGGTGGCATGTATAGCGGCAGGGATAAGGGAAAATTCTCTGGTGGTATCGGGTAACTGTTCCACTACAAGTACATTAAGAAAGCGTTTACAAGCCACAGGAGCCGTTGAAGTGTTTACAGATAGGGAATATACCTCTACGGACAAAAACCTCGTTGTAGGGGATATCCTTATTCGAGAGGGGTATCATACAGCCGTGGTGGTACAGACGGATGCCAAAAAGAGCACAAAAGAGATTGCACTTGAAGTAATAGATGGCAAATGGGGAACCGGGGACGAAAGAAAAAAGAGACTGACAAATGCAGGATATAACTATGCCGAAGTACAGGCAGAAGTGAATAGGATATTGAGATGAACATTTCGCAAGAAGGAGTCAATATAATAAAAAAATTTGAGGGTTGTGTGCTCCATGTGTACTTGGATGCTGTTGGTGTTCCGACCGCAGGATACGGACATACGGCAGGACTATCAAGGTCAATGGTAGGGCAACCCATAACACAAGCCCTTGCGGATAATTGGCTTAAAGAGGATCTAAAAAAATTCGAGAAAAAGGTAAACAAGTATGATGCGATATATCATTGGAATCAACACGAACTAAATTCACTTGTATCCTTTGCATATAATATCGGATCTATTGATGGATTGACAGCCAACGGTACACGAAGCAAACAGCAGATAGCAGATGCCATGCTGAAATACAATAAGGCAGGTGGCAAAATCCTTAACGGGTTAGTTAAGCGTAGACAAGCTGAAAGAGAATTGTTCCTAAAAAGAACCGTTACAATAAAGCCAACACTTAAACGGGGAAATTCGGGACTTGCCGTAAAGGAAATGCAAGGATTATTAGGCATTAAACAAGATGGAATATTTGGCACAATAACAGAAACGGCTGTAAGGCTTTTTCAGCGACAACACGGGCTTATTGAGGATGGTATATGTGGGGTTAAAACATGGAATGAGTTGCTAAAATAAGACTTCTTCATTTCAATCCTCTTTAGTATGGGGCTACCGTTTCGGCGGTAGTCCTTTTTGGAGAAAATCATGTCAGAATTTGAATCCATTGAATTACAAGTAATTGCGGAAACGAATAGAGCAAGCCAAGGTTTAGGCAATGTTGACCGGGCATTAGAGAGTATTCAGAACTCACTAAAGGGTATTGCATCTTCTTTATCAGGATTAGAGGGTAAGGTTAAACCGCTTACTTCATCAATCAATCGTCTTTCCCGTGACATTGAGAAAATCAATCCCGATAAATTCAGAGCCATTTCAAACGAGATGGAAAACATGTCTGCATCTTCCCGTAGGGCAAGTGATACTGTCAGTAGATCGTATGATGATATGATTAACAGCTCGAAGTACGCCCAAAAACAGGTTGAAAAGACTTCAAGAGATTTAATCAAATCTTTCAATATAATCCCTGAACATGCAAATGAGGTCAAGGATGCTGTCAGAGGTATGTTTGACGGTATAAAGGCATATTCATTAAGTGGTTTTAAGGATAAGGGTTCTTTGGATAATTTTTATAATTATCAGGATGCCCTTGAAAAACTCTTAATGTCGTATGGTCGTGTAAAGCAAGAATTGACTTCGACCCAAAAGGAAATAAAGGACTTTGTAGATAAAGTGAACAGCGAAAGCGCAAAGTCTGTAATGGTATTGGGCGATGCCGCTTCCATGTACACGAAAGAACAATTAAAGAGTGTTCTGCGGTTATTAGGGCGTGGTTTCAAGGCTGATGTAGTACAGGGCAAGGATAATCACATGTTCGAGTATGTGACACAAGACTTGGAAGCCCTTGGTGGAAGTGCCCTCCACGCTAAAGATAGATTGGCTCTGCTTGTAGAGGAAATGAAAAAGATTAAGTCTATGGATAAGTACATGTCCTATGAGGATATGGAGCATAGATTTAAGACGGGAAGACAGACAACAGATAACACCAATCTTGAAGCGAGTCCGTTGGAAACGGTAAAGGGAACCGTTGAAATGTTAAGGGGGGATTTTTCTGATCTTGCATTAAAGGAGCAGGATGTTATTGCTAATTTAAGGCAGATGGAAGCGGAAAGTGAACGGCTTAACTCTGTCAACACAACGGGATTTGCAGAGGGAATAAATAGGATAGTTCCTGCAATCGAAACCGCCACTAATGGGATGGTTGACTTCAATCAATGGGTTAAAGATTGTTTTAATCAGGATATAGGAGTTAAGAACTTTGCTGACTCATTCAAAATGCTTCCTTCAATAATCGAGGAATCAACCGATAGGGTTAGACAAAATATAGGCGAAATACCTTCATTATTAGAGCAAACATCAACGGAAATAATATCAACATTTTCAAATGTTCCTGCTATCATTGAAACAAAATACAGGGATGCCTATGAAAGACTACTTCGTATGTTCAAGGATTACCAAGGACGGGCAAAGGAGTCTTATAAAGAGTTTGATGGATTTGGCTATGAAACATCTAATGAAAGGATAACCCCTGAAGAAAAATTCGCACCTGATACCGCAACATGGGATGATGCTCTCAAACAAGTACAATCATTCTATCAACAATATGAGAACCTTAAAGGAGTAATAGGCGAAGGAAACGCCGAAATGCAAACGGCTGTTAATATCGTCAATACTCTTAATAATGCTTTTAGTCAAACATATAGCGGTAAATTGCCTTGGGACACCGAGAAAATGCAAGCCGCCATGTCTATACTTGAAGAAGCAAAGGATAAGATTGATAGGATGAAAGAGTCCTTTAATAATCTTAACCAATTAGAGGGCACGAACGCAACACCACTTGAAACATGGAAAGATGTTCTTTCAGATGTTGAAATAATCGAAAACAGTTTTAACGGTCTGTCACAAAAGATAGGTGATGCCAATGCTGAAATGTCTAACCTTGTTGATATAAGGAATAGGCTTAATAAGGCATTTTCTGATACAGAAAGCGGTAAATTACCTTGGGATAACGAGAGTATGCAACGGGCATACGCTATGTTGAAAGATGTAAATGACAGAATAGAAAAGGTAAAAGCCAATCTGAAAGACCCTAACAAGTTGGAAATAGATGTAGACCCCACGGGTGAATTAGAAAGCCTTTATGCGAGATTAAGGGAGATACAGCAACTTATTTCCGATATGAGAAATAACAAAATCAATTTCTCAACAGAGGATATGAGAAGTGCCCTATCTGAAATGGAACAAGTACAAAAACGAATAAATGAGTTAGAGGGCAGGGGTTCCAATAAAGAGGATAGAGGTAGTCTACAATGGATGGCTGAAATAATTGCTATTCAACATGAACTTGAAAAAGCATCTGCCATTTTTGATAAGTTTAGTGAACGGGCAAAGAATACCTTTTTGAAAGCCCTTACTCCGCTTAAACTGTTCAAACATGAGTTTGAGGAAATAAAGACACTTGTAGAGCGTATCGGTTCGGGCTTCGCTATGGTGTCTAAACCTATTTCAAAGATATTTGACAATTTCAGAAAACATGCAGAGGTGGCGTTTGCCAAAATATCTAAAGCATGGCATAAGGTTTTAAGAACCTTTACTTTTATGCTTATCCGTAAGTCTATCACGGCAATTCTGTCAAATATCAATGAAGCCGTTAAATCGTTGGCGGCATTTTCCAAAAGCATAGGGACTGATTTTAATGGAACTATGTCCCTATTATCTGCCGATTTCCGTTATATCGGTGCATCATTAGTGGCGGCATTTGAGCCTATCCTTAATTACATTACGCCCTCACTGGATAGGTTGGTAGATAGCATTGTTGCGGTCATTAACAAGGTTAATATGTTCCTTGCTGTTTTGACCGGGGCAAAGTCATATACCATAGCAAAGAAAAAGATAATGGACTATACCGATAGTGTCAAAGATGCTAACAAGGCTGTGAAGCAACTGACATTAGGTATAGATGAATTGAATATATTGAACGAGGATACTTCCTCTCTTAATAGCAAAGAGAAAGAGGATCCATTTGATTGGGTAGAATTACCCACGCCACATATAGACCTGCCTGATTGGATGAAACTCATAAAAGAGTTGATAGATGCTTTTATGAGTGCATTAAAAGATGCGTGGGAAAGGGTAAGGGAATATCTAAAAGCGGCATTAAAGAGGTTGTGGGAAGCCATCAAAAACCTTGTAAAAGCCATAATCGAGGATTTGATTAAACTGTTTAATACAGAGAAATTCCGCAACTTCCTTGAATTGGTGCTTCTGATTGTTGGCAAGATAGCAAACTTTATCGCTATTATCCTCGAAAAAATCACAGAAGCATGGAAGTATAACGAGTTAGGATATAAGATACTTGAACACATATTAGATATCCTTACAATAATCGCACAGCATATCAATAACATCCTTGATATGATGATAGAGTGGGCTGAAAGCCTGACCTTTATACCCCTGTTTGAAGCCATAGAAAAGGCATTAGGACAGGTGGCTTATGCCGTAGACAAGATAGGATATGTGGTAGAGGATGTTGCTAAACTATTCCTTAATCTTGCGAAGTATCTGATTGAAGATTGGGTTCCTCGTTTGATAAAGGTATTCGGTAATGTAGCCGAGGGCGTAGGTAATATCTTTGATAGATTACATGCGGCATGGACGGAGTTAGATTTCAGTAACAATGTTGCTGAAGCGTTCAATGGATTAGTACAGGCGATACTTCCTCACATTGAAATGATAGGCGAATATTTCAAGGAGTGGGGCAAAAACCTTGACTTCAAGCCTATACTAAAGGCATTTGAGGACTTGCTTGTAAGTCTTAAACCCGTTGCTGATTTCATAGGTGGAGTATTTGAGGATATAGTTACAAAGTATATCCTGCCTATGGTTAAGCATATTGTTGAGAAAGTAATACCCGGCATAACAAAGGCTATATCTAATTTTGCGGATGCAGTTGATTGGGAGAAACTACGCAAGAATATAGGCAAGGTGATAGAAGCCTTTGAGCATGTGCAGGATGCTATCGGTGAGGGTGTTGCCGATGCTATTGATAGAATAGGACAGGCTGTTGCAAAGTTCGTAAATAGTGAGCAGTTCCAAAAGTTCCTTGATAATCTTGCAGGCTTTATGAACAGGGTTACCCCGGAGATGATTTCAAATGTTCTTACGGGGATAGGATTGGCTATATTAAGGATAGCCGAAGCGGTAGTGAGATTTGTTAATAGTGATACATTCCAACATTTCCTCAATGCCCTGCTTAACTTCCTTGAAAACGCTGATGCAAATAAGATAGCGGATATACTTTTGAATATTGCAAAGTCTATCATATTCTTCAAGTTTGCATCATTCGTGGGTAAGGGATTTGCTAATTTCTTGACCTTTGTTTCAATTATCGGCAAGGGCATACAGGGCTTTAAGGCTATTGGAGAGTTCCTTGCCGCCGCAGGTGAGGGCATAGGAGCCGTTATGAGTACCATAGGCGGTATTGCGGCTGTAATCGGTGGTGCTATCCTTGCGATCAAAGAATTTATTGATATGTGGGTAGGTGGATGGGATGTAATAAAGACCATCCTTGAAGCCATTGGAATAGCATTAGCGGCTGTTGGAGCCGTTGTTTTGGGCGCACCGGCACTTGTGGCGGCTGTGGTGGCAGGTATAGTGTTTGCAGTATCACAGTTAGCAATACTCCTGCATGAGCATTGGGATGCCATAAGTGAATGGTTTAGTGAAACATGGGGAGCGTTCAAAGATTGGTGTTCGGGCGTATGGGAAGGTATCGTACAGGGCATAGCTGATATATGGTCGAGCATCAAGGAGAAGTTTGCTTCCGCATGGGAAGGAATACAGGAGTTTTTCGGTGGTCTGTGGGAAACATTCAAAGAGTGGTGTGCCGAGGTATGGAACGGCATAGTTGATACTGTTGTAGGCGTATGGAGCGGATTTACCGAAAAGATAGGCGAAGCATGGAGTGCAGTATCACAATGGTTTAGTGAGACATGGGAAACATTCAAAGAGTGGGCTGGTTCCGTATGGGGCACAATCGTTGATGCCGTAGTAGGCGCATGGAATGGATTTATCGAAAAGATTTCTGCCGTATGGGAAACTGTAAAAGCATGGTTTAGTGAGACATGGGAAGCCTTTAAGGAATGGGTAGGTTCCACATGGGATGGAATTGTACAGAGAATAGTTGATGCGTGGAATTTCCTAAAGGAAAAGATACAGGGAATATGGCAGAGTGTTCACGATTGGATAGTTGAAAAGTGGGATTGGCTCAAAGAACACGCACAAGAAGTATTCAATTTCATCCATGACCATGTAGTAGAAGCATGGGAAAAGATAAAGGCAAAGACCATAGAGATATGGGAAAAGGTATGGAATAAGATAAAGGAGGTATGGAATTGGCTTAAAGACAATGTAGGCGGTTTCTTTGGCAAGATAAGAGATACCATTATAGATGTGTGGAATAAGATACACTCCAAAACATCTGAAAAGTGGACAGCCATACATGGGTTCTTGGGTAGCACATGGGAAAGCATAAAGGGCTATGCCGAAGATAAATTCACCACCATCCGGGACTTCCTGCATGATGTATGGGATAAGGTTGAGAGTAAATGGCAGACCGTATGGAGTGGCATTAAAGAAACATCCCGTGACCTTTGGGACAAGATAAAAACAAACGCACATACCATCTTTGGAACAGCAAAGTCTTATCTTGAAACCGTATGGGACAACCTAAAAGGTAAATGGCAGACTACATGGGGAAGCATTAAAGAAACTGTTGTTGCCAAATGGGACGAGTTCAAATCAAGTGCAAAGACTAAATTCCGTGAGGTTAGGGATACAATAAGTCAGAAATGGGATGAAATAAAATCTGATGTAGAGCCTAAATGGAATGGCATTAAAACTACTTTGCAGAATAAATGGACAGCCCTGAAAGGTAATGCCGGGACAATATTCGGTCAGTTGGCAGATACCGTAGGCGGTGCATGGAAGTCTGTTAAAAATGCGGTAAAGGATACTTGGGATAACATAGGCGGCTTCTTGGATACTCTTGTAAAGAAGATCAAAGACTTCATTTCAAATATACTTGAAGCAATCGGATTACTTGATAAACTCCAAGGAAAAGAGCAGAGTAGCACCATAGATACATATGACGATGGAGGTTTCCCGTCAAAGGGTTCAGTATTTGTAGCAGGTGAGAACCGTGCAGAACTTGTAGGCACTATCAATAATAAGACAGCCGTTGCAAATGCAGATCAGATAAGTAGTGCTATTGAAGATGCTGTTTCATCTGCTATGGAAAAGATAGTAAGGCAGATGGAAAACGCCCTTGACCGCACAAGTGATGTAATAGCCGAAACGATGGAGAAGTTTACATCACAACAAAATCAGGTGATAGTCGAATTAAGGACTATTTCGGCTAATATTCAAACACTCAATAATGACCTGATGGATGTCATACACAATGCGGTATCTCATTTAGAGGGGATGTTTACAAGCGTTGCACAATCAATAACGAGTAGCAACAAAGAACTGCATGACTCATATACGAATGACTCATCTGCGGTAGATAGTGCATTTACACGGATGAGTAGTAGTTATGAGTTCTCTAACCTTGGCACACAACAGGGCATAGAGAAACTTGCAGATGTATTTCAGTCAAGTGTCAACAAGATAAATGACAATGTAAAGAGTTGTACATCGTCATTGATCGGTTCTCAAAAGGAGATAGTATCTGTTGCACATGATATGAAGTCGAGCATATCCTCAATGTCAATGGCGAACACCGGGACAGATACAAGCGGTATTATTGATGAATTGAGAGGGATAGCTGAAAGGATAGAAAAGCAGATATCCATAACAACGACCATTGGTAATATCGTGGGAGTTATCGCAAAACAGGGAATGGGTATAAATCCCCCTGCATATGCTTCGGGTGGGTTCCCCGAAGATGGATGGTTCCGGGCTTCACATGGAGAAATGCTTGGTCGGTTCGATAACGGTCAGAGTGTTGTAGCCAATAACGAACAGATTACGGATGGCATAGCACAGGCGGTATCATCTGCGCTTGTGCCGATACTACAAGATATCGCCGAGAGTAATCGTGAGGTAGCCAATAAAGACTTTAGTGTTGACATTGACTCCCGTGAGGTTGCGAAAGCAACTAATAACGGGCAAAACAAATTGGGTAGAAATCTGATTAGTTTTGTCTAAAATGCCTATAAAATGTTGTAAATCTTGATTTTATGTGATAATCTAATAAAAGGGTATCCATGTGGATGCCCTTTTTGTTGTGAGGTGAAATATGGACTACGAAATTCACAGAGAAGAAATGGATAGGCTTAAATACTCACATGAGAACGAGGTGGCAAGACTTGAAAGGCACAACAAAAGGACTTTCATATTTGCCCTCATAGTGTTTATAGCCCTGATTTTAACTAATGCAGGTTGGATAGTACATGAGAGTATGTATGAAGATGTAGTAACTACTCAAACAGTGACACAAGAGGCAAGCGGAAACGAAATTGCTTTAAGTGGGATAGGTGACATTTATGGGTCGAGCAAGACAGACGGTAACACGGACAACTAAAGTACGAATAAGAAAAGGCTCTCTGCCTAAATCAACTCATATATGCAAGAGTTGTGGTGGCAGAGGGTGGAAATATAACACAGGACGCAAAGGATAAAAGCAATCTCATATCGAGGTCGCTTTTTTAATGCCATGAGATTTGAAGATATTTCAAGAACGGATATAGAAAACCTCATTGAAGAATGGATACATAATGAACGCAATCGAAAGATATTAAAGCGGAGATTGATTGACGGTGTATTATTTGATGATTTGAGTGCCGAGTTCAATCTATCTGTACAACAGATCAAAACGATTGTGTATAGAGGTACAGACACTATTTTCAGACATCTAAAGGAAAAATAACATGAACAGTTCGATATTGAAGATTGCCGGGGAAGATGCCCTACAACAAAATATTGTAGAAACAAAAGAGTATGTAAATGCACGAACAGGAGTATGGACTACGCCCATTACATGTGCGATAGGAGATACGAATGTCACTATAACGGACAGTTCCATCCAAACTAATAGTGTTATACGGGTTCAATCGCAGACTTCAAGCGGAAAGCCTTTAGCATGGACTACTTGTGTCGCTACTACGGGACAGGCTGTTATAAATTTCAAGTCAGCATTAACCGAATCTACGGATGTAAGGTTACAAATAATCAATTTATAAGGAGGAATTAAGATGGAAACAAAATTTTTCGTATTGAGGGCATTTAGATATAGAGAAAGTAGCAAGTGGGAGTATAAACTTGTAGGGATGTATGATACTCCTGCACTTGCAAAGCAGGCATACCACTCAAACATGTCAGACATTATTAAGCAGTCTAATGATTTCGCTATGTGTGTCATCGTTGACAGTTTTGGTAATCCCGTAGAAAAAGATTTTCTTGACACTCACACGGAACCTGAACCTAATAGTGAGGTCTAATCATGGCTTGGTTAGAGTCTTTAGGCGGTGATAGTGGCGGTGGTAGTGGTACACCGATTACACCGAGCAATTCATCGCCTGTTCAACTGAATAATGGAGAAACCTACGAAACATTAGGTAATGGACTTGCTATTGAGAGTTTAAGAAACATTACTCCATCCAATTCATCACCCATAGTTCTAACAAGCGGTGAAATAGATAAGATGGGTGGTAACGGATATGCTATTCAATCCTATAACACAAAAACCCCATCATCTACACCAGTAAGTGTATCAAGTGGTGAAATAGATAAGATGGGCGGTAATGGATATTTGATAAATTCTTATGCGAATATTACTCCAAGTAAAGACGGGGCATACTTTAGTTCGGGTATGAATAAGATGTCGAGTAGTGGGTATGCTTACAGTAGTAAACCTACATTAAAAGCTACTACCTTATGGACTAATCCTGATAAAAATACAGGCACAGGCAGTACAGAATTCTCTTTTCAACCAATTACATTAAACCAATCATACAAAGACTTTATAATGTTAGGTGTGTATTGGCAAATTATGTATAATGATGCATCAACAAGTGGAGTAAATGCAATTAGAGTATCAGATTTTCCAGTTGTTTCTACAAGTAACCAAGCAACAAGA
>Ga0247611_10003769_pt1 | contig 21979 bp, 34 predicted proteins | sample 177DNAGHGhighgp2_FD_192422 | JGI IMG/M metagenome (GOLD analysis project Ga0247611, IMG submission 192422) | Sheep rumen microbial communities from Palmerston North, Manawatu-Wanganui, New Zealand - 1770 DNA GHGhigh gp2 | ecosystem: Host-associated > Mammals > Digestive system > Stomach > Rumen... | reverse complement strand
CATTCAACCGATAGGGTATTTGACAATTAGAATGGAAAATCAAATCCCTACTGATGCGACAACTACGTTACCCATTACGCTTACGCTTAATGGAACGACAAGACCGCTTACGTTGCCAAATGGTACAGAAGTTACTGTTGCAGACATCTTGGGTGCTAATGTTTTGCTTATCTTTAATGATAAGTTCAACAATTTACTAACCTTGATGTCACGCACTATTGATTAATTTATTAACAAATAGTAAACAAAAACAATGATGGATTTCAACAGTCTTATGAACGGCAATCCGTTCTATGTATTACGAAAGGGAGAAAAGCCGATACTTGATGTTGGTGTGGTTAAGTCAAAATCCCAACCGAGGGCAAAGTTCAATACCCAAACACCAAATGTTATGATTGGGATGCAACCTACACAAGTTATTGATATTGTTGCCACAATCAACGGCAAGGATGAAACATTTGGTGAGATACCAATTAACATTGAGATTGCTGAACGTGGCAACAACACGTTTAGTGGTAGCCGTGAGGCAATGCTACAAGCGGTTGATGCGATGTTGCAAACATCAAAGAAAGCGATTGAGCAAGTAGGGTATCACAAATCGGTGATTACGGAAAGTGAAAAGATGTTAGAGGTGTTGAACCCACGATATGCCGAGGAAAAGCGTCAAGCAAGGACTATCAGTGAACTTGAAAAGCGTCAAGCTGCAACTGACCAAAAGCTAGATAGTATTCTTTCGATTTTACAAAAGTTGGATTCGCCAGCTAACTAACAAATCCATCACAAACAAAGCATTTAATCATGGGATATATTTTTGTAGATAGAGAAAGCGAAAGTGGCGGTGGCATGGAAAAGATGCGTCAGCAGATGCGCCGTAATATGCGTGGTGGCAACTATCGTGGTGGTAGCGGTAGTGGTAGTGGTAGTGGAGACTATCGTGATGGCTATCGCAGGGGCTACCGAGAAGGTTGGGAAGACATGGAAAATGAGTGGGACGAGGACAATATTGAATATCGTCGTCGTCGAGATTCTCGTGGACGTTATATGTAAACATATTGGGTTAGGTGTGTACTTATCATGCCTAACCCTTTTAACTTTTTCTTGATATGGACAGAATGCCACTTGTAAATTACATGATTCCATTTGATATGGAACAATATCTTTCGTATTATGGTACTCATTTTAACAAGAAATTGTTTGATTTTGCAGTAAGTATGATGCGAAAGGAGGATAGAGCAACTGGTACAATGAAGAAAGTCACCCCAATGACAATGGACGAATTAAAAGCAATGTTGGAAAAATACAAGATTGAAATAGAGCCTAACTTTATGTATGATGCTTTATATCTTTCCGCTATGGTAAAAGCCGATTATTGGGGTAGTTCCATTGAAGACGATGAACACATGGCACGATACATTGAAGATGTTATTTGTGACGTTGACGGCTATGATGGAATAGTCTTTTGCCGTTTCCTTGCAGATTGCACTGCAAAAAGTATAAGTATTTTTTGGGATTTAATGTTGTAATTTATGATTACGAAATACATTGACATAGATGGTAAGTGGGGTGTGTTGATAAATTACGCATTTGATGAATTTGACATGGAAGATATTGCAGCGGTTTTATATTCTTTTGGTTTAAGAGAAAAGGATATAGAAAAGTCACTTGATGTTCTATCGCAATGCAATACTGGTATGGCAATTTCAAACCCAAGTCTAAGAATGACTTCAATTTATGTTGGAAAACCATCATCAGTTAGTCAATTTTGGAGTACCATAAATCACGAATTGTATCATGCTGAACAAGCAATACTCGACTATTATGGTGAAAACTGGCGCGGAGAACCTCCTGCGTATCTCGCTGGTTATTTGTTACAACGTGTAGTTGAGGAAGTTGCCGAACCTTGTATGTGATAGAACCTCTTAATCAAGAGGTTCTATCCTCTTTGAACGCCAACGATAACCATACGAAGACCTATTAGCATTATCTATTGCTATTTTGATATTTCCACATATTTGTCTGGGATTTGGCTTATCTAAAGACCTTGCTGCTTCAGAAATAGAATCAAAAGTTCTTATAAAATGCCAATCCATAGTATATTGTTCTATTGGTATATTGTTTAATATACCCAATTCTTTTTTCGTTTTTCTTTGTTTCTCTTTGCACGCATCATTTGCGCAAGATTCAATGATATGTTTCATAGTTAATGGATTTTTTGTATTTTCTTTAGAAGTAACCCATCTTAGGTTACACACCCTATTGTCTGTTTTAATTGTGTTTATATGGTCAATAAAAGGTTTATTATCAACATTCTGGATAAATGCCTGTGCTACTAATAAATGAATTTTGAAACACTTTTTTATTCCATTTTTGGAAAGGTTCACATAATAATAGCCTTTTCTTGTCATTGATGGTCTCTTTATTCTTTGGTGTGTGTGCATCAATCTGCCATTTTTACCAATTGTGTGATGTTCTATAGTCCTTACTCTACCAATGTTGCTTATTTCATAGTTGCTTTCATAGCCTTTAATTGGTTTCCAAATTTCTTGTTGTTCCATTATTCAAAAAAAACGGAAATGCCCCGATAGAGCCACCACGCATCTACCGAAGCAAATCCATTAAATCTTCATATTACGCAAGTGGTGGATTGCGTTATTGTTTTGTGCAAAGGTACAACAATTGTTTGAAAACACCAAAAAATTTTTGCAAATTAATTTTAAGACGTTTTAAGCGCATTTTACGGCTTAGTGGATAAGTTGTACCACATTAACCATAAAATGCGCTTAGACGTGCTTAAAACGGCAAATACGGCTATTTTAACTTGTGTAACCTAGTTGCCGCATCAATTCATCAGCGTATTTAACCGTTTCTTCACAAACTACAGCCCTTAACTTTGATTCGGGCAACAATGCTCCATTTTTGATGTCCTTGTACAAAGTGGGCATCATTTGCATGGCGATACACGCTCTAATGTTTTCTGCGTTTTCACTTGTATATTTCATATAGCATCACAAACTTAGTGGTTCTGGTATATATCTTTGTTGTTCTTCTACCCATGTAAACTTAGCACCGCAATGCGGGCAAATGATTGACAAACCTTTTGCTACATCAATTTCACGAGAGCAATTAGGGCAAAGCGCATTGAAATGCGGATAGACCGAGATAAAGTGACGTTCAAATCCGTCACCTCCCTCTAATGCGCCCTGTGCCGCCAATTCACGAATCAATGCCGTGATGTCACGCACACTTGCTTCTTCCAAGTTTTCACTACGCTTGGCAAGCAAGTTTGAAAGCATTTGCACAATTTCCTCTGCACTGAACTTGTAGTCAGAAAGGTTTCTTGCTTGTGCTTGAATGTCGGTGCGATATAATTCAGACACATGGTCTTTCAAATGCGCACATTCTTGTTGTTGAAGCATCACGCTTGCATCTTTTTTCAAACTTGCAAGGTAGTCTTGTTCTCCATCCGTGCCTTGCATACGCTTGAAATTAGCCAAGTCGTAAACCATTGCATAAGCAACAGTGTCCTCTTCGCCCAATGCAACCATCGTTACGAAAAAGTATTGCTTTTCATCAAACGTGATGTTTCTTGTGCGCAATGTTTCAAGTGTTGATAAGTAATCGAGCATATCCTATATTATAAGTTTTTGCGTCTTGCGTATTCACACATCAGTACGCTATCGACCTTGTTATCATCAACTTTTTTTGAACGTGATGACTTTCTAAAGTCAATAGTGGGGAACAATCTTTTTGCGCAATTGATTGAGGTTTGCTTTGTGTTAACCTCTTTCCTTGTCGTTTCCTTACCCCTAATGGTTACTGCCTTGTAATTAACAACCATATCCGAGTTAGACCACATTTCACGTTGCCATTCTTTCGGTTGGATTAGGGTATAAGGTATTCTGCTTGCTGCAAGTAACCCAATCAAGTACCCTTTGTTGAACCCAAAAGCAAAAGTAGCCTTTGCACTACTTCCAATTATAGCATGAACATCTTCAATCACGCAAGCGATATTTTCATACCTATTGCGGATATCAAGCATTATTTGGCTTAATTCGTACAAGTCATGGTCTTCAATGCTATAATATTCCCAAGCACCATCGTGTTGTAAAGATATAAAACCTTTACTGCCGACATCAATTCCTATGTATGTTTTCTCCATTTTTGTATTAATTTTTTTGTTGCACAATCTTAAACTCAATCTTGCCTTTTGCCTCTTTAGGTATGCCAATAGTTATCACTATGGGTTCTTCAAACTTGTCGGCTTTTTTAATTTCCAATAGTTGTCGTATTTCTTCCCATTTCTTACCCCAATAGTTTGATTTTGAGATAAGATTGATTGTTTTTGTTGTCGTTCCGCAAACGGATTGGCTCGTGAACGCACTCCCTTTCGTGTGCAGTACTTGTGCAATCCTTGTGTATGTCATTCCAGTAATTTGACGCATTGCATACCAACAGAGTCCACGGCAATTAGGATAAGGCATTGATTTGCTATGTAACAATCCTTCAATAGTCACGTCACAAACATCGCAAACGACTTGGAACACCTTATCCATCAGTTCACTTTCGCTAATGCTTTTTTCTGTTTCTTTCATTTATTCCGTTTATTATTGTTTGTTGATTCATTGGAAGCCTTTCAACGAACAAGTTAAGACGTTGCTTGTCTTTACCAAGCACTCTATCCCAAATGCCGACAACGGAATATCTGAAGCGGAAAAAGGTGCAAACCCCTTTATAAGCGACTGTGTTTTCGTCAACTTGCTTTTGCAGGTATATTTCCCATCTTGGTTGCCTTTGCCTTTCTTTGTACGTTTCTGACTTGTTATCGTATTCAAGCAATGGCTTTCGCCTTATCCAAAGGTATGACTTGCCGTCTTCTTTGAAATAAACCCCGTAAATTGGCGACAAGTCTATACCTTCGATTGTTAGTACACCCTCATACCTGCCACCTGAACGTCTTTCGATGTAGCCGTTCAAGTAGTTGTTATAGGTAGGTTGGGTGTCAAATGCGCTCATGTTAATTTCTGCCAATATCAGTTAATTCCTCAGTCCATCCTTGGCAATCAGCAAGCAATCGCATCAAAAATGAATATCGGCAACTGTTTTTTGATGTGTTAGGTAATTCGGCTTGAATAAATTCTTTCAGTTCGTTAAGCATTTCAACAATTGTGAAGTGACCGCTATCGTTATATGCGTTCTCCCAATCCGTTTCATCGGTGCAAACAACTGGATATTCGTGGTGTTCTTCGCCAGTCATTTCAAACCCATAATCACAAGTGGTCACATTTACTGAACTTTTCGCTAATGAATACTCAATGTAAATATCAAAGCTAAGTTCTTTATCCTCTTGTTGGTTATATGGTGCATTAGGGTCGTCTGCCGCACCCATCGGGTAATTATCCTTATAACTCATGAATCATCATCGGCATTTGAATTGAAACATAATCAGTATTCTCGACTTGTTCATCGGGTAACACCATAGCTGCCCTTTGACCGCTAATCAACTTAATGCGAACATTTTCGCTTTTCACATTCTTGATAACCTCAACAAACGCACTGCAAGTGAAACCGATTTGAACCATTTCTCCATTGTATTCGCAAGGGAATGTTTCTTTTGCGCTTGTGCTGTAATCAACATCAGATGCCGAAATTTCAACAATGTTGTTCTCAAAAGTCAACACAACCATTTGTGTCTTTTGGTTGCCGAAAGCCGACACACGACGAAGTGCTGAAATGAAAGCATCACGAGCAATAACGACAACCTTATCATTTGGGTATTCTGGCAACACTGCGTCATAGTTCGGGTATCTGCCATTTGCCAACCTAGTTGACATTTTCATCACATGGTTGGAAATGGTAAACTTAGAATCGTCAAACTCGACATTCATCGCCATACCATCGCCATCGGTTAAATTTGACATTGAAAGGTAGTTGGAGATTACACTAGAAGGCTTTTTAGGGATAGTAAAGCCACAACCAATAGCACAATCATCAAACATGATGTTTTCCTTAAACCTCACAAGTTTTCGTGTATCGGTTGCCACAAACACTAGTTCCTTTTTACCTTGTTCGTCTGCGATAAAATCAACATGGATGCCGCACATCTGCGGTCTTAGTTCATCATTATCAACCGCAAACTCGGTAGTATTGATGCCATTAAACAAGTCTTTTGAATTGATTTGCAATGAAACCAGCTTGCCGTTAGGTTCGTCACTCGACATCGGATAATCGTTTGCATCCAAGTATGGTAATTCAAATTGGCCATTATTGTACTTGAATGTGGCAATGTGTGTATCATCGTTTATCTCCAATTCAACAATTGCATCGCCTAGAGAACGCAATCCAAGCGTAAGTTTTTGTGAGTCGATACAAAAAGCAAGTTTTTCATCAGTTGGTGTGAACAAAGGCACATTCAGTGACATCCATGTTTCACCATCGCTTCCAGTGATATTCATGCCATTTTCGGTTTCAAACCTCAAATAGTCGAACATACGGATAATGTTTTTGTTGTTGCACAATTGCGCCAATTGAACAACGCTAGGCAACACATCACTCGCCTTGAATTTAATCATTTTCATAATCTTTTGTTTTCCGTTTTGTTAAAGTTGTTGCAAAGATAGTTTATTGTTTTTAATATCCAAAATTATTTGTCAATCTTTTTGCTTTTGTGCTTAAACAAGAGAACTGACAACTTGCTATATATGCCTTGACGATGCAGTTTCTTGATTTTGTCAAAAATGTCGTTGTCAAAGCAAAAACGATAAGAAAGACCTAGCATTTTAGGCACTTCATCACGATTTACACGTTCATCATCGCAAAGTCTTGAAAGCATTAATGTTTCTTCTTCAGTTGCGGAACATTCGCCACGTTGGTTTTCCTCTATCAAGTTGTCAAGCCATTCCTTTAAGCCGAACTTACTGGCTAAGTCTTTCAACATTGATAGGTAGTGACGTGCTATGCGTTGCAATTCTTCATTCATTGTTCTCTTAACCTTATGGTTATTGTATAATCATTAAGTGGAAGTAATTGACATATTCCAAGTTGAGAAGTGAAAAAATAGTCTGGTGTTTGTACGTCTTGACATACTGACATTTCAATAGGTATTAACCCTTGTTTCTTTGCATCAGTGATTAAATCATAGATGTTTTTATATGTTATTCGTTCCATATTGTTGATTTTTTGTTTTAAGCCGTTTTAAGGGCATTAATTTGTTTGGTTAATAAACTATACCACAAAAGCAATAAAAGTGCGCCACGCGCGCTTAAAATGCAAAATAGCGGTATTTATTAGTTTTGTTGTTCTTTTTCGATGATGCGAACACAATTCTCGCAATACCATGAGTGCTCGCGCCCATCATTCGTAATATCGTCAAACAACTTGTCGCCTTTCTTGTATTCAAGGAAACGCAAACAAGTATCATTTGCCTTACAAAGTATGTTGCTGCACTTCTTGTAAGGCTTTTGTTTGACATTTACGATGTTTTCTGGCGCACAATACCGATGCCAACCAACATGATATTTGCCATCCCACAAGTATGCGTCATCAGCAACAATTTCTTTCCCATCCAAGCCTTTCAAAGTCACTTCATATTGGTTTGCTGGATTGTAGCGTGCCAATACTTGCAACCAATATTTATATGGAGTTTCATCACGATATGTTTTGTTCTCCCAAAGCCAAGATGTATCACGTTTAATGTAAGTGTAAAGAAATTCACGTTCATCATCGTTAAGTTGACAATATATTTTGTCTGCAAACATAGGATATATATCCCAACGCAGATGTGACTTTCCTGCCGCTCCTTCAAAAAGCCACATCAATTCAAATTTATTAAGTGTCAGTGTTGCTGCCATAATACTATAATTTTAATTAATTAAAATGGTGCTTGTTCGTTACTTGGTGTAAAATCATCCCACAAAGGCGGTTCTTCTTGTGCTTGCGCCATTTGTTGCGGTTGTGGTTGATATTCCATTTGCACTTGCGTAGGATTTTCTTCCCAACCATAATGGATAACCTCATCTTGCGTGTTTTTAAACCTTCGGCTTTCTATTTCATAGTGCATACCGACCATGTGGTCAACAATGCCGTACATTCTGTTCTTACAAACTTCAATCACATTGCCAAAACCTTGATACCTTTGTATCTCGCCTTGACCGAAATATTCTGCACCAGTTCGCAAAAAGTCGTTGTTTACACGATGCACGATAAACACGTTGTCAACGGCATTGGTTAAGTCGCTAGAGCCGCTGATGTCGTTTTTGCGTAAAAAAGTCAATGATTTTCGTGGGTGAGCAACCAAGATGATATGCACGTTGTTCCTTTTCGCAAAATCCTTGATTTGGAGTATCAATTCCTTTTGCTTGTTGTTCCTATCTCCGTCAAAAAGGTCAATATCCAACGAAAACAAGTTGTCAAGCGTAAAAACCTTAACATTCGCTTTCAACAACTCTTCCATATCGTGAAAGATTTGTTGCCATTTAGTGCCATACTCGTTGTTGTAAAGGAAAAACTTTCCGTCAAGCCAATGGTCAATGCTTTCTGCTACACCTTGCGGCACATAATACTTGCCATTGCCATAAGAGGATGGCTTTAGGTGTTCACGACCCGCTGCAACCATTTGCAACCATGCTTTCAAGATGTCGGGGCGCAACTCACCACTCCATAAAGCAACATTTGTGCCTTGTTGGACTATATTCAAAAGCAAAGTGTTTAACCATGATGATTTACCGCTACTGTTGCTACCACTTAATAACGTAACCTCAGACATATTCAACCCGACAATAGCTCGGTCAAGTTCAATAAAGCCAGTTTTTACGTTTTCTAGCGCAGATAGGTCTATTTTTTTGATGTCTGACAAACATAGCCATTTACCACCCAATTCGGGTAATTCTTGCTTAATCTCATACTTTGGCTTTGGCGGCCTCATGTATGGCATAGGCATCATAGGCGGCATATTGCCATATTGTTGTTGCCTATCATAAGCGTTTGGCTCGTATTTCAACCTTACATCATGCCATTTCTTGTCTTTGCAATGTGAATGAGTGCAATTAAACGTGATTTTACCCTGTCCATCAACAAATAATGCACTATCCCATTTTTTGCGGTCACTATGGTTCTCAATCCAAGGACAAAACTCCAATTCATAGATTGTGCTATCACCACTTGATTTTTGCCTATATTTTATGCCTTGCCTATCCAACCAAGATGATAGAGTGAATTGTGTCAAACCAACCCAATTGCCACGAAATGCAACTGGAGATTGCTTTGGTCCTTCTTTTGGCAATAAGTCGGCAATCTTATGAAATAGTGAATCATCATTTGCTGATAAGTCTTGAGGCACTTTAACAACCCTTGCAATCCTCCAAGGTCTTTCTTGACTGTTTGCGCCTTTCTTTGCCCAAGTGCCAAGTAACTTGTCAATTCTTGCAGGATTGAACACTTTTTCATCTATGCCAACGTGTTGGTCACTAAACAAAACACTCAAGGATTGGAGAAACCTTTTTACCAACTCATTATGTTCATTGTCATTCGGCATATTGCATGGCAAGTAAAGATGCCATCCATTTCCGCTTACTGTCACAATAGGTTCGTTAAATCCTTGTTTAAGCAAGTATTTATACACATCAACGCATTTTTGGTGCGCTTGCTCAAATTCCTCATTGCTTGAACTAATACCTGCCGCCCTATTTGGGTCAAGGTCTATCATCACAAATCTTCGTCTTGTGATGTCACCATCGGTTGTCGTGCTTTTTGGCTTTTTGACAAATATATCCCTTTGCTCGCGGCTATACAAATCGGTGTTGATGTCATTTAGCGTGAAATAGGCTTGCATAGTGCCATAGAATTTCTCGCTATCATGTGACAACAATGGTTTCAGTCTTGCAACCAATGTTTCAACATTTGTAAAGTAGCCGCTGAAAGTAGTCTTGCCTAAAAGTCGTATTTCGACAAGTTTACCATCACGCTTGAAGATTTGCCACCACAATTGTAGTTGTTGTTCGTCTATCTCGTACATAGCGAATTATGTTGTTATGTTGCAGCTATAATGATATACACTATAATCTAGGTATGTCGAAGTTGAATACCTTTCAATAGTTATAGATTTGATACTGCAACCATGTTCTTTCTCAAATTGTGTTGCTAACTTGATAAATTCCTCTTTGTATTGGTCTATCGTTTTCATCGCTTTACCCATTTTTGTTGTTGCTTGTTCCACGTTAATGTTCCACGGCCATTATTGAGAACGATTTTTGCCCCATCGGGTCGCTTATCATCATCATAACCATCTGCAATGCTATCTCCATCAAAATACCAACCAGTATAGAGGAAACACTTGTAGTAGTCATTCCACATCAATGCACCACCAGTAATAGGGTGATATGTGTTGTCGTTCTCTTTGTTCGGGTCAAACATCACATTGTTGCCTTGAATGATTACATCATTGAATGTTTTGTCACGCAGGTAGCGTTCAAAGTCCTTTTGGTAGCTTTTTTCTCTAGTTGCCACATAAACCTTGATATGTTGTGCCACACAATCCATTTCTTTGTCAGTTAGCTTGTGCCAATATTCTTTGGATTTTTTCTTGCTTCCTTTTCGATTGTAGGCAACCCAACATTGCTCAAAAAGCTCTTCCTTTTCTTTTTTGGTATTTTTTTCTTTTTCTTTAATTGTAATGCCAAATATAGTATTACAATCAATATTATTACTACTAGTATTATTACTAGTATTATTGGGTGCAATTTTTGCACTACCCCTGTCGAATTTTTGCACTAGTGGTGCAATTTTTGCACTACCCAATGAGTAATAACAAAACTTGATGTTGTTTCTTGTTTCTTCACGTTTTTTAATCAAACCATCATCAACAAGAGATTTCAATGTTGCTATAATGGTGTTTCTTGTCAAGTTAGTCCATTCGCATAGATAGTTAATACTGCCATTAAACTCGTGATTTCCGTCTTTACAAAAACCATGAATAATAGCATATATAATAAGCCGATTGCCACTTAAACCTAGTTGAGTGACCATCGGTGCTTGAATGACTATATAATCATCTTGCTTCATTGTTCTTTACCTAAACGACCACACCCAATCTACTGATGGTGTGCAGTCCACTTTCAATTGGGTGCTATCGTTGTTATAGCTTACAATATATCTTTTGCTGTCGGTGGCTTAACTGCACAACACCACCAAAGAACAATTTCATATTCACGTCACAAAAGTAATACTTTTTTTGTTTATGAACAACACAATTAAATAGTTTTCACATTTTTCTAAACATGAGTATGTTTTGGTGTACTTTCACTAGTTTCCCGCTTACCATGTTTTTTGCAGCTCTTAATGCTGCGCTAGCAAGCGATGTTTCAAGAATGGCATCATTATAAAAAAACATACCATTTATTTTCTGTATCATTTTAATTGTATCTGCCACAAACCCATAGTAGTTACCAAACTTATCACGAACCTCTCCAACTACTATAACAAGATTTCCTCCTCTCTTTAGCTTTTTACATGATTTGCGAATTATACTTTCAAGCGTGAATATAAAATCCTCATAATTCATGTTTGAAATATCATCATCTAGGTCACTATATACTTCCATGTTAACGTATGGTGGGCAAGTGAACACTAAGTCAAATTCATCGTTTTTAATACCATCAAGAACACGATTACTATCTCCAATAATCCAAATTGGCTTTTTTTGAGTATTATTTATAAATATTGCATTTGCTTGGTCGGAGTTGCTTTTTACTTGTTCCTCCCTAAGTTCAATTCCTGTATAATCATAGCCAAGATAATTAGCTACAATTCCACGGACACTACCACCTGCGAATGGGTCAAGTATTTTACCTCCTTCTTTACAAAACCAACGATAAATAATTTCGCAAAGCACTGGGTCAAATATACTTGTATCTGATGGTAATTTATTACCTTTAAGTGTCCCCTCTTGACCTTTTTTATCTGCCCAATCTTTCATGTGGAACGTAACAGCGTCACGTCCTATTTCTGATTGTATGCCTAAACCTATCCATTTCTTCTTCTTAGCCTGCCATAAACCATCCTTTGTGTTAAATATAGTAAATGGATTTGCCCCAAAATCTCTTTTCAGGTCGCCCTTTTCCTCTATTGGGTTGCCAAATAAGTCTAGTTGTTCCATTGTTGTTTTTAATATAATAAAACCAAAGTGATAGTGTATTGTAGTGCGAGTACAAATACACTATACACTTTGGATAAGAGCGTTCAATTAAAAGATGAGGATCTGTTAGGTTCTCGCACAACCTTGTGGGTTTAACTTAGAACGGTGGTTGTTCAGAAGAAGGGCTAGGCATTGGTGCGGGTGCTGGAGAGTAACCACCATATTGTGGTTGTGGTGCTTGCGGTTGGTAAGGCGCAGTATTCACTTGTTGGTGTTGTGCTACACTTGCTTCATTTTCCCTTGTTGCTTTCCACACATTAATTGAAGTGAAATACTTGCCGTTGTATTGTCTGCTTTCGATGTCGAAACTTACTGTGTAAATTCCGCCAAGTTGAATGTTCATTTGAGCATACTTGTCTTGCCCAAGTGTTTGAAAGTAGATAACACGAGGATAATCCCCAAAAGTAGTACCAACGAAAGAGTACCTTGTGTAAGTTGTCACTCCATCTTTACCTAAAAAACTCTGCGGTTCAAGGATTTCTGTGATTTTTACTTGTACTTCCATTTTCTTTGTTTTGTTTTTGTTTAGTTTGTAATGTTAATATTTCCTGCAAAGATACAACACTCGTTGCAATATTGCAAGTTAATTTTTTCTAAATTTATCGGCTTAAATAAATCGTTTTTAAGCGCATTTTTGTTGCTAGCTTAGTGGTTATACCCTTTAACCATAAAAGCGGCTTAAGAGTGCCTTAAAATGCTAAATTTAGTGTTTTATTGTGTTTCTTATGCCCATAACAATCAAAAATAGGCAAATCACGATATTTGCTACTGAAACGAAATAGTAAACATTGTAATTTGCCAATTCGTGTGATTGAAAATAGGATTTTTCAAAGAGTTGTAACGCTAGGTAAACAATTGCAAGTTTGTTGAATATGCAGGTGCGTATGGCGATTGACAATATTACCAAAAATGCGACAAATTGGATATTGTATTCAAACCATTGCCCAAGAAACCAAGAAATCGGCTTATTAAGCATTATGCCATCTGCACAAATCACAAAATCTTCGCAATATAGCGATTTTATATTCTCAAAGTAAGAAATAGCTACAACTGCGCAAATCAAGAACGGCATTAGCTTACCGAACTCAATCAACGTGATGCGCATTCGGTGAGATAGTCCGTTCTTGATTGCTTTCATTTTCGCTTTTTCTTTATCGTTACTTTGAAATTTGCACCAGCATCGGAAGGTGGTCTGCTTTTGACTTTTTTCAAGCTATCGTTGCTTGTGGTATCATTCTTTTGCCTCAACTGCACCGATTGCTTAACTTTTACCTTGCCTTTCGCTTTGCGTGTCTTGCGTTTTCTCCTCTTTATAGCCATCCTATTAATCAAAAAAGACTTTCTTTGGCATCCTTGCAAGCCTTTTCAAATTCGGCTTTCAATTCAACCAGTTTTTGTCTAACTTCATCACTTATGCGTGGGCAACCATTCAACCAAGACCTAAAATTAGGTATATTTTGGTTGTATTGTTTTGCCCAAATGCAATACTCGTTCCATTGGTCGAAATCTGCGAAATTCACATCTTCATTAACAATGATGCGTATCGTGTCATAGTCTAATGCGTAATTATCGCCATAGCACCACAACCCGCCAACTTCATCACTGACCCAAAAGCCATAGCTTTCTTCAAGATGCCATTTTTTGCATAACATCTTGACGTAGCCATTGGCGGTTAATTCGAAGTTCTTTTTTAGTGTTTCGACCTTGTTATCCATTTCTTTAGTTTTCTTCTTTTTTGCCATTTCGAGCGTACCATTCATCATAATCCGTTGGTTTCTCGATAAGTCGCCCATTCATCTTACCTCTTGAAAATGTATGTACTGGTAAAACACCAGAACTAATCAAGTGATAGACGTGAGCGGTTGTTTTGCCTATATATTCGGCATATTGGCTTACTGTTATGTAATTCTCTACTGAATTAGTCATATATTTTAGTCAGTTTCTTTGTTTTGTTGTTTTATAGCGTCTTTTTTCAAGATTTCTTCATTTTCCATTGATTGAATTGCTTCAATGTTTTCTTGCATTACTTGTTCGTCCGTTTTAGGCTTGAAAATAACCCTTTCGGTAATATCTTCGGAAAATTCACGGATTTTGGCAATGCACCCATCAATGAATTGCTTGTTTGTCAAGCCTTCTTTGTGTTCGTCAAGCAAAATGGCACTTTTGGCGATATTATACATATAATCCAAAAAGACCATAAATCCATAAACTTCGGTTTCACCAATAGAGAACAAAGGATTAAAAATGTTGTAAAACCACTCATCTACGAATGTAGCAGTAAGGTAATCAACATCATTTTCGCCTTTTTCTTTCAAAGTGTTCATCAGCTTGCCGTATGAAAAGAATTTGTAGCCATCTGTATCAGTAACGGTACAATCATTTTCTTCAGCAATTTCGATAAAACGCTTGATGTACAAATAAGGTCTGCTGACACCACTTGACGTGAAATTGGTAAACACATGGTCGTGGTAGCCAGTACCTACAACGGCACATTCATTGGTTAAGGTTAAACGAAGACCCTTGTCGCTGAAAAAGATTTCTTTCGTTTCTTTTGTCCTGTCAACGTGAACCACTGCACGTTCAATGCGCTTTTCCAGTTGCGCTTTTGTAGTCTTTTGGCCTTGAGGTTGTTTCATTGTTATTTCTTTCTCTTGTTGTTGATTTCTGAATAGATAACACTTAATCTCATCACAAGTGCATCGTGACCAGTAGGCACACGACCTTTGATGCGGTTGCGCTTGTTGTAGTCCTTAATGAAAGCTGCTGCCTCTTCATCATTTGTCACGTTGTCAAAGAAATACTCGTTTTTTGGTAATTCGTTGTTCGTTTCGACACCCTCGTTTTCTAATTCCTTTGCTTCTTCCAAAAGTCTTTTTGCGGCATCTTTGCTTTCATCATCCAAATCCATGTGTTCTACATCTTCATCCATGTATTCGGGAACGACAAAAATTTGCTTTATACCAACGAATTGCTCAAGCGTAAACACCTTGGTAACTCTTGGTTTTTCGTCTTTTTCACTATCAAACGTAACCACACCATAGCACTCGCGCCCGTCTGCCATTTCAATCACACCGACACCAACTTTGAAAGATTTAGTGCCATCCCACTCTTTTTTAGGTATTGCAGGCAATCCTAATGCCTTACAAACGAAATCCTCGTAATAAATCATAATAAACTAGCTTATATATTAAAAACTTTGCAAAGGTAGTGCTTTGTTTGCAATATTGCAAATAGCTGATTTATTATTTTTCAACGAGAACAAAAAATGTTGGCGGCAATGATTCACATCAGACCGCCAACTAATGCTAAAAGAAATACAAACCAATAAAATTGTAAGAATGAAGAAATTAAGTACTATTTGTTTTCGTTTTCTTGAGTTTCTTCGTTTTCATCGTCAACGGAAAAATCCGCATCAATGAACCTATCGGCAACTTCTTGTGCGTGTTGTGCGGCAAGCAACATTTCGTCAGTATTGTCCGTATATTCATACTTTGTTACCGATTCTTTCATAACGCTTTGGTCTGCGATGATTGCGTCTTGCAACTCAACGGAAAGCGGAGCGTTCTTTGAAAGATTCAGCTTAATTACGGTTTTTAGTGCCATAGTAAGGAAATTCAAAGTCCAAGGGCTGTTTCTGCGCACATATTCGTTGTTTGAACGATATGACTGTGAATAGCGTTTTGCGTGGCTTTCCATTTCTTCCGCAGACATAAAGAATGTTGATTCTGCGCCATTCAAAAGACGGAAATAGCTTGCGTAACCGATAGTGGGCAATTCTGCACGTTTCTTTTCATCTTCGATAAAACGGAACACACATTCGCCAGTAAGTCTGTTCCTGCTTACCAATTCGCCTTGTTTAATGTCCGTTGCGTTTGGGATTGTCGCAAATTGGTTTGTGCGCAAAGCGAGTTGCTTGTAGCCTTTTGCACCGATTTGGAATTGAGCAACAGTTACTTTGTTCTTGTTGTCCTTATAAGGGATAACGTAAGCAAAGCCGAGTGCGTTATCAAGCGGTAGGTCGAGTGCGGTTGCTTTCATTGCAGCAAACATAACAGTGTATGGCTCACACGCTTGCAAATTCACGTTGTTTGCAACCAATGCGGTTAGGTTGTTAACGAAAGAGCCTTTGCGCTCGCCTAAAACGCTTTCCAAATACTCTTGTGTCTTACTGTTTGTGATTGCACGATTAAATTTTTGCAATCCAGTTTCTTGTTTTTGTTCTGCCATGATTTTCTCTTTTTTTAGTCGTTATTATTTTGTTCTTTTTGCGGCTTGACTTTGATAGAAAGGAAGCCTTTTCTTTTTGTTTCTTTTTTGTATTTTGCTTTGATTCTCTTTGCTATCGTTGGGTGCTCTGCGGCAAAATCATCCATGTAAGCCTTTGCATCAAACGAAACAGTTGTTGTGGGTAATACTACCGAAAAAGTATAGTCTTGACCAGAAACGCTCTTGATGCCTTTTTCTACCATGAACTCGTATAGCTTTTGTTTGAATTGCTCTACCCTGTTTTCCTGTTGTTTGATGTTGCGCATCACTTCAGCGATTTGCAGGAATTGTCCTTGTATTTTTTCTGGCAAGTATTGTGCTTGGACTATATCGTTCTCAGAATAAAAATCAAATGTTTCCAAGAACTCGTTAACCAAATCCATAGCGTTGTTCATATCGAACAATTTGCTATTGAACCTGACTTCTTGAATTGTAAGCCTTGTTTCGTCAAACGTAAAAGGTTGTTCCAAGTCAATCCCTTCGGTATTGTAGTGTGCAAGATATACTTTACACCTCCATTTCTTGCCCAACTTTAAGCATTTCTCACGACAGAATAGCGTGTGGTGATACAATTGCGCACGATATTCATTCCGCACTTCTTGTGTTGTGTACTTGCTTGCCTTGACTTCCCAAATATAGATTGTTTGGTTTTTATCGTCTTGAAATGCAACATCAACGTGGTCAATACACTTCACGTTTTTGCGTGAATACTTTTCGCTTACCCAACACGGATTACTTTGGTAGTGTTCTTCATCTCCTTTTGAAATCAATTCAAAAACGCATTGTTCTACATAATCTCCATATTCCATTGCTCGATTGGTCATGTTTTCTTGATGCACCAAACCTTTGCAAATGGCAAGACGCTTGTACGCAGACGTTGGTATTGCGCCAATTGTATCAATTTGTGCAAGCATTTTTGCATCACTTCCACCCAAGCACCCAACTCTTGTGCTAATCACATCTGCTTTGTGTGCATAGGTCATTTTCTCGTCTTGTTGATGTTTTTGTTCTTGTTCCATTTTAATTATGCTGTTTTAATAATTGATATATCTCGTGAAACGACATTGTTTTGTATTATTGTTTTGCCTCCTACTTCCGTCTTATGGCTTGTGAGTCTTGCTTGCACATAGACTTTATTGCCTTGAGTTAAACCAATACGTTCAATATAATCAAGTTGTATTTTCTCATACACAAAGACACGGATAAGTGTCAATGAATATGAGCGGTCTTGTGTATCGTGGAAATCCCTATTGTATGCGTCTATCTCAAGTATAAACGTACAATATTTGTTTCCGTTTTCTGCCGTGCCGAATTTTATCCTTTCTCCGACACGACCAACCAGTATCACAATGTTTGTATCTTTCATTGTTTTGTTGCTTAAAAAATTGAAAAACGGCTGACGGCTTTCTCAAGTGGTCAGCCGTAACTAACAATCTAAATTTTACAAATTATGATTACAAAATATTCGTATTATTAATACACATTGCAAAGTTACAAAACATTTTGCAATATAGCAAACAAATAAGGCAATTTATTTTCGCCTCTTTGCCTTAAACTTGTAATGGTGGCAGGTTTCAGCTATATTTGATTGCATTGTTTCGATTCCGTCAAAACACGGAAAATCTGAGCAATTGTAGCAAATGCGTTTTGGCTTGTGTCCACGTCTTACTCCGTTTCTATAAGCATATAGCTTTACTGTTGCGGGAACGCAGTTGCATTTGTTAGCTATCACGTCAACAGGTAATCCTTGAGCATACAATTCAAGCAACAATTTTTTGTTAACATACTTTTGTGGCGAAATACCCATTTTGCGCCTTTCTAAGCGTTCTTTTTTCGCTATCCTATCCCCATATCGTTGGCGGTATTTTAATTGCGTTAAAAGCCGTTTATGATGCAAATTTGGGTCGTTCATCACTTGCTTGTGCCGTTCTTTTTGGTAGGCCAATTTACAAGCCTTACATTGTGAAGAAAAGCCGTCGCCCTTATTACCATTTCGGTAAAACTCGGACAACGTCTTAACAATTCCGCACTTAGTGCAACATTTTTCACTATCCACTATTTGTTTCTTTCTGTTGAAATTTACTGCAATAGCCTAGTCTTTTGGCACTATAGTAATATTGCCTTCCACGTTCACCAACCACGTCACTTATATAAATTCTTTTCGGTCTTAGTGTGCAGACCATAACTGGTGTTTTTTGTTTGGTGTTTGTGTAGCCGAAGTCGTAAAATTCACAATCAACGCAATGATTCATCATAGTTATTACATTGCCAAACGAAAACCTAGGCTGTCTAACTTATAGGTCGGTGTTGCAGGGTAGCGATAACCGCAACGGCAATTCTTTGCCGCATCACCAAAACCTCCGTTTCGGTAAGTTCTGTAGGTTCCAGTAACATTACCTTGAGGGTCGGTTTGTTGTTCAGATGGATATGCGGCATAGTAGTCACTTACCCATTCGGAAATATTGCCTGACATATCATACAACCCCAATTCGTTGGCTTTTTTCTGCGCAACGGCTTTTGTCGTTCCACCGCTATTGGATGTGTACCAAGCGACTTCCTTAGGTGTATTACTACCCGCAAAAATAGTGCCTTGACTCTTGTTGCCGCCACGGGATGCAAATTCCCACTCTGCCTCGGTAGGCAAGCGGAATGTTTCACCAGTCAACTTGTTCAACTTTTCAATGAAAGATTGACAATCATTCCAAGAAACTCTTTCTACTGGGTTGTTGGCATTACCCTTGAACTTGCTCGGGTTATTACCCATAATTGCTTCCCATAAGGCTTGTGTGACTTGCGTTTCACAAATCCAAAATGGCTTAGTGATATGTACAACGTGTTGAGGTCTTTCGTTAGTACCAGAGCCAGTTTCGGTTGGAGGTGTACCCATCGTGAAAGTACCTCCATCAATTTTTCGCATCTTGAATGTCACGTCTTTGACAGTAAACACCTTATCCTCATCATTAGGCTTTGGATTAAGCATTTCGTCAATCGTGTCAACCAAATCATTGATGTCAACATTGCCATCATCGTTTGCATCAAAACGAGGGTCTTTGTTTCCTTGAAGCAAAGCCTCGCTAATTTCGTTGGCATCTTTCATGTTGACAGTGCCATCTCCATTAACATCATACTTGTTGTTATTCATAGTCGTTGTTGTGTTGAAAATGAAAAAAGTTGTCAGCTAGTTCCTAACCATCATACCCTACTTATGAGGGCTTAACCAGTTGGCGGCTTGGCTGAATGTTCCATCATGCTTATGAAAAAACTTCCATCTTATGGGCTTCCCCATTTTTTTGTTTGGTGACGAGGTTGGAGTTGAACCAACGATGAATGCTGGTCGGTGTGAAAACCGACAATGGCATTTTACCCATTTTGGCTATCTCGTCATTTTTTTAAAACCCTGTCATGCATCACTGCGGAACAGGGAAACTTGTTCTAATCATTAATAGTTGTCAAACATTCAATCCTTTAAACACTAATTAACTAATATCCATTCATCTTATGAAAAACTTTTACCGAGTCGGAGATGATGGACTCGAACCACCAACCTTTCGCAACGATTTGCAAACGCTCTTTCCAAGCGAGCTAACCTCCGATTTGTCCCCTTTTTTATGCCTCACGGCACATTAGGGAACTTGTATTAAAGAAAATCAATGCTGATTTTTATTCGGCACACCTTAGCATCCATCTTGCTGTTAAACAGGGTGAGAGTATTGCTAATTGTGTACTAGTCTTACGGACACGTCCGTAGGGGTCTTCCGTGTGTCGCTCACACTCCCTTAGTTAACACAAACTAACGCTGCGTTTATTTAAATGTCCGCAACTCGACATCTTTGCTTTTAGAAACCTTGCGTGTTTCACAACAAGCAAGGAAAATAACCAGTATTCACTCATAAACAATGTAAATAAAAGAGCCTACAGTTTTTAAGGTTTGCTTTACTTATATACTTTACTAATTATGGCAAATAGTATCTTGTGACTGCTGAGGGACTCGAACCCTTACCAAGTGATTATCCAATTATATATTAACTAAAAATCTATCAACGCTTATGAAAAAAATCTGAGACACCTTGAAGCTACTTTCCGTGAATGGATATTTTCCTGTGACGCACCATTCACCATGCGTCCAGCAGTCGTGTGATAAATAAAAATGGCGGGCGGCTTTCTCAAGTGACCCGCCATCCAACTTTTTATAAACAATCTAAAACTCCAATTCATGTTGTGTTCAGGCACGTTTCCTATATCAAATCACAAATGGATAGAATTTTCAGCAATAAGTGTCAATATGTCAAAGAGCGTACCGATAGAATCGCACAACAAAGGTAATACCAATATTGCAATATTGCAAATTTATTGTGCGATTTTTTTAAAAAAGTTTTGTTATCGTTCAGATTTGGCCTTTACAGAACCCAAATACCAAGCCGTATGCTTGCGTTGCCACTCTTCCCTATCACGTCTTTTCTTTGCATCCTCGGCATCCAAATAGTTACCTCCTCCGTTGATATGCAACGGAACTGTATAGTCTGGTTCAACCCCTTTTTTTTTGTTTCTTTCCATTTGCTTTATTACCTTTAGGTTTGTGAGTTTCAGTCCAACGTACACGATTGTCATTCATTTCATCGAATTTTCGATTCAACTCTTGACCAGTCTTATCTTCCTTTCTTGCATCGTATTTCATCTTTCTATTGATGATTGGTTGTGCAATCGTTTCAAGTAAAGAGTTGAACTTATCCAATTTGTTCTCGATTTTACCGAATTGAACAGCATCAAACTGGTGAGAATCAACTTGGTTTTTACAAGTGATACTAAACCAATCCCGCATACCTTTGAAGCCTTGATATACGCACCAACATAGCCAAATCAAAGCTATTGCGATAACAATCAATGTGGTTAAAATGGCAGCTTCCATAATCATCACTTACTTACATAGGTTATTGTTGTTTTTTCGATGTATTCACCTGCTCCGCAAATCACATCAATGTCTTTCCATGATTGCATTTCGCTGAAAGACTGGTATGCGCCACGGATGCCAACAAAGCCATCCTCACACTTATACACATCTACTGCTATGCTATACCAACGATGTTCGTTTAGTTCAAGACCGCTGGCTACTTTATCGACATCTCTAGGTATAGCGCATTCTGCTTCAAAAAGGCTATAAAACTCGTTTTCGTTAATTAAATTAATCAGCTCTTGTACTTTCATTTTTGTTCTCGTTTTTAAGTTTTTGTAATATTTGTTCTAATTCATTTTTTGGTGTCATTTGATATTGGTTGTGTCTTTGTCACACTCCATTTCCTTATCTAGCCACCTATCAATAGCGACAATAGCTTTGTTAGGTAATTCTTTTGCCGTTTTATTGCTTTTGATATATTCAACAGTATTACTGATACCATATATCATGTAACCCTGCTTTGTGCTCGGTAAGAATGTGGCAATGATTAAACAAACAATACCTACACGAACAAACGGCTTTGAGATTTTAATTACCATGTTGTTGGTTCTCAAGCATTCCATGTTATAACTAGA
>Ga0247611_10003768_pt1 | contig 21984 bp, 20 predicted proteins | sample 177DNAGHGhighgp2_FD_192422 | JGI IMG/M metagenome (GOLD analysis project Ga0247611, IMG submission 192422) | Sheep rumen microbial communities from Palmerston North, Manawatu-Wanganui, New Zealand - 1770 DNA GHGhigh gp2 | ecosystem: Host-associated > Mammals > Digestive system > Stomach > Rumen... | reverse complement strand
CGTCGCCAAGATGAAAGCCGCCGGTTTCGACATCAAGCCGACCGAGTCCGCCATCTGCGCCGTGATGCTGTATGACGCCAAACTGTCGCAGGTGATGGCCGCCAAACTGCAGGAGGAAGGCATCTACGTCACCGGTTTCTACTATCCTGTGGTGCCGAAAGACCAGGCCCGTATCCGCGTGCAGATTTCCGCCGCCCACGAGCGCGAGCACCTCGACAAGTGCATCGCCGCCTTCACCAAGATTGGCAAGGAACTCGGCGTGCTGAAATAGTCGGTTAGTCAGTTAACCGGTTAGAAGTTAATGGGGAATCGTTGTGGTTCCCCATTTTTTTGGATGTCGGCTTATTTGCAGATAGTCAATCGATAATGGCACAAAAACTTACGGCCAAAAGCAAAAAAATGTTATATTTGCACCTTTATTGCCATAATTTTTTTTAAGTAGTATAAGTATTTATGAGTCAGAGACATAGCGATTACCTTTTCGAAACTTCCTGGGAAATATGTAACAAGGTGGGCGGCATCTACACCGTCCTTTCGACCAAAGCGGCCACCGTGGTGGAGAGTTATCACGACCAATACATCTGTATCGGGCCGGACATTTCCAAAGAATACAACGACGATTTCGTGGAGGATCCCACGCTGTTCAAGAACTGGCGCGACATCGTGGCCCGCGACGGGCTGAAGGTGCGTGTCGGCAGATGGCAGATTGTGGGTTCACCCGTGGTCTTCTTAGTCGATTTCACCAGCTTTTTCGAGAAGAAAAACGAGATTCTGACCAAATTCTGGCTCCGCTACAAGCTGGATTCCATTTCCGGGCAGTGGGACTACATCGAGCCCGCGCTGTTCGGCTACGCCGCCGGCCGCGTGATCGAGAATTTCTACAATTTCTATTGCAGTTCCATGGACAAGATCGTGGCGCATTTCCACGAGTGGATGACCGGCACCGGTATCCTCTATCTCGAATCCGTGGCGCCGCAGATCGCGACGGTGTTCACGACCCACGCCACGGTGCTGGGCCGCTGCATCGCCGGCAACGGTCTCCCGTTGTACGCTGACATCCAGCAATATAACCCCTTCGACACGGCTTCCCGCTTCGGGGTGCAGTCCAAATTCTCGTTGGAGTCGCTGTCGGCCAAGCACGCCGATGCCTACACGACGGTGAGCGAGATCACCAACCGCGAGTGCGCCGCCTTCTTCGAGAAGCCCGCCGATGTGATCACCATCAACGGTTTCGAGAACGCTTTCGTGCCGCAGGGCGAGGAGTTCGAGCGCAAGCGCAAGGCCGCCCGTGGCCGTCTGCTGCAGGTGGCATCCACGCTCATGCAGACGCAGATCCCCGAGGACGCCCTGCTGGTCATCAACAGCGGTCGCTACGAGTTCAAGAACAAGGGTATCGATGTTTTCATCAAGAGTTTGTCGAAGGTCGCCGAGGCCAATCCCGATCGCACAGTGGTGGCTTTCCTCATGGTTCCCGCCGGTCACAGCGGTCGCCAGGAGGAACTGGCCGCGCAGATGACGCAGCCGGTGAGCGGCATCCCCGTGTCCGACCGTTTCGAGACGCACGTGCTTAACGATCCATATCACGACCCGATTCTCAACGAGCTGAAGAACAATGGATTGCATAATTCACCTGAACAAAACGTTAAAGTGGTCTATGCGCCCGTTTACCTTGACGGTGAGGACGGGATATTCAACATGAAATACTATGATTTGTTGATTGGTTTCGACCTGTCGGTGTTCCCGTCCTACTACGAGCCGTGGGGCTACACGCCGTTGGAGAGCATCGCGTTCGGCATCCCGACCATCACGACTTCTTTGGCCGGTTTCGGTGCGTGGGTGCAGGAACATTTCAGCCAGCAGCAGAGCGTATGTGTGATCCCGCGCGGAGACCACAACGACGAGGATGTGGTTCAAGCGATTGCCAAGCAGGTGCTGTTCTACCTCCACTGCACCGCGCCGGCCATGAACGACATCCGCAAGACGGCCGTCAGCATCGCGGAAAAGGCATTGTGGACGCATCTCTTCGCCAATTACGAGAAGACTTACGACATCGCCCTCAGCAAGAGCGCCGAGCGTTATTCGCAATATCAGAACAAAACCTCCAACGTGGGCCGCATGGTGCAGGAACTCCATGTGGAGCGTCCCGACTGGCACCGCGTCTCCGTGAAGTCGCGTCTTCCTGAATCACTGCGTCTTTTGGAGAAATTGTCGGAGAATCTGTGGTGGAGCTGGAATTTCGAAGCCCGTGAACTTTTCGAGGAGATTGCCGGTCCGTCGCTGTGGAAGGCGTGTGAGGAAAACCCGATCCACGCATTGCAGCAGCTTCCGCTGGACCGTCTGGAGAATTTCGCCCAGAACGAGGTGTATATCAACAAGTTACATCAGGTTTACGACCGTTTCACGGCGTATATGAACGAGCCGCGCACCCGCAACGAAGAGCGCATCGCCTATTTCAGCATGGAGTTCGGTATCAGCAACGAGCTGAAGATCTTCTCCGGCGGTCTCGGCATGTTGGCCGGCGACTACCTCAAGGAGGCCAGCGACTGCAACGTGAATATGCTCGGTGTGGGTCTGCTCTACCGTTACGGCTACTTCCAGCAGCAGATTTCCGCTTACGGCGAGCAGGTGAACCTTTACCCGCCGCAGAGCTTCTCCAAGCTGCCCATCAAGCCCTACAAGGACGAGGGCGGCAACTGGATCATGGTCAGCGTGGCCATGCCCGGTCGTAACCTCTACGCCCGCATCTGGCGCGTGGACGTCGGTCGTATTCCGTTGTATCTGCTTGACACAGACTTTGATAAGAACTGGCAGGAGGATCGTGGCGTGACGGCCACCTTGTATGGCGGCGACGTCGAGAACCGTCTCAAGCAGGAGATCCTGCTCGGTATCGGCGGTGTTCGCATGCTCAAGGCCATCGGCGAGACCCCGACCATCTTCCACCTCAACGAAGGCCACGCCGCCTTCCTGAACCTGGAGCGCATCCTGCAGGTGATGCAGGAGGAGCATCTGAACCGCCAGATGGCTGTGGAGTTGGTGAAAGCCTCGTCGCTCTACACCACGCACACCCCTGTGCCCGCGGGCCACGATGCCTTCACGGAAGACCTGATGCGCGCCTATTTCGCCACCTATTCGCAGCAGTTCAACGTGAGCTGGGAGGCGTTCATGGGCTACGGCCGCCGTCACGACAGCGACACGTTCGACAAGTTCTCGATGAGCATTCTCGCGTGCCGTTTCTCGCAGGAGATCAACGGTGTGAGCCGCATCCACGGCCGTGTCTCGCAGGAGATGTTCGCCGACCTTTACGAGGGACGTTTCGCGGAGGAGTCGCACATCGGTTACGTCACCAACGGCGTCCACTATCCGACTTGGGCGCACAAGAAATGGCAGACGCTGCACCGTCGCGTTTTCGGCGAAGAGTTCGGCAAGGACTGTTCCAACCCTGTGATTTGGAGCAAGATAGAGAGCGTTCCCGAGGCTGACATCTGGAAAATCAAGCAGGATTTGCGCAAGGAGATGATGACGGCCATCAAGGAGATGCTGTCCGAGCAGATGCGCACGCGCAACGAGTCGCCCGCGCTCATCGAGGCCACCATCAAGGCGTTGCGCGACGACGTGCTGACCATCGGTTTCGCCCGCCGTTTCGCCACCTACAAACGCGCCCACCTGCTCTTCATGAACGAGCAGAAACTCAAGACGTTGCTCAATAATCCCAACCGTCCGGTGCAGTTCGTCTTCGCCGGCAAGGCCCATCCGCACGACAAAGCCGGACAGGACCTCATCAAGCGCATCATCGAGCTCAGCCGCCGTCCCGAATTCATCGGCAAAATCATCTTCGTGGAGAACTACAACATGATTTTGGCCAAGAAGTTGGTGTCGGGCTGCGATGTGTGGATGAACACGCCGACGCGCCCGTTGGAGGCTTCCGGCACCAGCGGCGAGAAGGCTGTCATGAACGGTGTGCTGAACCTCAGCGTGTTGGACGGCTGGTGGGCGGAAGGTTACGTCCATGGCGCCGGCTGGGCACTCAAGGAGCAGATCACCTATCAGGACAACCGTCTGCAGGATGAGTTGGATGCTGAAACGTTGTATAACATTATCAACGAGCAGATTATGCCTGCGTTCTACACGCGCGGCGACCAAAACGTGCCGACCGAATGGGTGAACATGATGAAGAAGTGCTTCACGCAGATTTCTCCGCATTTCACCATGAAACGCCAGTTGGACGACTATTTCCGCAAATTCTACCATAAACTGATGAACAGAAGCCGGATTTTGCGCGAAAACGACAACGAAAATGTGAAGGTACTGCTCAGGTGGAAGGAAAACGTCCTTTCGGCCTGGAATGACATTGAATGTATGGGCATCGACTATCAGCGGAACGAGAAGAACACGTATTGCGTGGGTGACAATATCCTGTGTCGTCTGCGGATTCATCTCGGTGGTCTGCAGCCGCAGGACGTGAAGATCGAGATGATATTCGTCACCGCCGAGGACCACGGCCAGAAGCCGAAGTTGGAGTACAAGGTGCCTTTCGTCTTCGAGTCGGAGAACGACGGCGTCTGCACGTTCGTGTGCAACGAGACCGCCCGTCGTGTGGGCGTTTGGGACTGTGCTGTGCGCGTCATCCCCAACCATGAGTTGCTCCCGCACGATTTGGACTTCAATATCGTGAGATGGATGTAAATAGTTAGCAGTTAGTAGTTAGCAGTTAGCAGTTAGCGATGGGTCTAAGGAGATGAATCAAGCTCATATTGATTTTTGGTTGTCGGAGTTCGAGCCTTTCACCACGGCGGTGGTGGCCAACGGCGAGGTTCCCGCATCTGAGCTTTCTGTGCGATTGTTACGAAAAATGAAGCGTGTCGTCTGTTGTGACGGCGCGCTTCAGAAGTTGTTGTCCGTCAATATTATACCGGATGTTGTGGTGGGCGACGGGGATTCTATGGATCGTGAGGAATTGTCGCGGTATGGGATTCCTTACCACGCCGATAAAAGCGAGGAATACAACGACCTTCAGAAAGCGTTAAAATATTGTATGGCAAATGGTTATGACAATGTTTTGCTGATGGGTTGCGGTGGCTTGCGCGAAGACCATTTCATCGCGAATTTGAGTATTATGTCGATGTATTCCAAAAAGATGCGATTGCCGATGCTGACTGAACACGGTGTCTTCAACGTGTTGCACGGGAGGGCGCAATATCACGCCATCCCGGGGATGCAGGTTTCCGTGTTCCCGAGCAACCCGCAGACAAAACTTTCCTTTAACGGGCTGAAGTATCCTGTTAATAGCCGTTCCTTCAACTGGTTATGGGAGGGCAGCCTGAACGAGGCACTGGGCGATGAATTCATAGTGGAGGTATCCGACGATAAACCGGTGGTCGTGTATAGGGCGCTATAATTATGAATTATGAATACGTTAGATGTTTCGCATTGCGGTTAATTCAATTCGTATTGAATATAGTCAAGTCCGTACTTTTCATACAATTTGACTTTGCTGTCGCTTGTGATGAATGTTAAGCGATCCTCTATGCATTGGGCTATCAAGAGTCGGTCGAAAGGATCTTTGTGTATGTTTTCTCTTTCCAGTGTCTCTAAACGAACAATATGAAGAGGATTGACAGGGATGATTTCGAGGTCAGCCTCCTTAATATGAGGGATGACTTTTGTTATAGGTTCAGGGACGATTATTTGCCTCTTCGCATTTTTAACAACCATCTCATGAAGAGAAACCACACTAACATAACCTTTGTTCACATAGTCGTCGATAAATTCTTTTATGGTATTAGGCAATTGTTTTCCGGCGTATAAATAATAAGCAAGTGCCTGTGTGTCAATTAGGTATTTCATTTAACGGTATTATTCTGTAATCAAAAGCATCTTTGGAGATATACATTCTCCCTTTATAAAGCCCATACAGTTTTGCCACGGGACTTTTTCTCTTGTCCTTTTTCTTTCTTTTGGCGTAGTCTTTCGCCCATTCGTCTAAGTCTATTCTCATAACGCTTTTAGTTTAAAGATGAATATTTTTGTTGTCACTATCTGTGATTATTCCACGTGGCAAAAATACAACAAAAAACATTGTTTGTCAAGTGTTTTTTGATTTTTTCTTGTCTGTTGATTATCAGATTTTTGTGAAAAAATCTTAACAATTCAAGTTTGATTAGTTAAATTGTTTTTATCGATTTTCGCAGAAAATATCTGCATGGAAGTTTCACACAGCACCTTCGGCTGAGAAAAAATTGTATCTTCGCCGCATCGTTTCTTAAACCTTCAAATAATGTATAAGAGAATTATTCCCATACTGATGGCGCTGTTAGTCAGCGTGTTCGCCACTTCCGGACAGTCGTTGTTGTGGAAGGTGAGCGGCAAGAAGATGAAAGCCCCTTCCTATCTGTACGGCACCATCCACATCCAGGACGCGCGGGTGGCTTCGTTCGACACCACCGTGCTCACCGTGCTCAACCGCTGCGAAGCCTTCGCCGTGGAGGTGCTGTTGGACGAAATCGACATGCGCGGTATCCAGAAGGCCATGATGATGCCCGAGGGCAAGAGTCTCAACACCCTGTTGTCACAGGAGGATTTCGCCCTGTTAGACAGCATCTGCAAGTCGAAATTGGGGGTCAGCGCCATTTTCATGAACGGCATGAAGCCTTTCTTTGTGAGCAGCACTTTGCAGCAGCTCGACCTCCGGCAGGATGCTGAGGATGCCTTGGACCTGTTTCTGCTCAAAAAGGCGCGGGAGAGTGGCAAGCTCTGCTACGGATTGGAAGAGTACATGGACCAGATCAGGGCCATCGACGCCATCAGTTTGGAGGACCAAGCGGACATGTTGCGGCAATTTCTGCATGATACGGCGCAAGTGTCACAGGATTTTGAGGACATGTTGGAGGCTTACCTTCGGTTCGAACTCGACAGTCTGGAGAAGATGACGCAGGACACCGCCCTCCCGAAGAAGTTCGAGAAAGTGCTGGTCAGCAAGCGTAACGTCACGATGGCCAAGCGGTTCGTGGCGATTTCCGGCGAACATACCCTGTTCTGCGCCGTGGGGGCCGCTCATCTCGCGGGCAAGAAGGGTCTGATAACCCTGTTGCGCAAGAAGGGCTATACGGTGGAGCCGGTGCCGTTCACGTGGGAGTCCAAATAGGATGAAACCTGTTAGGATATTGCAATGTTTTGAAATACAAATAGATAAAAACCGCTAACGACGGTTGGTGATTACTTCCAGAAATTAATATCCGCTTCCTGTTCAACCTTCTCCTCCACAGAGTCATCCAGGAAATCGAACAAGTCCAGTCCCGTGAGGGATTCCACGCTGTTCACGTTTTGCATCGTTCCTGTTACCGTCACGGAGTCGCTGCTGTTTGGGCAAATGAACGCGATGGAATGGTAAGAGTTTTGTCTTTTGATCAGGAAAGCCTTGAAGAAACTGTCGGGGATGCGGACGCGGTTGGGACCTATCGTTTCGGGCGTCGGGGAATCGAAGATCGGGCCGCACACGATGAGCACGGAGTCGTATTTGACGGCCACTCTCCGGGCCATGTTCTCGATTTTGTGCCAGATGCCGTTGTTCATTTCCGTGTTTTGCGGGCAGATGTTGGTGAAGTAGTCGCATTCCATCGCGGCCTGCTCCGACCATTTCATGTCCTGTCGCCGTGCCATGTGTCCTTTCACCCAGCCGGAGTTCCTGTAGTCTTCGCTGGAGGCTTGCGGGAGGTTCAGGTTGGGGTCCGGCATGAAGCGTCGCGGCAACTTGGGGGTGTGCTTCGTGGCTTCCACCTGCTCTGCGGTCAGCGTGTAGGAAACCCAGTCCGGCAGGCGGTTTTCGGGATTGTAGGAGACGGTGAACCCGGTATAGCGGAGCAGGATCGAATTCGGCCGTTGGACAACCTCGTTCTTCTCTTCGGGGGCGGATTTGGTCTGAAGGTGTTGCCTTTTGGGCGGCACGCACGCGCAAAGGAGCAGAACCGTCATCAGAAGGATGAGCCTTTGCCCTTTCGGGAATGCATGATTTGCATATCTTGTTGTTGTAGAGAGTTTTAGCATTTTGTTTCAAATGTGCAAAGATACAAAAAATGCGATTCATTCAAATTGCTATTTATTTCCGTCCCTTCACACCAGTGCCGCCACAAAATAGTAGATCATCAGCCCCACGCAGGTGAGTTTCAGCACGGTGCCCGTCAGCAGTCCGACAAACGAGCCGGTTCCCGCCTTCAGGGCCTGTCCGAGCGACATTCCGTTTTCGTTTCTGTTGGCGAGGATTTCGCCGGCGACGGCCCCCACGAAGGGACCGAGCACGATGCCCCAGGGTCCGAGGAAGAGTCCGGCAACCAGTCCGATGGTGCTTCCCCACACGCCGGCCTTCGACCCGCCCATCACCTTCGTGCCCCAGACCGGCACCACGGCGTCCAGAATCTGGACCACCACGGTCACGACGCCCCAGACCAGCAGGAAGCGCCAGCCGAACTGCACCTTGTTGGTGGCGTGAAGCAGCCAGAGTCCACCGTAAGCCACCGGCACGCCCGGCAGCACGGGCAGGATGCATCCCGCCAGCCCGACCAGCAGGCAGATAGCGCCCAATATGATGAGTATGGTGTCCATATTTCTAAGTTCGTTTTCCTCCGGCCGTTAGACGGGTGCGGGAGGGAGGGGATTAAAGGGCGGCAAAGATACGGAAAAAGAGTGATAGGAGGGGAGGGGTTTGATGGAGTTTTTGAGTGAAAATAATGAGGAATGGTCGTGGGTAGGGTAGAGACGCAAAATTTTGCGTCTCTACCGCTCTGTTTCCGAACCGGCTTTCCGTTCCAGCTCCTCGACTCGCTCTTTCAACTTGCGTACCTCGTCGTCGTTTTCCCGGTGTACGGTGTGCTTGAGTTTAAGCAGCGCGAGGTTCAGCTCTACGGAAGTGTCGCTGCTCTGCTTGGGCAGCATGTCCGAGAAGAGTTCCTGGGCCAGCTGGCCGCCGCGTTGCAGGAGCGTCTGCTGTGCTGCCTGGTTGTCCTCTTGCTGCGGCAGCTCCACGATCACCCGCGCCAGTTCCCGCATCCGTGCGTACGCCTCCACGATTGCGATGGTTGTCTCCACCGCTTTCGGGCTCTTCAGTATGGTCGCTAACATGTAGAGACCTTTCTCGGTGAAGGCCTTGGGGTTCTGCCTGGTCATTTGGTAATTTGTGGTCGAAATTTTCGACCGCAAATCCGCAAACTCCTGATCGTCAAGTTGAATCACATAGCCATCCGGAAATTTTTCCGGGTTATTGGCGACCGCCTCATTGATTCTCTTGGTTTGCACTCCGTAGAGTTCTGCCACATCGGCATCCACAATCACCTGCTGCTCCCGCAGGGTGATGATCTTGTTCTCGACTTCAATAATGTTTGTCATAATAATTTAATTTTAATGATAAAAAATGTTAATAATTTTCGGCGGCAAATTTATAAAATTCTTTTGAGAAAAACAAGGCCAAAATAAATATAATTCGTTAATAATCAAATATATAAAAATGACATTTTTCGATATAAAAGTTGCATTTTTTGTGATAAAAATTGCAAAATTGTAAAAATGTGTGAAGAAAAATAAATGAGTGTGTCGGGTGAATCAAGTGGATTTTTGGAAGAATCTGGCGGAGATGGTGCCATGGCATGGGAGCATCCGCTGTGACGCTGCCTGCGGCGGGTGACGTTATGCGAAAAATGTGCGGTTTTAAGCTGATTATATAGGGAAAAATGCTATTTTTGCATTTTCTTTTGCGTCGAAACCTAATGACAACTGAATCTGAACATTTCCAGTATTCTCCGATATGGAACCACTCTTATGACCATTGGTTTCGAGAGGTGCAATATAACGGCAGGGAACTCAATACGGCCCAAAAGCAAGATTTTGTGAAGATTGCTGATGAGACAATCTCAATTTTTTCAGAGGGTTTACCTATACTGGATGAAGCTCTTGAAAGAATAAAAGACTTGCACGATGCATATCATGATGCCTACAGGGTTGTTGTTTCAGTTGCGCAATTTACCGCGATAACTATGATTGATTGTTTGGTTATTAGCAAATACTTCATTCTGTCCGACAAAGATTATGATCGTCGATTTATGCGTGGAAAAATGAAAGTTATTCTCAACGAGGGATTCAAGAAGCTATATGGCTTTGATGAAAAATCACATAAAAAATCAGAGTGGAACAAACTTGTCCCGATTTTGCAGTATTTCCCAAAGGACATTCAAAACCAGTATCAACAGTTGTCGTCTTTGCTTGAAGGACATTCCATGTCTTTCTCATGGTGGAAAGATGAGCGCAATGTGGAGACCCATCTTGACATTAAGAAGCTTTATGAGTCAAGATGCGAGGAGGTTGTGGAGAGTAAGGTGATGATGGATTCTCTGAAACTGTACAACACCCTCTATGCTGTAAATCTTTTCCTGTCAAATGCACATGCATGTTTTTATAATTATCTTTTAACCAAGTATAAACAAGGAGAATTAAAAGAGAAATAGACGTTATACCTGTTATCAAACAATCATTTATGCCAAAAACAACTAAACCTAATAAGAAACCCGGCAAATCCATGGAGGCGGCCCTATGGGAGTCGGCCAACAAACTGCGCGGTGCCGTGGAGCCAGCCGAATACAAACACGTTGTGCTGTCGCTCATCTTCCTTAAGTATGCCGGCGACCGCTTCGAGCAGCGCAAACAGGAGCTGATGGATCAGGGACTGAAAGAGTATGTCGATACGGTGGAGTTCTACACGGCGGAGAATGTGTTCTACCTGCCCGAGAACTGCCGCTGGTCGTACATTATGGAGAACGCCAAGCAACCTAACATCTTCCAGATCATTGACGATGCTTTAAGCAATATTGAGAAGAAAAACAAGCAGTTGGCGGGCGCGTTGCCCAATAACTACTACTCTAACCTTGGGTTGGATAAAACCAAGTTCGCCTCGTTGTTAGACGAAATCAACAAGCTGGACACCATTGCGGATTCGGAGAACGACCTTATCGGGCGGGTGTATGAGTATTTCCTGGGCAAGTTCGCCATTGCGGAAGGCAAGGGCAAGGGGGAATATTACACGCCGAAATCCATCGTGAATCTCATTGCCGAACTCATTGAGCCATACGACGGCAAGATTTATGACCCCTGTTGCGGCTCCGGTGGTATGTTTGTGCAGTCGGTGAAGTTTGTGAAGGCGCACCACGGCAACCAGAAGAACGTGAGCGTGTATGGGCAGGAGAACACCAACACCACCTTCAAGCTGGCGCGCATGAACCTCGCCATCCGTGGCATCTCGGCCGACATCCGGCAGGGCGACACCTTCCACAACGACCAGCACAAGGACTTAAAGGCGGATTACATCATGGCCAATCCGCCGTTCAACCAGAAGGCCTGGCGCGAGGAGAACGAGCTCGCCGACGACGCCCGTTGGAGCGGCTACGACACGCCACCGACCTCCAACGCCAACTACGGCTGGATATTGAACATCCTCGCCAAGCTCTCCACCAACGGCGTGGCAGGCTTCCTGCTGGCCAACGGTGCGTTGAGTGCTGACGGCACCGAGCTGGCTATCCGGAAGAAACTCCTTGAGAACGACAAAGTGGAGGCCATTCTCATTCTGCCGAGAAACCTTTTCTACTCCACCGATATCAGCGTGACGTTGTGGGTCCTGAATAACAACAAGAAAGCGCGGGTGGTGACCAAAAACGGACAGGAAATCCACTACCGCGACCGCGAGAACGAAATCCTCTTTATGGATCTCCGCCAAAAAGGTATTCCTTTTGAGAAGAAATATGTGGAACTCGACCCGGACACGCGAGACGCGGTGACCCGCACCTACCACAATTGGCAGCAGGAGGGTTTTGAGGAGAACTACCACGACGAGCCCGAATACTGCTATTCCGCCACGTTGGACGAAATACGGCAGAAGGGCTGGAGCTTGGTGCCCAGCAAGTACATCGAGTTCAAGAATCGAGACGAACAGATCGATTACGATACGAAGATGCGGGAACTGCAAGGTGGGTTGCGGGAGTTGTTGCAGCAGGAGGAAGAGAACAAGAAGGAGTTGGTGGAGTTGTTTGAGAAGTTGGGATACAAATTATAAAACAAAAAAAAATCTTGCAAATTTTGCAAAAACTTGCAAGAATTGTCAAGAATACGAAAACTTTTGTATCTTTGCACCCAGAATCTAAACTGACGAATTATGATAGAACTTCCGCCTAAAATTGACAAAAAGTCCCTTCTTAACGCCGTAATGATGGATGTTGATGCAGACCTTGTCCCCATTATCAATAAAATAAACACAGATTATGAATACTGGGACAAAGTGAAGTATAAACCTCTGCCTAAAGGTTATACTCCCGAAATGCTATGGACGTTTGTGAAAGCTTCGCGGTTAAGGGGGATGATTCCTGTGTGGGACAAGTATGGCATCAACTTGTGTGTTACAAGTCAGATGCAGCGTATATGTCATGATTTTGACATGAAGTTCGGCAGTTTCTGGGAAGCCGACAATGATTCGCAAAGTTCTGAAAAGAAATACTATTTGTCGAGTTCCCTGATGGAAGAGGCCATCTATTCCAGCAAAATGGAGGGCGCTTCCACTACCCGCATTGTGGCCAAAGAGATGCTGAGGAAGAAAAAAACGCCTCAAAACAAGGCGCAACAGATGATAGTCAACAACTATACGACGATCCAGTATATAGTAGAAAACAAAGATGAACCGTTGACAGAGAAGGGGCTGCTATATATCCATAGACTAATGACAGAAAAGACGTTGGACAATCCTGAAGATGCCGGTCGTTTCAGGACAAACAACAATGTGGTTGTGGCCAATATGTTGGAAGGAGATATTGTCCACACTCCGCCCACCTTTGAAGAGATTCCCGAATTTGTAACAACTTTGTGCGACTTTTTCAACAACGAGAATCATAGCACCTTTATCCACCCCATCATCAAAGGCATCATCATCCATTTTATGGTGGCTTATATGCATCCCTTTGTGGATGGCAATGGTCGGACGGCGCGTGCTTTGTTCTATTGGTATATGCTGAAAGAGAACTACAAGCTTACGGAATATATGTCCATCTCAAGGGTGATTGCGAAATCGAAAACAAGTTACGAGAAATCGTTCCGCTATACGGAAAATGACGGCAACGATATGGGGTATTTTGTGGCATACAATCTGAGAGCGTTGGAAATCTCTTTCCAGCAGCTTCGCGACTATATCCAGCGGAAGCAACGGGAGAAGAAGGCGGCCTCCGCCTTTATGAAGGCGGGTAACATCAACCAGCGGCAGGCTTTGGTTTTGCAATGGCTGACGGAAGAACCCGACATCATTTATACGGTAAAAGATTTGCAGGAGCAATTCTCCGTCTCCTCGATGACGGCAAGAAAAGACCTTTCCGAATTGGTGCGGCAGGGCTATCTGGAAGAGATCGCCATCAACAAAGTGACTCGCGGGTATATTAAAAAACAGGAGGAGGAATAATGGAATATAAACGTTTAGGCGACTACATCCGCGAAGTGAACGTCCGCAACCGAGAGTTGAGGGTGACGAACTTGCTGGGGTTGAGCATTGAGAAGAAGTTTATTCCTTCCATTGCCAACACCATTGGCACGGATATGTCAGCATACAAGATTGTCCAGCCGTCACAGTTTGCTTACGTTCCGGTCACTTCCCGTAACGGCGAGAAAATCACAGTTGCTTTGTATGATGGTGAAGAATCTGCCATTATTTCCCAGGCATACACGATTTTTGAGATTGTTGATCAAGACGTGCTTTTGCCCGAATATCTGATGATGTGGTTCCGCCGTCCGGAATTTGACCGTTATGCCCGTTTTCATTCTCACGGCAGTGCCCGAGAAGTGTTTGATTGGGATGAATTGTGCAACGTGCAACTTCCCGTTCCGAGCATTGAGCGTCAGCGCGAAATTGTGTCGGAATACGAGACGCTGACGCGCCGCATCCGCCTCAACGAGCAGATGATTGCCAAGTTGGAAGAGACCGCACAGGCGCTCTATCGGAAGATGTTCGTGGACGGAATTGACAAGGAGAATCTGCCGGAGGGGTGGAGAAGGGGGACGATTGATGACTTAGGAGATGTTGTAGGTGGAGCCACACCTTCAACAGATAATCCCACATTGTGGTGCGAGAATGGTATTTCATGGTTATCACCAGCAGACTTATCAAAACAAGCTACCAAATTTATTTCAAGGGGAGCTAAGGACATAACTGAATTAGGTTATAACTCTTGTAGTACAAAAATGCTTCCTAAAGGAAGTGTTCTTTTTTCTTCTCGTGCCCCGATTGGGTTAATGGCAATCACATCCAAAGAACTTTGTACAAATCAAGGCTTTAAATCTATTATTCCCAAAGAACAAATCGGGCTTGAATATGTTTATTATTATGTGTTATCCATTAGAGATAAAATAGCAGAAGAAAACACAGGCTCTACATTTGATGAAGTATCGGGGCAAATAATGAAGGCATATTCAGCCATAATACCACCGACTAGCATTACAAAAGAATTTTCCAAACTTTTAGAACCGGTATTTAATCTTCAATATAATATAGAACAAGAAAACGCAAAATTAACGGAATTACGGTCCTTGTTTTTGGCGAGGATGGGTCAATAAAAATAATAATTATGAGGAAAGAGATTCCATTAGAGATGAAGATTGCTGCATTAAGCCAAATGATTTCTCAAAAGATAATGAACCAAACGCTATACAAGTATAGAGCAGACTGTGATAATACCATTAGGATTTTTACAGAACATACTATATGGTTCGCCTTCCCTGAATGTTTTGAAGATGTAAGGGACTGTATGGCAAACATGCAAAACTTGGATGAAATGGGATTAAATAATTTGATTGAAAAATCGCCCTTGTCTGATTTTGAGAAAGCATTTTGTAGATTAGGGGCAAAATCATACAATATTGATATGTTAAAAGAAGATTGTAATAATGTTACAAGAAGAAAAATAGGTATTAGTTGTTTTTGTAAAACAGAAATGAGTGATGAAATGTGGTCAAAATATTCTGATGAACATAAAGGAATATGTCTTCAATTTGATGTTTTAGCAGATCCCGAGCTGTTCACGCTTGCAAAGCCAGTGAATTATGTGGATGTTCTACCAGAATACAATCATTTCAAGGATTCTAATGAACTAGTAAATAAAGTTATACTTACAAAAACAAAAGATTGGCAACACGAACAGGAAATTAGGGTTATTAAGGGCCCTTCAGAAATGAAAGCTGAGAAACTTGGACAAGCTTTTCCCTTCAAACCAGAGGCTCTTAAAAAGGTAATTTTCGGTTGTAAGGCTGAAAAAGAGACAATAGACAAATATGTAAACTTGTGCAAACAAAATGGTCTGAATCATGTGTCGTTTTCTCAAATGAAACAAAAGGAAAATGGGAAGTTTGAACTAGAAGAAAAATCATTATAATTACAGTCTTTGCTATTGGCGAGGATGGGGAAATAAAAAAAGAAAAAAAACATGAATGCACTTGAAATTACAATTAACATAATAGTGTCAACATCGGCGGGAGCTGCTAGTGGTTTTTGCATGTTCAGATTTTTAGGTAAAAAATGGGTTGAGAATTGGTTCGCTAAAGATTTAAAACGATATGAACACAAATTGGATGTTCTTAAAATTAAAGATGAAATTAAATTCAACATTTTGCATAAAGAACGTATAGATATAATTAAAAAATTATATCAGATGTTTTTTGATCTGAACGAATCCGTTTTGCATTCAATGATGCCAACTGAAATGCAAAAACTAATTCAAATTAAAGAAGAAGACTTGTTGATAAAAAACAGATTAAAATCTCATGAAATTCAAATGTATTTATTGTCCAACGATATTTATATTCCTAAAATCCTAGTGGATAGAATTGCGGGAGTATGTTATACATTTGATTCGATTACAAATAGAATTAAGGAAGACAAGTCTGATGAAAACAAGAAAAGACTTGATGCTTTTTATTTAGAAAAAGTTCGACCTCTATTAGATGATATGAAAAATGAATTTCGAGGTTTGTTGGGGGTTGAGCTTTATAATAACGAAGCTTAGAATAATACAATAAATCAAATACAGTCTTTGCCATTGGCAAAGTTGGAGAAATAATAATAAAAAGAAAATATGGATAGAGATTCTACAGATGCAAATGTGCATGACAAAGTCATTTCAGAGATTAGGAATGTTTTAAATCAAAAAGATTTTGACATATATACTAATCCTGGTCAAGAAAAAAATGCTGGAATTGGTAATAATTATCCGGATGTGATAATGACAGCAAAAGGGACCACAAAAGTCCGATTTATTTTGGAAATAGAGACTGATGCAAGTGTGACTTGGGAGGAAGCTATCAATCAATGGAAAAAATATTCCAACGAAATAAATGCAACCTTTTATCTTGTCGTTCCGCAACAGTTATTAAGTAAGGCTGTTACTTTGTGTCAACAAGCCGGTATCAATGTTCGGTATATCACTTACACTATTAACTATTTAAACAATATCACATTTAACTTCAATTAATATGGCTATCGTTGAAATAATTTGTAGTGGTGTTGGTGGTGTTATTCTAACCTTGGGCTACACATATTTAAAAAATCGCATGCAAATAATGAAGTGCCATTATATAGAAGACGACATTTTGTCAAAAGTCCCACAAAAAGGAGAAAACGAAATGATTCAAGAAAATCTTCATTGCAAACGATTCAAATTGATAAACACCACCAATCAAGATTTTAAGGAATTCAAAGTTCTTTTTCAGTTTGATGACACTTCAATAATAACAGATTGTTATGCAAAATCAAAAGAAGGATACAATAGACAAAAAATCAGGCCCAATAAAACGAACAAAAATGAAGCAGAAGCTCTCATTAAGAATTTTAATCGAAAAGACTGGATTGAGTTTACTGTGACTGTTGCTAATATCTCTGAGAACAAATATTATATCACTGAAACAAATTGTACTGGTTTTAAAATTAGATGCAGGGATAAACGAAAAGATACTGCAAAATCAAAATCACAACAATCAAGTACAGTGTTGATAAAACGGCATAATTAAAAGAATCATCCTCTTTGCTTTAGGCGAAGATAGAGAAATAAAAAGGTGTTTATATGAAGTCATTATCAGGTGTTTATTCCACAGACGGGATATCCAGAAATGGAGTCGGATTTTCTATTGGTGCTTTGGACGATATGGTATGGGATGGTTCTGCAACTGGTGTTCCCTCGAATCTGTCTCACGATATTCATCGATTTATAGGTTGGACAAAGATATCGGGCTTATATGTTTCTCATGAACTTTCGTATGTTATCGGACATACATTTTTACCCGAAAGCAATGCTGAATTAGAAGAATTTGATAAACTTCGCATAAGCTTTTTGAAAAGTAAGATGCTTGAGAGAATAAATGTCTTCCAAGGATCTTTTTCCAGAGAATTAAACAGTCAAAATCTTAATTGTGACAACGGCACGTTCTTTTGCAATGGGATAGTCATGTATGGATATCAAGGTGTTGTAGAGAATGCTTTCCCCTGGCTAAAAGATAAAAAGGATAAAGATGGCTTGATTCTATTGAAGGATTTGTTTGAAACTTTTGATTATAAAGGACAAGGTGTTTTTTCTTGTAAGACATCCGACTTTGCCATTTTGCTCCATCCGTTTTTCAGGAAATCTTTCTCGAGGTATAACAACTTCAATTTCGGATTTCTTGATGAATTGATCAAACTATATCCAACAAATCAAACAATAAAAGTCAGAATTGATGATAATTTTATTGGATACAGTCCTTCCTATATCAAAAATATGGAGTTCGAGTACTGGTTCGGACCCAAGTACGATGATGATATTTCCAAAATTCAAAAAGATGTGACCTGTTATAAGTCATCACAAGAAGAAAAGATTTATAATCAAGTGGACAAGACAGAGTTTGTCTGGCAGAACAAAGATGGAAAATATCAATTTGAAATGGAGGAAGTGATGGATTCCGATGCTCCAACACTTGATTCCGAGCAATTTGCTTGTCGATACCTGCATTCTATTTATGATTCTAACATTGGTGTTTTTGAACACTTTGATGGGGCAATCAGGCAATACGATTTAGACTCAATTTGTGAGAGAATTGACAAACCTATAAATCAGGTTGGACATAATTCCAAATACACTAAACTATTTAGGCTTGATGGGAAAATCCAGCTATCTGTTTGGAAAAGCCTTATAACCAATTATCTAAAGAACAACTATGATGTATATCGATACTTTGGAATGGATGTCCCAAAAATTCAAAAGCCAACAACAGAGAGACTTCAAAAGACAATAGAAACTTATGTTCCATATATTCTCAAGAAAGGTGATGGCGTAAAACTTTATATATCTTATCGTGATAAATGTGATAGCCCCTTGGCGTTTTCTTTTTGTACAACAGATTCAATGGCAACCCTTGAAGGCAAAATAGAAACTGTTGAGTTTGAAACCATCAATGTTGCAAAACTGATTCGAAGAATGGGTGGCTATATTGATTATCCTAAATGTGAGTTTTGTATTTGTGAAGACAATTACAACAATATTCCGCAAATTTATCATGGTGGAGATGATGTGTCAAAAAATGTCAATATTTCAGCAAATGCTATACGTTTTCTTATGAAAAAGCAAGCAGAGGCTGGGAAGAATTGCTTTTACTCTTTCTCTTTGGCTTGGAATATGGAGAACAGGCTTGTTTCTGTAAGCTTTATGGGGCATGTCAATGATATAAATGAATGGATGCAATCTTTCCAAGATATTCCAGTCGAAAGAAATGGTTTTAGAAAATGGTTGGCAAGTCAAGTTGATTATATTCATTCCCATGGAACGGATGCGAATTCCCCTCTGTATTCTTCTCATATAAAGCATGATGGAATATTGTTTTTCCAGCGTAGATGTATTAATAATGATGTTGTAATAAAGAATATTCAATATGATTCAAATAAGACGGGCTTATTGTTGGATTTAATAATAGACAAAGATAATTCCGAATTGCTTGACCTCATTAAAAACAACGTATTATCATATACGCATACGGGTATTGTAAAGCATTCTGTTTGTGAGAAAAGCAATAGTGACTACCTCAATAGTCCGTGGATTTCTTCAATTGATGAAACTGTTGCCGTGTTAGACGATGTAAAAATCCAAGGATTTGTATGGAAAAGACAAGAATAATTACACTATAAATAACTACTTAACATGAAAGGCTCCGCATCGCATCTTTTAGAGTTTTTGGAAGGTTCCAGAAAACGGTTCATCATCCCGGTCTATCAGCGCAACTATGACTGGAAACAGGAAATCGGGGACTGGAACAAGATGTCCATCCTGAAGAATCTGTTCAAAATCTATCAGATCGACGAAGACGAACTTGCTTTTGGGCTTGCTCCGATAAAAGAAGAGAACAACGAAGAATAGCAGCCACCAAAAGAAACTTCTATTCTTTGAATTTGCATAAAAACGTATAATTTTAAAAATAAAATCACGCCATATTGATTTTTTTTGTATTTTTGCATCCCTAAAAATAGAGCGATATGATACAAGAGATAAAGATAAAAAACATCCTGTCGTTCAAGGATGAAGTAACCTTCAGCTTTGCGGCGACAAAGGATACTTTTGCGGAAGAGTCTCAAGTAGTAAAGATCAATGACAACACGAGGTTGTTGCGCTTCGCGGTTGTTTATGGCTATAATGCATCGGGAAAGTCAAATTTACTCTATGCTTTTGATTTTCTGCCTCGCTTCTGGAGTTATAAGCCAGAGAGCATGGATGATCCAACTGGGGTTATCCCTTTCAAACTTGATGCCGCATCACCAAACGAGCCATCCTGCTTTGAACTGGTATTTTTTGTGGGCAATATGAAATATTGGTATCAGTTAGAGTTGGATAAAAAGCAGGTTTATTTGGAGAAACTTTCGTGTTATAAGAGCATACAGCCCACCTTGCTTTTTGAAAGGAAACTGGTAGATGGACAGTCTGTGGTGGAAATCAATCCAAAAGGAGATAAAATTAGTCCTTCTGCAAAGAATCTGATTAATGGATATTGCTTGAAGAATCTTTCGTTTTTTGTGGCTCGTAATCAAGTAAATGCAAACCTACCCTTGATTGATGCAGCCAAGAACTGGATGAGAAATCAGACAATGCCTGCCGTGTTTCCAACAACGTATCTTACGGACTATGCGCAGCGAAAAACAGCAGAGAACAATGACTTGACTCGACATCTCGTTAGTTTCCTTCATGAGGCTGATTTCAACATTACAAATATATCTTCGGACATTGTATATAGGCCCATATCTGACGAAGAAGTTAAGTTCAGGACTTCTGACGAAAGCATTCCAAAGGATGAAAGGGAAAGGATCAGAAAGGAGAAAACTATCCCTCTACTACATACTAGTTTTGAGCATACCGTTGAGAATGAAAACGGGCAAGAAACATATCAAATGAACAGAAGTGATGAGTCAACAGGAACACTTCGCACCTTTGGCATAGAGACGGTCTTGTTCGAGGCACTTGGTAGTAATGCCTTCTTGCCCATCGATGAAATTGAGACTTCGCAGCATCCAAAATTGTTGGAAAAGATATTGTTCGAGTACTTGAAGACCAATTCAAGGTCTCAGATTTTAGTGACAACTCATAATGATGGTTTGCTGGATTTAGTGGATGATTTGATAAGGAAAGACTCTGTGTGGTTTACGGAGAAAGACAAAGCAGGTGTGACTGATTTGTATAAACTGACGGATTTTAGAGGCATCAACCGTCTTTCTTCTATCAGAGAGGCGTATCGTAACAAGCGGTTTGGTGCTACAATGAAATGAACATGGGAAAAAGAGACTTAGCTGAAGTTGTTGAACAGCAGCAATACTTTGAGGCTGTTGAGACTCCTTCGCCAATCCAAGACGAGGGTACGAGGGACATGGGTCCACTGTACCCGTTTCTCATTAGTGGTGGAACCAACACTGAACGCTATTACTTCACCCATATCAACGACACGACAGATTATCATTTCAACATTAGACCAAAATATTTTGGTGACGAGTCAAACTATACAGAAATGTTTCCCAAAAGGATAAAAGAGATATTAGATACTAATTCAGAGGCAAAAATCTTATGTGTATTTGATTGGGATACAATATATGGCAATGATGAGAAAATAAAGGAACATAATGCTTTCGAGAAACAATTTCAAACAGAAATATCAAAAGGAATAGTCTCAATATGCCAAAGTATGCCAAGCATAGAGTATTGGTTTCTGTTGCATTTTGAAGATTATACGAATTTGCTAAAGGACTATCCTGCTGTTTCGAATCGTTTGGCTTCTTTTATTAAGTCTTGTTTTTCAAATCCAAGTATAAAACTAAAGAAGTTGCTGAAAAACAGAAAATATTTGGAGGATCCAACATGGGTAAAGAATTTGTGTGCAGGCCGCAAGCTAGACACAGCTATCAAACGAGCAGAAGATAACATCAATGCTGCGATAACCGCTGGTGAATTAGACAATCAATCTTATTCGTACGTGTATAAAGTGTTTAAAATGTGAAATAGTCTATGTTTCTATTCAACGAAAGCCTATTGGAACAATCCGTCATCTCCCTGCTGAAAGAGCAGGATTATGATTATGTCAAAGGTGAGGAAATAACCCGCGACCTTGACGAGGTGGTGTTGCGCGATGATCTGGCGATGTATCTGCACAACCGTTACAAGAACGACGGCATCACCGACCAGGAGGTGGAGAATGCCATACGCATCATCACGCAGAAGCAGGGCGGCACACTCTACGCTGAGAACAAACACACCCTCAACCTGCTGATGGACGGATTCTCGCTGAAACGCGAAGACCCCGCCAAGCAGAACCTGTACATCTATCCCATCGCTTTCGACGAAGCCAACCAGAAACACAACATCTTCAAGGTGGTGAACCAGTTCGACATCACCGAAATCGAGCACCGCATACCCGACATCATCATCT
>Ga0247611_10003767_pt1 | contig 21987 bp, 7 predicted proteins | sample 177DNAGHGhighgp2_FD_192422 | JGI IMG/M metagenome (GOLD analysis project Ga0247611, IMG submission 192422) | Sheep rumen microbial communities from Palmerston North, Manawatu-Wanganui, New Zealand - 1770 DNA GHGhigh gp2 | ecosystem: Host-associated > Mammals > Digestive system > Stomach > Rumen ... | reverse complement strand
GTTCTCGATGCCCACGTTGGTAGTTTGCACCGTGATCGTGGAAGACCAGTCGCTGACGTTGCCGTCGCCACAGTTGGCCTGCACCTGGATCTCGTAGTTGGTGTGGCCCGTCAGACCCGTGATGGTATAGGTATTCGTGTTGGAGGTCGCGGAGCTCAGCGTGCCGCCCACAGGACGGTACTGGATGTTCCAGCTGTTCACGTCGGCGTTGGCATCCCAAGCGATGGTGATGGCCTCGTTCTCCACATTCGTGGAATGCAGACCCGTCGGCACGTCGCAAGGCTCAGAACCCTGCGGCAGCGTCGTGAAGGTCATCTCATTGCCCTCGACGGTCGTGCCGTTGAAGGTGATGAACGCCTTGAAGGTGTAGCTCGTGTTGGGCGTCAGGTTCGTCAGGTTGGCAGTGAAGCCGTTGCCCGTGCCGGTGCCCGTCACGGAAGTGTAGGTACCGCCGTTAGTGGCTTTCCACTGGAAGCCCTTCGCCGTGATGGTCACGTTGTCGGGATTCGTGATGACACCGTGCAGCGTGGCACCAGTCGAGCTGAGGTTGTCAGCGGCGTTGGTGGCCACCGTCGGATCAACCACAACCGTACCGGCGCTGGCCGTCACTGTCAGGTTCTTGACGATGGCAGGCGGCTGAGTACCACCGCTGACGTCATTTCTCCAGACGAGGGCTAACAAAGCCGTGGACGAGGAGGTCGGAGTGGCATTCGGGTTGGGCATCTTCGCCACCACATGGATGGTGTCGGTGAGCTTGTTCAGGACGTAAGGATACGAAGATTGCGTGCCGTAGCCGTTCGCGAGGAAGTTGTAAGCATTGGTGGAATAGTCACGGTGAGCGTAGTCCCCGGTACCCGGCGCCGTGGTGGAGGGTTGGAACTGCGTGGCGGCGGGCGCCAGGAACAGCTTCATGTAGTCAAAGCCGCCCTCACCATCGACCATCACATCGAAGGTGATGGTGATCGTGTCGCTCGTGCCCACGGTGAACAACTTCTGCGCGGCGCTTGCGGAAATTGTCGTAAGCGTGTAGCTCGGCGTGGAACCGTTGTTGGTCACAAACAGGGAAGGCTCATTGTTGACCGTGCCTCTCATCCAGTAGTTGACACAGCTGCCGTTGTTCAGCACCCAAGCGTCGTTGGCATCGGCGAAGTCAGCCGTGTAGGGCAGTGTCACAGGGATCATGGTTGTGGAGACCTGCAGACTGTTGCTCCAGTAGCTGTGGTCAGTACCGCCGCAGTTGGCGCGGACGTAGAACTCGTACGTTGTGGTGTTGTTCAAGCCTGTGACGGTGAACGGGTTGGAAGTGGCCGTCACCACGGAGGCGCTGGCGGCATCAGGATTGAAGCCGGGCGCACCGTAGGCGATCTCCCAAGCGGTGGCCGAACCGACCTCCGTCCAGCCTAACTTGACACTGGTGGTGGTGGCATCCACCACATGCAGGTTCTGAGGCTTCGGACATGCCGGAATCAGGTTGATGTTCAAGTTGTCGATGTAAGAATAGCAGGTGCTGGCCGATGGGTTTCCGTTATAGAAAGCGATGTAGTGGCCGTTGCCCATGTAACCGCTGAAGACGACCTCTTTCTCCACCCAGGCGGTGGCTGTGGAAGCCGGATAAACCGTATCCACAGCAACAAAGGTGCTGGCATCGTTCGGATTGGTCATCACACCCACAATCAAACGGTCGTTGGTCGCCGAGGAGGCACGGTACATGAACGTGGCCTGCAAGGTGTTGATCGGAATCGTGGCGGCGAACTCCGGTGTGATGGCAATGTTGTACGTGGTGGAAGTGGCGTAGAAATACAGGGAACCCACACCGGCATAGTTGGTGGAATTGACGTAAGGTCTGTCACCGGAAGTGTAGGTATTGATTCTGCCCCAGCAGAGCGGATAGGCGGTCGTGCCCGTGCCGTAAGCATCGAAGTTTTCGATATATGGCAGAGCGGAGATTTCCGCGCAGGCAGTGGCGCCGGTGCATACGAAGGATCTGGCGCTGCTGTCGCCGCCGCCGCAGTCTGCCGTGACGTAGAAGTCATACACCGTGGAGGGGTTCAAGCCCGTGACCGTGAAGGGATTGGTCGTGGCCGTCACCTCGGTGCCAGTGCCCGGTGTGAAACCGTTGGGACCGTACTCAATCACCCAGGAAGTGGGATTGCCATTCTGATCCCATGAGAGGTCCACACTGCTCGTGGTGGCGTTTGAGGTGGTCACATGCAACGGTCTCGGACAGGAGGGGATCAGGTCGATGACCACGTTGTCGAGGTAGCCGTAGCCGGTCGTGGTGTTGTAGGCGTTACGGAAGGCGATGTAGTGGCCTTGGCCGGTGTATTGGCCGAAGGAGACCTCGAAGCCCTCCCATGTGGAGGTCGCAGAGGCGACGATCGTGTCAACCGGCACAAACGTGGCGGCATCCATCGGGTTGGTCATCACACCCACCACTAAGCGGGAAGTGGCATTGGCGGCGCGCCACATGAAAGTGGTCTGCAACGTGTTGACCGGAATGCTCTCGTCGATCATCGGCGTGACGGCGATGTTGTAGGTGCCGGAGGTGCCGGCGTAGAAGTAGAGGGAACCCACACCGTCGTAGTGCGTGGTGGTGATGTAGGGATAGTTGGTGGAAGAGGAACTGTAGGTGTTGATTCTCTCCCAGCAAGGCACATACACACCCGTGCCCGTGCCGTGGGTGTCGAAGCTCTCCACGTAGGGCAGGCTGTCGATGGGCAGACAGGCGGTGGTGACCGTAATCACGTTGTAGGAATACGGGCTGTAGTCGCCGCCACAGTCGCTGCGGAGATAGATGTCGTAGGTGGTGGACGGGGTCAGGTTGTCCAACGTGAAGGGGTTGTCGGTCGTCTGGACAAACGTGCCGGACGTGTCGCCGGGCGTGAAGCCTTGCGGACCATAGACAACCTCCCAGGCGGTGGCCTCGCCGACTTCGGTCCAGGTCAGGTCAACGCTGGTTGCGGCAATCCCGGCGAGGGTGAAGTTGATTGGCTTGGCACAGCTCGGAATCGCTTCCACCACAATGTTATCAATATAGCCCTGGTTGTAGCTGGTGGCTGGTCTCGGGGCCATCAAAGCAATGTAGTTTCCGCCGCCTGTGTAGTTGTTGAGAGCGAGTTCATAGTGCTGGTAAGTAGTGGAGTTCACATCGAAAGTGTCAACCGGCACAAACGTGCTCTTGTCGGTCGGGCTGGAGAGCACACCCACCACCAACGTGAACGGATAAGAGGTGGAATTCTGGCGGGCGTCGAAGGAGATCTGCAGCGTGTTGACCGGGTACTGGTCGGGATCGATCAGCGGCAGCACAGCGATCTGGTCGTCGTAGGTGCCGCTGGGAGAATAGGTGTAGAAACGCAGGGAGTTGGCGCCGGAAGCGGCGTAGGTCGCGCTGGCATAAACAATCGGGTAGCCGGAGTAACTGGAGCTGGTGCCTTCGTTGATATGGCTCCAGCAGTAAGGCAGGTTGTTGACACTTACCGAAGTGGTTGTGGCGCCGGTGGTACCGTCGAAGTTCTCCGTGAACGGCAACGTGGCAATCGGGTCGCAGGCGGTACGGAAGTCATAGACACTGGTCCAGGTGCTCACATCGCCGCCGCAGTCGGTCTGCACCGCCACATAATAGTTGGTGTAGGGGGTCAGGCCCGTGAACGTGTATTCGGTCGTGTTGACGGTAATCACGTCAGTGGCGGTCTCGGGGTTGAAATTCGGATTCGTGCTGATCACGAGGTTGAAGGAGGTGCCGCCCAAGGCATTCCACGTAACGGTGGCCTCATTGTTGGTGATGTTGACCGTATGCACATCGAAGGGGGTCGGGCAGGCGGGTGCTTCCACACAGCTCACGTTCGCCACGAAACCGTCCCTCACCACGCTGCCGTCGGAATGGAACAGCAGGGTGAGCGGCCCGGTGGTGGAGGAAAGGGGACCGAAGTTGATCAGCGTGCCGGTGGTGCCGGAGACAATCTTCTGCAGGAGGCTGTTCTCGTCCACTGCGGAACCGTCGTAAACACTCAGGTAGTCAACCGTAGTCTCACCGACAAAAGTGCCGGAAACGGAAACCACGGAGTCGGCATCGCCCGGATAAATGACCAAGGTGTAGTTGCAGTTGTTGCTGTACTGGCCGGTGATGCCGCCGTCATCCGTGACGATGAAGTCGCAGCCCGTCACAGTGTCCGTGCCGGTGATGCCCATCGTGATGGTGTATGGCGAGGCAGTGACAGGGGAAATAGTCCATTCGCTGAAGTCGCCTCCGCCACAGTCGGCCCGCACGTAGAAGTCATAGACTTCCCCGTTGGTGAGGCCCGCCAGCGTGTAGGGGTTGGAGGTGACACCGCTGACCAAAGTGCCCTCGGTAGCCGGGTCGAATCCCGTTGTGCCGTACAGGATGTCCCAGTAGGAAGCGTTGTCGTCCGTCCAGGAGAGAATCACCTCGTCGGTGGAGGTGGAGGTTGCCGTGAAGGCGGTCGGACGCGGGCAGGTGGGGATGACCTCCACCACGATGTTATCGACATAGCCTGTGTTGTAGCTTGTAGTGGGTTTCGGGGCGTACAGCGCAATGTGGTTTCCCGTGCCCGTGTAGCTGTCGAACGGCACTATGTAGTTGGCATAGTCGTTGGACGTGGTGACGATGGTGTCGAATGCCACGAAGGTGTTCTTGTTCGTGGGATCCGTCAGAATGCCGACATAAAGGGTGAACGTGTAGGTGCTGTTGTTTCTCGCATCGAAGGAAATCTGCAGCGTGTTCATCGGATAGGTATTGACATCGATTTCCGGCAGGACGGCAATCTGGTCGTCGTAGGTGCCGGAAGTAGTGTAGGTGTAGAACCGAATGGAATTGTTGCCCGAAGCGGCATACGTCGCGCTGGTGTAGATGATCGGGTAGCCGGAATAGCTCGTGCTGGTGCCTGCGTTGAGTTTGCTCCAGCAATACGGCAGGTTGTTGACGGCCACCGAAGTGGTCGTGGTGCCCGCGTAGAGGTCGAAGTTCTCTATGAGAGGCAGCGTGGTGACCGGCGCGCAGGCGGTCGCGGCCGTGGCCTTGGCAGACCAATAACTGACATCGTTTCCACCGCAAGTGGCCCGCACATAGAAGTCGTAGCCTGATGAATGCTCTAATCCGTTGAGGGTGTAGGGGTTGCTCGTGGCGGTTTCGATGGTACCGGTGCCCTGGGTGAAGCCCATCGGGCCGTATTCGATTTCCCATGCGGAGGCGTTGCCCATCTCCGTCCACGCCAGGTCAATGCTGGTCAGCGTGGGGTTGGAGGCCGCCAGGTTCTTCGGTCTGGCACAGGTGGGGATGAAATCGACCAGGAGATTGTCGATGTAGCCGGCATTGTAGCTGCTGGCCGGTTTCGGAGCCATCAAGGCGATGTAGCCGCCAGTGCCGGTATATTGGCTCAAGGGAATGTCGTAAGTTTGGTAAGCATTGGAGGTGGTCACAATGGAATCGACAGCCACAAACGTGGTCTTGTCCGTCGGGTTGGTCATCACACCCACCAGCACCTTGAACGTGTAGGAGCTGTTGTTCCGCGCGTCGAAAGTGACCTGCAAGGTGTTCGCCGGGTACAACGAGGGGTCGATTTCCGGGAGCACCACCACCTGGTCGTCGTATGCCGTGCTCGTCCAGGTGTAGAAGCGCAGACAGTTGTCGCCGGAGGCGGAATACGTCGAGCTGGCGTAGATGTTCGGCATACCAGCGTAGGATGTGCCCGCGTTGATTTTGTTCCAGCAGTAGGGCAGGTTCGCATTGGCGGCCGCTGTGCCGGTGGTTCCGGGATAGCTGTCGAAGTTGTCCGAAATCGGCAGGATGGTGACGGGGGCGCAGTCCGTGCCATACGTATAGACTGACGAGAAAAGGCTGGTGTCGCCGCCGCCGCAGTCGGAACGGACATAGAAGTCGTATTGCTGGGAGTCGTCCAGACCGTTGATGGTGTAGGGGTTGGTCGTGGCGGTCTCGAAGGTGCCAGTGCCCTGGGCGAAGCCGGTCGGACCGTATTCGACCACCCAAGTGCCGGCCGAACCCATCTCCGTCCAGGTGAGCTCGATGCTGTTCAGCGTGGCGCTCACGGCGGCCAGGTTCTTGGGCTTGGGACAAGTCGGAATCAGGTCAACAACCAAGTTGTCGATGTACGAGTAGCAGGCTGCGGTGGTGTAGGCGGCCTTGAAGGCGATGAATTGGCCGCTGCCGGTGTAGGGACTGAAGTTGACCTCCTTCTCCACCCACGTGGAGGCGGGGGAAACCGGGGCAATCGTATCAACGGGCACGAAAGTGCTGGCGTCGGTGGGGTTGGTCATCACACCCACAATCATCCGGTCGGTGGCGTTGGATGCCTTGTACATGAACGTGGCCTGCAACGTGTTGACGGGAATGGTGGCGTCAAAGCCCGGCATGACGGCGATGTTGTAGGTGCCCGAGGTGCCGGCGTAGAAGTAGAGGGATGCCGTGCCCGCGTATGAGGAGGTGTTACAGTACGGTCTCGGAGAGCTGTAGGTGTTGATGCGCTCCCAGCAGGTCGGGAACGCGCTCTCGCCCGTGCCGTAGGTGTCAAAGCCTTCCGTGAACGGCAAAGTGGTGATGGCGTCGCAGGGGGTGGTGAACGTGAGGTTCTTCCATGAGCTGGTGTCCGCGGAGCAGTCGGAGGCGACACGCAAATCATAATCCGTGGTGGGCGTCAACATGCCGGCCAGGTCATAGCTGGTGTCATAGACGTCAACCGTGGTGGCGTTCGCCCATGTCTGGTAACCGGCCTTGTATTGCAGGATGTAGTTGTTGGCGTTTTGGGACCCGTTCCAAGTGACGGTGGCTCCGGTACTCGTGAGGTTGCTCAAGGTAAGATTTGAAACAGGGTAGCAGAAGTCCGCCGAAACGTTTACGGTCAGCTTCATGTTCGGACGATAGGCGGAAAGGTTGCCGGTGTTGGAGCCGGGATGCTGGGCATAGCTCGCATCCGAGTCGCTCTGACGATACAAGGAGGAGTTTGTCACGGAGGTGTACCTGTACTTGAGGCCTGAATTGTAGGAGGCCATGGTCTTGCTGATGACGACGACCAAGTTTTCGGAGCCGTCATACGCGAAGGGTTGGTTGAGTTGGATGACCTGCCATCCCGTGGTGGTGGGCAGGGGCATGTTCGTGGCGGTATAGACCGGGGTCAAATCCGACATCGCCAACCACGACGAGGAGGACGTGTTGACGGCGTCTGCCGTCGTGCCCATGTAGATGGTCACGGTGCTGTACATGTCCGCCGACGATGGGGCGGTACCCACCTGGTAAGCGATCGAGGTGATATACCCCGCCACTCCAATCTCGCTTGCAGGGTAAATCGTCTGCGTCCAGGTGTTCTTGTAGAAGTTGTCGAACGGCAGAGAGTAAGTCTCTGTCGTGACGGTTGTGTCGCCGAGCGTGACGGTGACAGCGTTCTGCGCAAACCCGCTCATGCCCAGTGTGACGAGCATAAGCAACATGCATAATAACTTTTTCATAATACCTGATTTTATGTGAATAATTGAATCTTTCTAAAAACAAGCCGCAAAATTACAATTTTATCAACAAAATTAGGTTGAAAAGTTATCAACAAATTTTGAACAGGATTTTCAAATTCCGTTCGGCACACGAAACGCCCAAGCCCTCCCCCACCCCACCGCATCATTCCACATTCTTCATCCTAACATTACTGCTGATGCGATGATTTCAAGGGCAGAATGCCTCTGTCAAGTGATTTGTTTTGTCGGCGAGGCCAACCTCTCGTGGCAAAGTGTTTCCCGGCAACGGCACATCAGTGCCGGCGCGGGCGAACTCCCCTTCTGTTTTAGAAGGGGAGTTTTCGCGACCGCACTTGTCGTGCGGAAAACGGGATTAATTTCAAATCGAAAATCCATCAAAAACCCATAAAAACATGTATATCAATATATTATGATTGATTTTCGAAAAATATCGCATCAGTAATAATCCTACATTATTCTACATTCATAATTCATAATTCATAATTAAAAAAAACGGGCACCGGCAAATCCGCCAGCACCCGTTGATTTCAGTATAGGGTTTAAAGTTCAGGTGGCACCCCATCCCAGTTACCATCCCGTAAGAGGACTATTACCCCCCTTTAGGGGGGCAGGGGGGTCTCTCCCCTTTAGGGGGGCAGGGGGGGTCACTTCTTCACGAATGATTTCGTCACAATGCCTGCATCCGTCGTCACACGCACGAAATACACGCCGTTAGCAAGGCCAGCGACGTTGATGCGGGTCGGGTTGTCGATGGCGTTTACAGTCGTGATCAACTTGCCAAAGACATCATACACCTCAACGCTTTGTACATTGTTCATTGTACATTCTACATTGACCACCTCCTTGGCCGGGTTCGGGAACAACGTCACGCTGCTCTCCAACCAATTCTCAATTCCGGTGGTGGTGGTGAAGGAGTACAATGCCGACCAGTCACTGTTGTTGTTGCCGTCGCAAACGGCCTGCACCTGCACGTCATACGTGGTGTTGGCGGTCAGGCCGGTGATAACGTAGCTGTTCGTCGCAGAGGTCGCGGAGGTCAGCTGGCCGCCCTGCGGACGGTACTGGATGTTCCAGCTGCTCACGTCAGGATTGTTGTCCCACGCGACAGTCGCGCTTTCGGCGGTGACGCTGGTGGTATGCAAGCCCGTCGGGACATCGCAAGGCTCGACACCCTGCTGCAGCGTCGTGAAGGTCTGCTCGTTGCCATAAACCGTCTGTCCGTTGAAGGTGATGAACGCCTTGAAGGTGTAGCTCGTGTTCGGGGTCAAGTTCGACAAATCGGCGGTGAAACCATTGCCCGCGCCAGCACCCGCAATCTGCGTGTAGGTGCCGCCGGTCGTGGCCTTCCACTCGAAGCCCTTCGCCGTAATGCTCACGTTGTCGGGGTTCGTGATGGTGGCATGCAGCGTGGCCGCGGTCTGCGCAACCGGGTTGGCGGCGTCGGTGGACACCGTCGGGTTGGTGACGACCGGTGCACCGCCCGCCAAAGTGACATTCACATTGTCAATGAAACAGGAGTAGTAGGTGCTCTCCTTGTACCAATGGAAGCAGATATTGCCGGCAGCCGGGATGTTCGAGCCGGAGAAGTCCACGCTGATGGTGTCGCCGGGAGAGTCCACCGACGGGATGGCGGTCACCGAGACAAACGTGCCGCTGATGTTGTTGAGATCAGTCACGTAACCGACAAACAGTTCCCCGTAAGAAGTGTTCTCCATGGCGCGCCAGAAGTTCAGCTTCAGCGTGTTGAGCGGCTGGTCGAAGGTGGGCAGCGCGGCGTATGCGTTCGGGCCGTTGCTGTTGCTGGTGAACACCAAGCTGTTGCCGCTGGCGGAATAGAAATACGAGCCACCAGAGATAACATGAGGCGGGGCGTATGACGTATTGACACTGTAGGTCGTCCAACAAGTGGGTGTCGGGCCTGCCTGGTCGTAGGTGGTGCCGGCGTAGCTGTCAAAAGTCTCCGTGTAGGGCAGACTGGTGAGGTCGCACTGGGTTTGGAACGTGCCCTCGCGCCAGTCGGAAACGTCGCCGCCGCCACAGTCAGCCTGCACACGCACGTCGTATGCCGTGGAAGAGTTCAACCCGTACAGAATGTGCGGATTGCTCGTCGTCGGCTCCGTAATCCAAGTACTGCTGTTGGTCGGTTTATACTCCACATTCCAGGCGGTTTCCGTGCCCAAAGCCGTCCAGCCGATAGTCGCGGAAGTGGCACCCACATTCGTGACCGTCAAGTTGTAGGGTCTCGCGCAGGAAGGCACTGTACAGTCGGCCATGAACGTGGTGATGGTGCCGGAATTGAGGTTTCCGGAGGTGTAAACCACATCGCTGTTGGCATTATAAACCACAAAACTGCACTCGGTGTCGAAGTTGCCGGAAGTCCACGTCAAGGTGACGGTGGAGCTGTCGCAGAGCGCCACTTGGTAGGTGGCGGTGGACTGGCCGGAAGGGATGGTCATCGTGGCGATGGTGACCCCGTTCTGCCGGACGTTCAACGCGGCATCGTTCCAACCGTCGCCGTAGCTATCCGTCAACACGAACTCGTAAGGGCACTGGTCGGAAATTTCGCAGCCGGCGGTCACGAAGGATCCGTCGCGATAGGCGGAAAGCTCGTCACCGCAGTCGGCCTGCACGCGGACGTCATAGTTGGTGGAGGCGGTCAAGCCGTACAGGACATGCGGGTTGCTCGTCGTCGGCTCCACCGTCCAGGTACTGCTGTTGGAGGGCTTGTACTCCACGTTCCAAGCGGTCTCGTTGCCTGCGGACACCCAGTTCACGGTGACCGTGGAGGCGCCGACATTCGTGACGGAGATGGACGTCGGCTTGGCGCAGCTCGACTGCACGCAGCTCGGCGTGAACGAGGTGAGCGTGCCCGACGAAGGCGAAGAGATGGAATAGAAAGTGTCGCCGAAGGGGTCGGTGATCGTGAAGCTGCACTCGCTGTCGTAGGAGCCGGTGCCCCAGGAAATCGTGGTGGTCAAACCGTCGCAAAGAGCCATCTGGACCGTCGCGCTATAGTCATCGCTCAACGTCACATTGCCCACTGTGATGCCGTTCTGCCGCACCGTGATGGACGCGCCGTTCCAGCCGTCGCCGTAGTCATCGGTGAGGGCGAAGGTGTAGAGACATTGGTCGGCAGTGTCGCAGGTGAGCGTGGTGAAGTTGACATTCGCTGTGGCGTTGCTGACCTCCGTGACACAATTCGCCATAACATGCACCTGATAGGTGGTCGCATTGTTCAAACCGGTGAGCACAAACGGGTTGGTGGTCGCGGTGAGCGTCTGCCACACGGTGTCGCCGGTGGCGCGGTATTCCACGATCCAGGAGGTCTCGTCTCCGTGGGAAGTCCAGGAAACGTCAGCCGAGTTGGTGGTGACGTCGCTCACATGCACGTCCGAAACCATGCGGCAGTTGGAGAGGAGCTCCACCACAATGTCATCGACATAGCCGCGGTTGTTGCTGGCGCCGTTGTTCCTCGGAGCCTTGAGCGCGATGCGGTTGCCGGAACCGGTATAGCTGTCCAGATAGGCTATGTAGGCATTGTATGCCGTGCCCGTAATCGTCAGCGTGTCAATGGGCACGAACGTGCTGGCGCCGCCCGAAATCTCGCCCACAACGAGGACAAACGGGTTGTTGGCACTGTTGGCGCGGGCCATCATGGAAACCTGCAGGGTGTTCAGCGGGATGCTGGCGTCGAGAGCGGGCAAAATAGCGTATTGGTCGGCATAGTTGTTGCCGGTGGAAGTATAGAAACGCAAGCTGTAGTTGCCACTGTAGGCGTTATTGTTGCTGGAATAGACATACGGGTAAGCGGAATAGTTGCTGCCGGTGTTTATGGCGTCCCAGCAAAGGGGCAGGTTGTTGTCGCCGTTGCCGTTGCTGGGGTTGCTGGTGTGCGTGTAGCCGCTGAAATCTTCGGAGAAAGGAATGGAAGTGAGCGGCAAACAGTTGGTGGAGGCGGTGATGCGGGAGGTCCAGTCGCTGGTGGCGCCACCGCAGTCGGCCCGCACCTGGAAAGCGTAGGTGGTGGCCGGCGTGAGACCGCCGATCGTGAACGGGTTCGTCGAGGCCGTCACCGTGGTGCCGGAACCGGTGGTGAACCCGACCGGGCCGTACTCGATCTCCCACACGGAGGCCGTGCCGACTTCCGTCCACTGCAACGTGACGCTGTATTCATCCACATCCGTCACGGCAAAGCCGCTGGGCATGGCGCAAAGGTTGTCGCCGAGGATCAGGTCGTCCACGTTGCCGCGGTTGTTGCCCGAAGTCGGCTTGAAGGCTTTGAGGCAGACACGGTCGCCGTTGCCGCCGTAGCTGCTGAAAGAAGTTTCGCGGTAGGCGTAGGTGCCGCTGTTCGCAGAAAGCGTGTCAACCGCCACGAACGTGCTGATGTCCGTGCCCTCAGTCACGCCCACCACCAAGCGGAACGTGCCGCTGTTGCCCTGACGGCGCATGTAAAGGCCCAACGAAAGATTCGACAGGCTTACCGAATTGAGATCCAAGGCCGGAAGGAAAGCGTACTGGTCGGTGTAGCCGGTGCCGCTGCCCGTATAGAAACGCAGGCTGTAATTGCCACTGTAGGCGTTGCTGGAGGAATAATAGACCGTGGGATGGTTGCTGGAGGAAGAGCCGGTGTTCAGATAGTCCCAGCAGTTCGGCAGCACGTTGTTGTCGTTGCTCGTGTGCGAAAAACCGTCAAAATTCTCCGTGAGAGGCAATGCCGAAGTCGGACCGCAGGCCGTGGTGAAGGTGGTGCTCCGGAAAATGCTGGTGTCGCCGTCGTCGCACAGACAAGCCACACGCACATTGTAGGTGGTGGTGGGGTTCAGCTGGCCGGAGAAGCTGTAGGTCGTGTCGTACGCCACATCCGAGACCACGGAGCTGCTGTTCCAGCTCTGCACGGAAGAGGGTTTGTACTGCACCAAATGCGAATTGCCGCCAACGGAAGAAGGCCATGTGATCGTGGCGTCGTTGGAGGTGACGCCCGACACGCTCAGACTCCCCACCGGCGGGCAGTTGAGGGAACCGGAGGAATAGGTAAAGGTGGTCTTGGGAATGAAGTCCCGTGAATTCGCGACGGCGATGCCGCTCAGGCTGCTGCTGTTGGAGCCCGTGACACTGGCGCCGATGGCTTCGACCCCGTAGAAATAGCCGCTGGAGTAGCCGCCCGGGGTGGAGGCCGTCGTGAACTCCAAAAACAGATTGCCGCCCGTATAGACGTACGGCGTGGTGAGCGTGATGGTCATCACACTGCTGCTCGCGTTCAAAGTGCCCGTATAGACCACATCTGTCGGAACGTTCAGGAAATCATAGTTGAAGGTGCTCTGGTTCACAATGGCCATGCCGACGCTCATCGTGGAGGTCCACTCACTGGGATCGGCAGGCTGCGTCTCGAAATAGAACGACAGTTCCGTTATCGTACCCCCGACCATGTTCGTCAACATGCTCTCCGGGTAGATGATCTGCGTGCGGAGGTAGTAGTCCATGTACAGGCCGTAGATCGGGACATAGTAGTTGGACTGGGTGCCGTCCGCCACCGTCAAAGTCTCTTGAGCCGACACCCGCAAGGAGCCAAAGCCCAACACGGCTGTCAGAAACAGTAATAGGATTTTCTTCATAACAATTGAATTTAGGTGATAAATATGATGATAAATTGAACTTTCAGCAGAACAAAAACAAGCCGCAAGATACGATTTCCTCGTTTAATTTCTTTTAACAGCAGCAAAATTGTTATCAACATTTTATCAACACAAAATCAATTGTTTTTACATAAAACCCATCATTTCAATCCAATATCTTACAGTAAATCAGAAAGCTATGCAATCCGCCATTCTACATTCTTCATTCTATATTCTTCATTCCACATTCTAATTTCTATAATTCTATATTCTTCATTCTACACTCTTAATTCTACATTCTTCATTCATCATTCATAATTAAAAAAACGGGCACCGGCAAATCCGCCAGCACCCGTTGATTTCAGTATAGGGTTTAAAGTTCAGGTGGCACCCCATCCCAGTTACCATCCCGTAAGAGGAATATTACCCCCCTTCAGGGGGGGGGCTGGGGGGGGTACCCGCGTATCTCGCGTATCCGCACGGAACGCTTTCCTCGTGATCCGCAAAACACGCGGAGATTAGTTGATTTAATGAAATTAGTCTTTCAGGCAGCGGACGGAGTTGGCTTGATACACCCACGATGGATAACCTTGATTAATCTCACAATAACATCCAGCAGTAGCAACGTTCGTTTCAAGAGAAAAATAATAGGCTCGAGTGTCTATATACACACCTTCGGTGGCATCGTAAGGAAGACGTGTTGTCCAAAAATAGGCACTACGTTTGAAACTGCTTCCACTACCCATACTGTTATTGTCATAATAGGCGGAATAATTGCCAGCACCTTTCGCAGAGAATCCTGACGCATTATTAGTGCTTAATTCGGACGAGACACAGCATCCATAATAATTGCAATAATCTATATTCCAGCCAATTGTATCAGCAAGTGCTTTAGCAATATAGGTTGGATTTAGGTTACATGTATATTCTTCATTATCACTTAAATAACTTGTCAAAATAGTAAACTCGGCTTCAGAAGGAAGATGCCAACCCGTGGGACAAACCCCTTGAACACCACTTGGAACAGCGTTGCTGTGTTGTGCATTATTCATTGCAGCCTTCCAATTGTAGAGCATTCCATATAGCGCTTTATTTACGGTATCGCCACCAGGATAATAAGAATAAGCAACAGTGCTACTACTTAAATTACCCAACGGAATAATAGTTCCATCGGCATAATGACGTGTCTTCAGGTTCTCCTTCATCCAGCACTGGGCGCCGATCTGCACGGTGTTGTAGGTGTTGCCGTCGTAGTCGGTGACGGTGGGGGTGCCGGGACAGGAGACGCCGGGCGTGAAGGAGAGGGTCTCGCCATAGGCCGTGCCCGCGCTGTTGGTGGCGTAGGCCCGCACGTAGTAGGTGGTGTTCACCGTGAGGCCGGCGACGTTGCTAGTGAACTCGCCCAGACCGCTGCCGTCGGAGGAGTGCTGTCCCGTGACGGACGGGTTGGCGGAGGTGCTCCAGCAGACACCGCGCTCGGTCACCGGCGCACCGCCGTCAGCGGTCACCATGCCACCGCAGTTGGCGTGGTTCTGGATGATGTTGGTCACCGGCGAAGTAATCACCGTGGGCAGCTCGGCCACGGCAGTCACGTCGTTGGTGGTGAAGGTGACCTGCTGTCCGTAGGCCGTGCCGAGGCTGTTGGTGGCGTAAGCGCGGGCATAGTAGGTGGTGTTCGGGGTGAGACCGCTCATCAGTCCGGTGAAGCTGCCCACACCGGCGCCTTCGTTCGTGTGTGTGCCGGAGATTGTCGGCTGCGGGTTAATACCCCAGCAGATGCCGCGTTCTGTCACGGGGTCGTTGCTCATGCTGGTCACGATGCCGCCGCAATAAGCCGATGTCTGCGTGATGTAGCTCACCACCGTGGTGGTCACCATCGGGGTGCTCTCGATGTAAGGATTGGTGAGTGCCTCCACTGTGGCCTGCAGGAGGGTGATGGTGTCACGCAAGGCGGTGAGCGAGTCGTGCAGCTCGCACAGCGACACACCCTCACAGCCCGTGGCAGTCACAAATCCAGCATCGTTGGTGAGCTGGCTGAGGCTGGTCGGCACTGCCGGTGCGTTGGTCAGGTCGTTGTAGTCGCCGCTGAAGCTGTTCCCCGCCTCCTTCGCGTACAGCGCGTACGGTACGCTCAACAGCTGCTGCGTGGAGGTCACGGAGTAGTTGCTGCCGCCGCTCGGGTCGGTCTCCGTTTTCAGGAAGTAGGGGCCGTTCGCCCAGTCGATGTCGGCGAAGACGCCCTGTTGCGCGTTGCCGCCGCCGATCTCCACGGTCATCAGGCCGTTGGTGTTCGTGGTGGCCGTCAGGGTCTCCACATACACGGCATTGCCTGCGGCACTCCCTTGAAGGATGCTCACGCGGACTCCAACCTGTGTGTTGGTTACCAGCGCGTTGCCGGCGTTTCTCACCACCGCTTGGTAGGTGAGCTTTTCGGGTGCCTGGGCGAAAAGAGCGGTCAGGCACAGCACCATAATAGTGATTAAGATTGTGATTTTTTTCATATCTATTGATTTTCCAAATTACCGATTTGATTATCAGCACACATATATCTATTTATAAATCAAATAGTTCCTGATAAAATTCACCAAGGCGACTGCAAACATGAAAAAAGCCAAAAAGAAAAGAATAATCATACCGATTATAAAAGCCACCAAGTGTCCTGTGTTATCTTCTTCTGTCGTGGTAGTCCCGTCACTCCACTTTGTCACCGTCCTGACCGTTTGCCCGGAGAACAATACACCGATGCCCATGGTAATCAGAATCGTCATCAGTCTGGATTTGCCGCTGCTGCCAGCTTCCTTCAGTTCCTTAGCATTGATCATGAACTGGGTCTCCTGGCTGGCAAAATAGTAGCCGCAAATGTTCAGCAGCATGAACGGCAGCGCCATCAAACCGCCGCCAATCGTCATCAACACCGTTATGATGCCCCCGATGATCAAATAAGGTTTGCTGCCCATAAACTGCCGTTTGGTGCATGTTTTGTATTCCGCTAACATTTCATTGTACAAATCCACACATTCAGGATGTGTCGGGGCGGTCTCCAAGGTCTGCACCAATGCCGACCGCAGCCCCTCTATCTGCTCCTTCGTGGTGAAATAGTGTTCTTCTTCCCCGCCTTTCCTGACATGCGTAAGACCGAGAAAGACCTCTTCAAAAAGAGAGGTGATGTGGTTGTCCTCCGTGTCTGATGACTCCTCCGACAAACCGTGCTCCTGTCTGTAAGCCTTGAAATCATCTATGGTTTTGGGCAGCAACTTCCGGTCGCGGACAAGGAGAATATAGACCATGTATGCAATCATGAATATCAATGCCGCAACAAGAAGGAAAGCGAGAAAGAAGTCCCAAAACGGTCTTTTTTCCGGCTGCTTCGGAGCCAATCCTTCAACTGAATCCGTTTGTATAGCAGTCGATGTGTCAACACTCGTGGAAACCGCATCTGCCGCGTCAGAGTATGACAACGTTCTCTTCTCCACCTGATTGTTCAATCCCAAGTTCGGGCAATTGGCGACACGTTCCGTCCAGTTTCCGTTCGCGTCTGTATTTCGGTAAGTGTAGTTTACGGTGTTTGTGGTGGAATCGTAAGCGTCATACACCACCACTTTAACCACATTGCTGTTCTCATCGTAATAATACCGAGTGTTACCGATGTTGTCTTCCGTTCCTGCATCAAGATTCTCGTAAACATAATCTTCGGAGGCAACACGTCCTTGGGCGTCATAATGAAAGACCACCCACTGCAACCCTTCGCCGGCCACAGAGGAAAGTTTCGAAATTCTGTTTTTGGAATCCCGCTGGATTTCATGCTCGTATGCGAAACTTTCAGACGTGACATGCATTCCGTTGACTTCCTCTAATTTGCCAGTATTGGAGAACAAGAGGTCGTATCTCACCCAATCATTCCTTCCTATGGGATAGACCGCATAATTGCCTCGGTCGGGTGAAACTTTGTTCACGTTGCCCTTCAGCCCGAAGGTGGCGCGGTCGTTCTGGGCGGAAAGCGATGACACTATCATAACAAATAGTGCAAACAGGATTGTTTTGCTTAAAACATTCTTCATAGCCTTTAATGTTTGTCGATTTATATTAGGGAAATTTGATTTTATATCTTTTCACCAATTTTTCAAAGGTTGACCGATATTTTTTTACCTCTTTGTCATCGGGAACGGCTGCTTCCGCCCAATGCAGATAGTCTCTCACGAGAATGATACTATCCATATAATCAGCCTTTGTTCTGCAATAGTTTTCCACTTTCGAGCGTCCGCTTTTGGGCTTGGAGAACAACGGGCGGAGTTCATGAAGAACAAAATTCAGGGAATCGAGACGCTGATAGTACGGAAGGATGTCCTCAGTGCATTTCTTGCGCCTCGTGTGGCTAATCACGCTGTCGAGGACGGCCAATTGCGTCTCATAGTCGGTGGTTGTGAAGATTGGGTCGTTCAACACCTCTAAGGTGTGGCACTGGAAATGCGTTTCATAGAAGTTGGAAGCGAGGGTGAGGAGCGAAGGAAGGAACTTGATGGCCGCCACCACCGCCACCGCAATCAGGATGCGCCTTTTGCGCTTGTTTTTTTCGTGAAGCCGTTGTTTGGCCTGTTTCTTATAGGTGCCGTCGGGATATTTCCGCAGGTAGTTCTGATAAGCACTCTTGGTGTCCGTCTGACAGGTGGATTTCCAAAAAGACTCTTCCTGCGCCAATCTCTCCTGCCGAGCCTTTTCCATGCGTTGTTTTTTCTCCTCTTCCTCTTTTCTTCTGTTCAGCTCCTGCTGATACTGCTTGCGGACACTCGACGTGTTCGGCAACAAACCTGTCTCCTGAAGATAGGCATACACGGCCTCTCTGCTGTAATAATCAAAAAAAAGCCGCCGCCCAGCTTTCTCATAAAAGGTAACGACGGGACACATGCTACTATTGGGATGCTGCGCTGTCCATTTTTCGAGTACATCATAAGAAAGTTTCAGAGTCGTGACACTTAAATCCAAGCCGCCACGGTGAAAGGACTGCAAAAAAAGCTCCGCTGCGCCTTCGCCTTCCATATTTTCCGCAATTTGCAAAAGACTATCGGAATTGGCTAATTTTTGTCCGGCACGAAACCAAATAAACACATCCGCCATGCCCGGCAGCTTGTCGTTGTTCCGCAGATGGGACCATACCTCCACCACCTCATCGATGGAGCTGCTCACAAAGAGCAGCCTGCCGTAGGAACAGTAGTCACCTAATATTCTCGCCTTGTCATCGCTGATATCGTCCGCCACATTCTCAATTCTTTCGTAGGACGATTTTAGCCGGTCTCGGTCTTCGTATTTGCCAGCGAAGCTGTATGTGCGGCTGAAATCGTCAAGACAACCACACTCGGACAGCAGATTCTGATAGTCTATCGCTATTGTCTCACCTGCCTGCAGCCATTCGTTGATATATTCCTCGTTCATAGCACTGCACAATGAAATTCCGATGAGATGGTATTCTGTCCGTCTCATCGGAAAAAACATTTTTTAAGGGTTCATCTACGACTCACGTCAGTGCTTTTGCTGGCGGGCATACCTAACTTGAATTCACCTTTCGCGCCGCAACATTCCACAAAAACTCTGACCATTCCGCTTTCGTCACGTTTCACTCGATAGACAACCGGAGAGCCTTTGGGAACGGGCACACCCCACGACACAACCTGTTTCTCGGGATGAAGGCCACCTTCATTACCCTCTGCATAAATTTCATCCCCCTTCGACAGTTCCATTTCATAGTCCGTGGACTTGGCTTGGTAGAAATTGACTCTTATGCAGGTCTGACCGTCTTCATACGTATAGAATGAATCGTCTGTCCGTTCAATCTTCAAATTTTCCTGGGCTTTTATGAGATTGAAAATCTTCTCTTGTCCGCTGGTGTTATAAGCCTTCACGCCGTATGAATAAGGGTTTTTGTCTATATCCATTTTGACACCTGAATCTTTCGTTATTCCTACGCCTGTTTCATTGCTTTCTTGCCAGGCTAGCACCGCCGCGCCTAACGCCACCGCCCGTTCGGGATTCACATCATCTTTCACCTCACTGTTGGGGAAGAGTTTTTCCACACATCGTCTCACCTGAGGCATGTGCGTGGATCCGCCTATCAGCAACACTTCGTCAATGGAATCCTCTTGCAGGTTGGCCTTTTTCAATGCCGACCTCACCATTTTTTCCGTGTCACCAAGCAGCTTCTCCGTGCATTTGTCAAAATCTTCCTGCGTCACATTCACCTCCTGCATCCCATTGTAGTTGAATGCGAAGAGGTATTCCTCCAAGTCGCTGAGTTGCTTTTTCACCTCCTCAGCCGTTTTGAGTATCCTGTTCTGGTCTGACAGGGAGAGTTCATCGAATGTCCCGCCAACCTTACCCAGCACGTGTTTCACCAATGCCATGTCCCAGTTGTATCCGCCCAATTGCTTGTCGCCATCGGTGGAAAGTACGTTCGCCACTTTGTTCTCGAACCGCATCACGGTGACATCGAAGGTGCCCCCGCCGAGGTCGTAAACCAGCAAGGTTTTGTCGCCGCTTTGGCGTTGTCCGTACGACAACGCCGCTGCCGTAGGCTCGTTGATGAGTCGTATCACGTTCAGTCCAGCGAGCTTCCCGGCCTCCATGGTGCGACGGGTTTCCAACTCGGCGAAATACGCCGGCTTTGTAATCACCACGTCGTAGATGGGTTCGGCGTTCTCTTCCACTTGGCGGCGCTGTTCGTTTGCCAGGTTCACCAAATGTTTCAGAATCAGCGAGGAAATTTGCTCCGGAGTGTAGTCTTTGCCGCGGATGTTACGCTTGTAATTCGGATCCGACATGCTTCTCTTGATGAAGGCCACAGTGTTTTCGGGATCAGCTCCGAAATTGTTTTTCGCCTGGTCGCCAACTTGTACCACGTTCTCTCCATTCTCATCTAACTTGTCGGTAATCCTGACCACGCTGGGCACCACAAACTTCTGGGTTTTCTGGTTCATGATGACCTCCGGATTGGGGAATTCCGCATCGCCATCCACCACCGCGATGCAGGAGTAGGTCGTGCCTAAGTCTATTCCGTAATATTTTCCCATAATGCTTTAATTTTGATGTTTATAGATGATTACTTTTTCTCTTTCTAACAAAAAACGATAGTTGTTGATTTCGTTTCCGTCACCATCCACCTTGGCTTTGAGGATGTAAGGAAGCGTCCACACGTAGGCCGGCGATTCGGAGCGCGCCACTTTCCCGGCCATTTGCGGGTCGTCGGTTTGCACAGAACCCACAATTTCCTGGGTGTCTTCCTGGAAGTCGCTGCCGTGCTCCGCTTGCGGAAGCACTTCCACACGCTCTATCCTAAGAATGCGCTTGTCGAAATGATCCACGATTTTTCCCAGCATTTCCTCAAGTTCCAACTCCGCACTTTTTTTCAATGCGCCGTTATCGCGCCGTTTGCGGAAGTCGTACAGAGAACTGCGTATCAAGTTGGCCTCATCTATACAGGCGCTCAGCAGCCGCGACTTATCTTTCCGATAACGGTCTTCCTGCACCGTCTGTGTTAGTTGGTAAAAACGTTCCTCGCTGCGGGCTAATTTCTCGGCAAGTGCCTGCCGCTCCGAGGTCAATTCTTGCAATCTTCGGTCAAGGTCCTCTGCCTTTTGGCGAATGAGCGTTTCTATCTTTTCCGATTCCTGTTTTGCTTCAGGCATAAGGGGAGGATTGTCGGATTTGTCGGGCTTTTCAACGGAAAGTTCTTCCGTTGAGGGTTGAAGAATGCGCTCATCGTCAGAAGATTCGTCAGGTTGGATTTCTTTCACTCTATCTTCGTCCGATGTGGCGATTTCCGTTACAATTCGAGGTTCTTCCATGCTGTTCTCCTTTTTTAGAGGACAATCGTTTTCCATTGGCAATATTATATTCATAATCAACAAATTAAATTATAGAATCACCAGACATAAGGTAAAATGCAAATATAGGCAGATTAACATTATCGATTGTGACCAATATGCCAACGAATGGTTGGCATAAACGCCCACTATTTCTTTGCACAATCACTGTTGTAAAAGGAACTCAGATCTTTGAAGAAATCATGTTGCAGCACTCGGCATAGGCGCATCAGGGTTTCGGTATCAATCCAGCTTCTCGAAAATATCAGATAGATGTTGTTGCGATGACAATTCAACTGTTTGGCCAGCCACGAGATTTTCAAATCCTTGCTAACCACGACGTATCTGATAAGTTTGCCTATATGAGGGGAATCGCCTTGCATTGTTCTCTATATCGTGTTCTCATTCACTGCTTTATCACAGGCACAAAAAAATCGTGAGCCTGTTTTGCGCTGCACGAAGGTCTGGACACCTATACCACAAACAATTAAGCCCACGATTTTCATCGCAAGCGTACCGTTTCTCATCTTGTGGTATTGCAGAAAATTGTCCAGATTCTCGTGCTGCTAAGAAAAGCGAAAACGCTTTATGTCAATATGTTAAATTATCTGTTTCTTTATTCTATATCTTGGGATTTGGTGAAAAACTCGGGGCTGATATTTCGGGGGCGAAAATACAAAATATTTGGGTTGATTCCCGTAGAGACGCAAAATTTCACGTCTCTACAACGCCATTATGTTAGAAAGTCTATCCGAACACGAGGGCTGAGCGGGCGTGCCAGAAGCGTCGCATTGCTAAAAAAACGGGCACCAGCGAAACCGCCAGCACCCGTTGTTCTCAGTTTAGGGTTTAACCGTTACCCTTTCCCACCTCGAAAGAGGAATATTACCCCCCTTTAGGGGGGGGGCAGGGGGGTCTTCCCCTTTAGGGGGGCAGGGGGGTCTTCCCCCTTAGGGGGGCAGGGGGGTCCCCCCCCCACTTCAGGGGGGGGGCCAGGGGGGGGGGGGCCCCCCTTCCCCAAACCC
>Ga0247611_10003766_pt1 | contig 21993 bp, 7 predicted proteins | sample 177DNAGHGhighgp2_FD_192422 | JGI IMG/M metagenome (GOLD analysis project Ga0247611, IMG submission 192422) | Sheep rumen microbial communities from Palmerston North, Manawatu-Wanganui, New Zealand - 1770 DNA GHGhigh gp2 | ecosystem: Host-associated > Mammals > Digestive system > Stomach > Rumen ... | reverse complement strand
CGGCACTGACCTCCACTTCGCCATGGCCAAAGATGGTGTAGGTCAGGGTGTAGTCGGCCCCCACTGGCAGCGTGCAGCGGGGGGTGACGATGACGGCTCGCTCCGTGGTGGTGGTTGTGACGGCGCGAACGGTACGCTTGGCAGCGGCCTCCCTCCACACGCCCAGCCTGCGTTCGAATCCCGCGGCATGCTGGTTGTCGTTCTCGGGCTTCCAGAAGTAGGGTTCCAATGGTGCTACCAACAGTTCTCTGCCTTCTGCCACCCAACTGGTGAGGGCTCCACGGGCGTCGATGGTGAAAGTGGCATTCCTGGTCGTGACTACGACTCTGCCGTCGGCGGTCTTTGTCAGCGTCGGCGCAGGCTCCTCACACACGCGGACATTATTATAAGTGGACAGCTGAAACTGCTCGCTGGCCACGGCCCAGCCTGCGGGTGCCCAGGGCGTGGCCTGGCGCAGACGTGCCGAAACGAGCAGGAAGCTCTCGCCCGTCTTGGGCAATTGTGGTAATACGAGGCGGTCGCCACGCAGCGTGAGTGGGCCGCCGGCTATGCTGTCGCCATCGCTCAGCACCGTGTAGGTATAGTCATATTCGCCGAGCGCCGTAAACCGGTCGCGGCTGACGAGACGGATGTCATCGGCCTCACGCACGAAGGCGATGGGCTGATAGACGTGCTGCACCTCGTAGTAGTGCGGATGTGGCTTGCGGTCGGGGGCTATCAGTCCGTTGAGACAGAACGGGCCGTCGTTGGGCTTGTCGCCGAAGTCGCCACCGTACAGATAGTGTGAAGGGGTTGCTTCCGCAGCGGCGTTTCCTGGCTCATCACGCTGCACGCTGCACGCTGCACTTATCCCCTGGTCCACCCAGTCCCAGATGGCGGCGCCGCAGATGCTGCTGTCGGCATCAATGACGTCCCAGTATTCCTGCAGATTGCCAACGGAGTTACCCATGGCATGGGCATACTCGCGCATCATGAATGGGCGGTCGCTGACCTTCCTGGCCTCAGAGGCTAATTTCTCGGGGGTGAGATAGCTGTCATCATAGATGTCGCTCTGCTGGCGGTCGGTGTCACTGAAGGGCAGAGCGATGGTGTCGAGCGCCAGGATGGCCTCACGCATGGCCTTGAGGTTCGGGCCTACCCCACCCTCGTTGCCCATGCTCCAGAAGACGACGCTGGGATGGTTCTTGTCGCGCTGCACCAGCGAGACGGCGCGGTCCACATGGGCATCCCTCCAGGCGGGGTCCTCACCCATCACCCGGTTGGCATAGCCGTAACCGTGCGACTCCTGATTGGCTTCGTCCATCACGTAGATGCCCCACTTGTCGCAGAGTTCGTAGAGATATTCGCGATCGGGATAGTGCGAGGTGCGCAGGAAGTTGATGTTAGCCTGCTTCATCAGACGGATGTCCTGCTCGTAGGTGGCATCGTCCACCCAGCGGCCTGTCACGGGATGATGGTCGTGGCGGTTCACGCCGCGCAGCTTCACGTTCTGTCCGTTGATTTTCAACACCTCGCCGACGCACGCTACGCGCTTCACGCCGAAGTGATATTCAAACACCTCGTTGTCCTTGGTGTCCTTTGCATGGAGCAGCTGTATGGTGAAGGGGTAGAGCCAGGGCTTCTCGGCCGACCACAGCCGCGGCGCTGTCTTGTAGTGGAAGCTGAGTGCCACGCTGACGGTGTCGCCGGCACGCAGCTTATCAATACGGTGGTTGGTTACATTCCTGGAATTGGGATTGACGTTGACGCCATAAAGCTCCGGACAGGCAATCTGCAACTGAGCCAGCAGGTTTTTCTCCGTTTTCCTACCAGTGTTACAGATGGTTACCTTTGCGTTGACGGTGAAGTCCGAGTAGTCGGCATTGGGCACCGCCTCCACCTTGTAGTCGGCAATATGCACCAGTGGGCGCACCCACAACTGCACTTCGCGGAAGATACCTGAGAGACGCCACATGTCCTGACACTCCAGATAGCTGCCGTCGCTCCAGCGATACACCTCGACCGCCAGCTTGTTGCGCCCCTGGCGCAGAAAGCTGGTCACGTCGAACTCCGCCGGCGACATCGAGTTCTGGCTGTAGCCCACCCGCTGTCCGTTCACCCACACATACATGGCTGAATGTACGCCGCCGAAGTGCAGAATGAGGTTTTTCGAGAGCATCTCTTTCGTGACGTCTATAAAGGTTACATATGAGCCCACGGGGTTGCGATGGTCGTAGGCGTACCAGTCGCGGGGCGGCTCTCCCGTCACGCTGGGGCGGTCGCGATGGAAGGGGTACTGCATATTCACGTAGATGGGCTTGCCGTAGCCCTGCAGTTGCCAGTTGCCGGGCACCGTAATTCGATGCCACTGGCTCACATCGTAGTCCTCGCGATAGAAGTCAGCCGGACGGCTCTCCGGGTCCTTCGACCAGTGAAACAGCCACTGTCCATTGAGCGACACGATTTCCTTACAGTCCTTCTGTTTCGACGGCATCTGCAGGGTAGCGTGATACGGCAGTTTGCCAATGCCCAGCACCGCAGGATTCTCCCAATCGTTCACCTGTGCCGAGGCAGTCATCACAGCCCCCAGCATCATCAAAGAAACAATAATTCGTAAGACCATCATGCTTTAGGTTTATAATTGCCTGCAAAGGTACGAATAAGTGAGCGAAATGCCAAATCTTATCCGAGTTTTTTATGAGAGGCCGACTTTCAAAGAATACTCCACGAGTTTTGAAAAATACTCATGGAGTATTTCGCAAAAGTCATGGAGTATTTTCAAAAACTCGTGCACTATTGGGGGGTGGCTGTCCTCATCGGTGCACCGAAGTAGCTGTAGCGCGAGTTGTCAGGGTTGACGACAATCTGGTCGATGACAATTTCGGGGTCTATCATGATGAGCTTCAGGAGGTGCTTGCCTTCTTTCACATCGGGGAAGTTGATCTCCAGCCAGCGGATGTTGTCGAACACCTCGTCGCGGCGAAGCATCTTGCGGCCATCCTTCCAACCACTCAACAGCAGGTTGTTATGTGGCGGCAGGGGCTTGAGGTTCTTCGACTGGGCAAGGTTCTTCGGGGTGTATTCCTGGAACTCGTCGTGCAGACCCTGACGGGCATCGATAACCTGCATCGTCTGGTCGTCGAGCTGTACGCCGAGGCGCAGGCCGCGGGCAGGCACGACGTCCTGAGTGGGGAGGATGCCTACGGCCACGGTGCCCTTGCCGTCGGTGGGAGACAGGTCAATATTGTACTCCAGCACAGGGCCGTCGCCATTGGGATAACTCTTCATCACGTCCACAGCCCCGATGCAATAATCGCCACGTCCAAGTCCTGGCAATTCCGTCCATCCATCACCCATTTGCAGATAGTCATCTGCTGACATAGTGTATTCGCGAGTGTCTTTGGATGCACTCAGGTCATGATTGACCTTGTAGCCCAGATCCATCGGATTCGTGTTCTTGTCGGGAATACTCCATTTGGTGTAGCCGATGTGGTTGTCGAGCATCATACCATCCCACTTTCCTCCAGCCATCACCTTATTATAATAGTCGGTGAGTTGCCGGTCTTGATCCATCAGTTCGTAAACGGTTTCAGCATCGCCCATCGTGGCAGCGTTATACATCATAGCGACACCTGCACTGGCCACAGCGGGATAATAGACCAGCTGATAGAAAGCATCCTGTGCTTCAGCGGGAATCTGCTCCTTCAGTCTTTCGCAGCGCCGTACAATAGACTGCCACTGGTTGTTCAGACGGAGCATCTCCTCGTAATTGAACAGGCCAGGAACCTGCACCTCAGGCTTACGCATCAGGTTCAGTTTGGAGTATTGTGCGATAATATCGGCGCACTCATCGGTAATTTCCTGATCCACTATACCTTCTGGAATTTTAGCTTCAGTTCCCTCAAATGCTACTTGTGCATAGTTACCACCCAGTACGCTGGCTGTCCATTGGCGGAGCCACTCAAATTCATCATTATAAATGGTGCGTCCACCCCCTTTGGGATCAGGATGAAAAGGACCGAATCCTGATGGCCCCCACGCATAGTCCATGATGAACGAGATGGGCATTTCCTTCGGCTTCAAGTCGCCTACGTTGATAATCCAGATACGGTTGATGCCCGACTGGTAGGCGAGGTTCAGCTGTTCGCGCAGTTTTGGTATGGTGGTGGTGTTCACCCAGCGGTCGTTCCACGGACCACCATTCATGTCGATATGGTAGTAGAGGCCCAGACCGCCCTTGCGCTTGCGCTCCTTCTCAGTACCTTTGCGACGGATGTAGCCCCAGTTGTTGTCGCAGAAGAGGAGCGTCACGTCGTCGGGCACGGTGAAGCCGGCGTCATAGTAGCGCTGCACCTCGGTGAAGATGGCCCAGAGCTGGGGCACGGCATCGGGACGTCCGTAGATCTCCTTGATAATCTTGCGCTGGCCGTCAATGACATTGTGCAGCGTCTTCATGTTCTCCTGGTCGTCACCCTTGCCCATCGCCACGTCGCCGTCGCCGCGCATGCCGATGGTCACGAGGTTGTCATAGGCCTTGTTGCGCTCCATACCTTCGCGGAAGAACTTGTCCACGCGCTCCTTGTTGGTGGCATAGTCCCACGGGCCAATCTCCTCCCTACGCCTCGTGTACTCCTTATGGGCACGCATCATCGGCTCATGGTGCGAGGTACCCATGACGATGCCCATCTCGTCGGCCAAACGTGGCGACTCAGGGTCGTCCTCGTTGAAAGCCGACGCCCACATAGCAGGCCAGAAGTAATTGGCCTTCAGGCGCAGCAGGAGCTCGAAGATTTTCTCGTAGGCCTTGGAGTTGACGGCGCCGAAGTGCTTGTTACACCACGTACCGAACGAGGGCCACTCGTCGTTGATGAAGATGCCGCGATACTTCACCGCAGGCCAGTTATAATCGTGGCCATAGTCATGATACCATACTTCGTCTTTGTGGATTACTGGCGCATCAGCCATCCAGTACCAAGGCGACACGCCCATCCGTTGGGATAGCTCATAGATACCGTAGATGGTGCCCCGTTTATCGCTACCTGCGATAACAAGATTCTCGCCAACCACGCATATCTTGTAAGCTTCCCACCTGCCTTTAATAATCTTCACATCGAGCTTCTTCTGCTTGATGAGACGGTCGATGGTACGGCTCTTACCGATGGTGCCGACGAGGATGGAGGACTGTAGTGAGGGTTGCTGTGGCGCAGCAGCATATTCGACGACGGGCGCGGCTACGCCCGTTACTTTGCGAACATCGTCGCCAAGGTCACGGGCGGCACGGACGACGCCCTTCCAGTCGTTTTCATCGACAAAGATGGTGGCAGTCTGGCCGTCCTTGGCAATACAGAAATCTGGCTGTGCGACTGCTGCCAACGTGGTCAGCAGCAGGCAGAAAATGGAGAATTGCCTTCTTTTCATTATCACTTGATGACGATTGTCTTACCATTCTTGACATATATGCCCTTGGGAAGCGCGCCGGATGCAGGAACCTTACGGCCCTGAAGGTCGTAGATGCTGCCATCGCGTTCTGGAGAGGGACTGGCGGTATGACTGCTCAGACCCGTGGCCACAAAGCTGTTGGCGGTCAGAATGAGCTGGCCAACGATGCAGTCGCTCCACTCCGAAGCGGCGGAATAGACGGCAATGACGTAGTCGCCCTGCTCGGCGATGTCGAACTCGAAGGTCTGCTGGGCGGGACTACTGAAGTTGTTAGAGGCCGTATTGCCGATGTTGATGTTAGGCTTGTAGGTCTGACTGGCAATGCTGGTGCTGCCTGTGCGCTTCTCGATGCCCAGCTCCACAGCGCCGTAACTGGACATGTTCCAGTTGCAGATCTTATATTTCAACGTGTAGTGGCCGGGGGCCAGACTGAGCGTCGTACCGCCGTCGCTGAGACCGTACTTGGCCCAACCCTGATGCTTATTTCCGTTGATATTACGGAAGTAGAGGCCGTAGCTGAAGCCTTTGGTGCTGCCGGTAAACTGCAGAACACGGCAGCCGGAGGAATAGCCGCTGCTATAGCCAGTGCGGCGCTCGCTGCTGTCGTAGGTGGTCCATCCGGCAGGCAGCGCCCCACCCTCCTTGAAGTCCGAAGAGATGGTGAGCGAGTTTGACACAGCCTGCAGCGTCACCTCAACGGTAGCGGTGCTCTTCTCGCCGTCGTTGTCGGTAGCCACAGCCTTCAGCGTATGCTTGCCGGTCTTGGCAGCGGTCAGCGTGGCCTTGTAGGGCTTTTCGGTGCAGGTAGCGAGGAGCGTCGAACCGTCGTAGAACTCCACCTTCTCCACGGTGCCGTTAGGGTCGTCGGCCGTGGCCGTAATGGTGATGTCGGGGAACGAGGACGTGCCGGAGGGTGCGAAGCTGACGTATTTGACACCTGTGGCGGGAGCGGTAATCTTGACGTTGGGCGTGGTCTTGTTCAGCGAATAGTTCTTGCAGAAGTTCCAGATTTCCTTGCCCGTATAGACCTGCTTCTCCTTACAGATCCAGTGGCCTTTGTTGGGCAACTCTAACAGTTTAACCTCTACGCCATCATTGCCAGGTCCCCAAGTATGCATTTTGGCACCACTGAAGCCATTATAATTATTCTTGACCTTAGCCGAAGTGGGACAACCATTGTGTTTAGCCCAAACATTCAACGCAGGCTGTGCACCACTGAAGGAGCACGTCTCGTCTGACGTGCCATGAATATGCAGAATAGGAATGGGGCGTACATTGGCATTAGCCGTGGCACCACCCATGGGATAGCCACTAACAGGACAGAAAGCTGCGATGAGGTCAGGAATTCTGTTCATGGCATGATAGGTCAGCATGCCGCCCATGGAAAAGCCGCCAAGATATACACGGTTACGGTCAATCTTGTGCTGCGTCACCATCTTCTCTATGATGGCCTTGATGAAGTTGATGTCGCGGTCGCCACTGGTTTCCCAGGCCTTACCGATGCCGTTGGGGAAGACGCAAACGAACTTGGCGGTGTCGCAGACAGCCTCCATGCTCACCTGGTCGTTCTTGAATTCGCTGTTCTGCATCCAGTTGGCATCCTGATTGTAACCATGACAGAAGATGAGCAACGGGCGGTTCTCGCCTAAGTTCTTAGGCACAATGACATTATACGTGCGGTTGGTGCCGCCAACAGTAATGTTGTCTGCCTTCATGGGCAGCAGTCCCGCAATGAGCAGGAAGATTAATAGTAAGGTTGGTTTCATGATGATTGGTAAGTGTTTTATTGATTGGTTAGTGTATATTTACTGGTAAGTGATTTGCTGGACGATTTGCCCGGGGTCAACGATGGTGAGCGTCAGCAGGTGGTCGCGGCGGCTACGGTCGAGGGGCAGCGTCACGACAAACTCCTTGCGGTTCTCGAGGACCTGTAACTTCCAGGGGAAACTCCACTCGCGGAAGACATTCTCGCACACGACGGGCTCGCCACCGTCGGCGCTGACCTTAATGCGGTTGCTACAGTCGCTGGCGACGGGCCACATGGGGACGACGGAGAGGCAGAGCGATAGCTCGGCGGCACGGCTCTCTATGGGGATGTCGATGCTGCCGGCGGCGTGGCGGTCGAGGGGCTGCCCCAGCTGCAGGGCTACCCAGTCGGTGCCGATGCCCTCGAGCAGGCGGAAGGGGGGCTGTACGCGGAGTGACGATAGATCGACCTTATGGGCAAAGGCGGGGTGCTGCTGGTCGGCGGGCAGACGGTAGGTGTCGGTGGGCTCGCTGCTGAACTCGGGCATCTCGTGGTAATGGGCGGTATAGCCGGGAGGCACCTGACTGATCATCTCGGCCCACTTGCCATCGAGCTGGGTGTTGTAGCGCAGGCGCAGGCGTTCTATCTCGCGGTCGGCCTCGCGCGACAATTCGGCATAGATGGCAAGGCCGGTCTCGTGGTTGCGCTGGGCATAGAGGAACTTGCGGTTCACCTTGCAGGCGGAGTGGACGGCATAGCCGAGCATCTGGAAGAGGGCGGGCTGCCACTCGGGGGCAACGGCGCGCTCAATGGCATCGTAGGCGTCGCAGATGGTCTGGTAGTCGGCAAGGCGCTGCTGGGCGGTACCGGTCTGAAACGAGAAGTCGGTGTCGTGCAGACGGGTGTTCTCGCGCTGGTCCCACTCTATCTCGTAGCCCATGAACTCGGGCTTGCGCTGCCACGCCAGACGATAATAGTGGTCGAGGATGTGCTGGAACTGGGAGGAGAGTGAAGCGTGAGGCGTGAGGCAGGAAGCGCTCGACCTATGGTCGCTTGCTACCGAGTGGACGCAAGAATCTGCTGGCGCTGAAGATAGGTGGGGAGTGAACAGCTGCGACAGCCACTGGGCCTGATAGCGATTGGCATTGTCGTAACTGAACGAGGCGAAATCCCACGCCATGTCCATGAACATCTGTGTCTCAAGCTCGCCGGGCTTGATGTCGCCGACATTGAGAAGCCAGTAGCGGTCGGCGCCGGCATCGTAGGCTTTCTTCAGCTCGTGGTACATCAGCATGGGGGCGGTGGTGGCTATCCACAGGTTGTCGTGCGGGGTTCCAAGGTAGCTGATGTGGTAATAGACGCCGCTGCCGCCAGAGCGCTGCCGCTCGGTGGCATTAGACACGCGCTTCATGTAGCCGTAGTTGTCGTCGGGCCAGACGATGGTGATGTCGTCGGGCATGCGCAGACCGGCATCGTAGATGTCGAGCGTCTCCTTATAGGGCACAAAAATCTGAGGCAGGCGCGCGGCTGTCTGACGCTTATGCTTCGTGAGGATGGCACGCTGCTGCGCAAACACCTTCTCGAGCGTACGGGCACGGTCCCTAGGGTCGGTGGAGCCCTTCATCGCCTCGTCGTGCAGGCCGCGCATGCCCATGGTATAGATGTTGTCATAGGCGGCGGTCTCGCGGATGCGGTTGTCGAGCTTGCGGAGGATGGTCTGACTGTTGGTCTCGTAGTTCCACTCGCCATCGCGCTCCTTGTCCCATTCCGAGGGTGAGGCATTGTTGAAGAGCAGCGGCTCGCAGTGGCTGGTGGTAATCATAATGCCCCACTTGGCAGCCACCCGCTGGCTCTCGGGATGGGAGTAGAAGGCGCCCGTACAGTCGTGCATGGCGGGGGCGAGCATGTTGCCCTTGAGACGGAGGATGAGTTCGCAGACGCGGTCGTAGGTCTTAGGGCCAATATCGCCAAGGCCGGTCTCAAAGGTTTTGGCAGCCCAGGTCTTCAGACCCCAGTCCTCGTCGTTGATGAAGATGCCGCGGTACTTGACGCTGGGCGAACGGCTGACGCAGGTCTCGCGGTAGTCATAGACGAGGGGGCTGGACGCGCTGACGGGCACGTCGGCCCACCAGTACCAGGGGCTGACGCCTATAGCCTCGCTGACATGGAGAACGCCGTAGGCAAGGCCGCGGGGGTCGGAACCTGTGATGTAGAGGTTGTCGCCCTCGGTGTCGATGGCGAAGCGTTCCCAGGTGCCGCGCAGCTCACGATGGCGCCCCGTAAACGGCTGGGTGCCTATGATGATGCTGGCGCCACGGCCTTTCTGAGCAGCCACCTGCGGACGGACGCCGGAGACGCGCTCGATGTCGGCGGCCAGCACACGGGCCATGTGAGCCACCAGCGGGGCATCGCCCCGACGGCAGACGATGGTGGAACGGGTGAGGTTGACGGCGCAGACCGTTTGGAAACAGGCTGCAAGAGCCAGGAGTAACGTGCAACGCTTCATGGGGTTCATGGGCTTCATCTGACTACGATTTTCTTTCCGTTACTGATATAGATGCCCTTGGCGGGACGGGTGGTGCGCTGACCACTGAGGTTGTAGTAGCGCTCGGCAGCAGCGGCATCTTCGCCCCGACGGCGAGTGTCGGCCATGAGGTCGTGACAGCCGGCGGCAACGCTGATGCCGACATAGTCCTCTATCTGGTCAAGCACGATGCTGCTGCGATAGGGGAAATACTTCGTGAGCAGACGGCGGCGCTCGGGCTGATAGAAGTCATCGACGGTATAGAGACTACCACGCGACTGCCACTGATGGACATCGCGACGGTAGTCGCCCCAGCGCGCAGCCTCGGCATAAAGGGCCTTATCGATGGTGTGGTAGAGACTGTCCCACACGGCTACCGCGGAGGACTCGCCCAGCAGGCCGTCGGCGGACAGCAGCTGTCCGGCCCGACGCACGTAGCGGCGGGCAAAGTCGTCGTTGCGCAGCAGGGAGTGGAAAAGCTGACTGACATAACCGTGCTTGTCGCTGCTGACAGCGCCGGAGGCGACGTTCACATGGACGTCCTCGAAGATAATCTCGGTGTCCCAGCAGAGAAAGCGGAAGCCCTGGCTCGGGCCGTCGGCATCGGTGTTGTGACGGCGGACGGCATACCAGTTGTGGTGGTTCCAGTCGGTGTTGCCGCCATACTGGTTGATGAGCATGTAGTCGATGAAGTTGTCAATGTCGAGCAGGGTGTCGAGCTGGGCGTAGGCGGCATCGGTGGCAGCAGAGCCGACTTTGCCGGCGGTGGCCATCATCTCGTTCCAGGCATCGAGGGTGCCCTCGCTTGCCTCCAGGCTGTTGCCGCCGTCTTCCTCAATCTTTATAACGTCGATGTCCTTCTCCTTACCGCCAAGGTGGTCCTTGCCGAACACCTTGTCAACGCGCTCAGCAATGTTGTAGAGGCCCCAGTACATGCCATTTATAAAGAGGTGGACGTAGAGGGCATCAACGGCAGGGTGGCCCATCTTACGCTGCATGCGGCGTGCCCAGACATCGCGGGCGTACTGAGCGCGCTGACGGTTGCCGCCGTCCCAGTGCTGCCAGGCATTGCCGAAATGGCAGCGCAGCACCAGCTGGTCGTACTTGCCCGTGGAGGCATCGCCAAAGAGGGGGTACTTGAGTGTCTTCGGGCCGTACTTCTCCTTGAACACAAGACGGAACGAGTGCTTGGGGTTCTTCTCGGCCAGACGACCATGACCGCCGTGCAGACGGACACCGCAGCTGACGCTGAGGTCGTGCTGCTGGGGACCGCCAAACAGTTCGACGCTGGCAGGGCGCGTCCAGCCGTGACCGGTAGGGTCGCCGACGGGAGGACCGGTGAAAATGTAGATGCCGCCACGATCCTCGTCGTTCTCGTGGCTGAAGATGTTGTCCCTGTCAGAGACAAGGCTCAGCACGGGCAGCTGCTTCAGACCCTCGGTAATCTTGGGGCGCAGCGTGCTGTTGCCGGTCATCTCGGGGTCCATCTCGTAGTCGGCCTTGGCAGTGCCCCATATCTGAGTGTATTGGCCCCAGGTGCTGGGGTAGCCGGCGGGGTTATTGGACTGGCTGAGTACGGAACTTACGAAAATGTAACTGGCGGTCGCAACGGGCGACAGGGAATCGCCAATCTCCTCGACTGCACGCAGGATGGTAGTCTCGCGGAACTGCAACGGCGAGGTGTATTTCTTACTTGTACGGGTGGGGGTGCTGCCATCGGTGGTATAGCGGATGGTGGCCGACGCATCGCCAGTGATGGACACGGTGATGCTCTTGGGACCGTCAATCAGTTCGTGCTGGCGGCTGAACTTGGGCTGCGCCGCTACGGACGTCGTAACGAGACATGTTAAGAGGATATGGATGTAGCGCTTCATAATTTATAGTTTCACAGTTTTTTCGGCGCAAAGGTACACAAAAAAAGCGGCACCAAGTGCCGCTTTTTGTATCATAAAAATGCGAATAATGTCGCAATCGCCTTACTTGAACAGGCTCTGAGCCATCTTGTGCAGACAACGGCGCCAAGTCAGGAACTCATGGCCCGTACCCTCAGAGATGAGACTCTCGGCATTGTAGCCGGCAGCCTTCAGACTCTCAACACTCTTGTTGATACCATCGGGATTCTCTTGAGAACCGCAACCCTCGAAGATGTACTTCACAATCTTGGTGTCCTTAATCTCATCGGGAGCATACTGACCGCCGCTGAGCAAACCCCAAGAACCGAACACCTCGGGACGGCGCAGGGTGATGGCCTTCGTCTCCATGCCACCCATTGACAGACCGGCCATAGCACGGTTCCACTTGTCGGCCTTGGTCTTGAAGTTGGCGTCAATATAAGGAACGAGCTCGTCGCAGAGAACGGTCTCAAACTCCTTGGCGGTGAAGCCGCCGAGACCACCGATACGGGTGTCGTTGGTCATACCATAGGTCATGACGATGATGAATGGCTTGGCCTTGCCTTCTGCCAGCAGGTTGTCCATGATGAGACCGGCGCAACCCTGAACAGGCCAGCTCGTCTCGTTCTCACCCCAGCCATGCTGCAGGTAGAGAACAGGGAAGCGCTTCTTGCCATCGTAGGTAGGAGGCAGATAGACATTGGCAACTTTTACCAGACCTGTGCTCTTCGAGGGGAACAGCACCTGAACCATCTTACCATGCTTCACATCGATACGGTTAGCATAGAAATCCTGGTCGGGAGCAGGTATCTCGATACCACTCTCCCAACGGCAGCTGCCAAAGAAGTTGCCTGTACCGGGATCGTTAACGGTAGCGCCATCGATAGTCATATGATAGTAGTGGAAACCGGGATCCATCGGACCTTCTGTTGTACCCTCCCAAACACCGTCACTATTCTTCTTCAGAACGGTGCCGCCACGGCCACCAAGACCAAGGCTGACGATGACTGACTTGGCATCGGGAGCTTCAATGCGGAAACGGGCATAACCCTCGCTATTCACCTTCGGCCACTCCTGACCAGGCTGGTTGAGAGGATTAGACACGAAGTCTTCCTTCGGCTTGCGGTTGTCAAGAGCGGGGTCGAAGTCGCGGATGGCACGGAAACAAGCCTTCGGACGGTAGTTCTCGTCGAAAGGCAGCGGGTGGTTGTTCACACCGAGCCAAGAGTCACGGTCGCCAAGGTTCCAGAAGGTCACATTGTCGATAACATCAGCGTGCTTACGGAACACCTTGAACAGACGAGCATACTGGTCGTTCTGCATGGTGGCCATATAACCGGGCAACGGCTTGGCCTCACCACGAGAGAACATCAGCTGGCCACCACTCTCGTTGTTCATACGCAGGTCGAGCTCAGTGATATGAATGTGCTTCACAATCTCCTTGAAACGGTTGATGGCCTTCTCAAGACGCTCCTCATCGGGGAAGTAGATGTTGTAGTGACCCTGCATGCCAATACCATCGATGGGCACACCGGCGTCCTTCATCTTCTTCACCATGTTATAGATACGCTCGCGCTTGCCATCGTCAATGGTGCTATAGTCGTTGTAGAACAGCAGCACATTGGGGTCGGCCTCACGGGCAAACTGGAAAGCCTTGGCAATGAACTCGTCGCCGCAGAGACGGAAATGACGGCTCTGACGATAGGGGCTGGGCTCCTGACCGCCACGGCCGAAACCGAAACGGGGACCGCCCTGGTTATCGTCGGCCATAGCCTCGTTCACAACATCCCAGGCATAGACAACGTCCTTGTAACGGTTCATGATGGTGTGGATATGGTCACGAAGACGCTCGTAGAACACTTCCTTTGACACTTCCTTACCATTCTTGTCGGTGAACATCCAGTCGGCAAACTGGCTGTGCCAGCACAGACAGTGACCACGCATCTTAATGCCGTTCTGACGGCAGAAATCGGCAATCTTATCGGCACGCTCGAAATTCCAGACACCCTCTTTGGGATGAATTTCTCCGGGCTTCCAGTCGTTCTCAGCAGTAACGCTATTGAATTGTTTCAGAACAAGGGCCTTCTGGGCCTCGTCGCTCACATTACGCTGGTTCAGCGCTACACCGATGGTAAAATAATCCTTGTAGGCGTCCTTCAGACCGACGTTCTCTCGGGGGTCAACCTGACGGAACTGCGCCCACGTAGCGGTGCTACCCATTGCGAGAAGCACGGCCATGACAATAGTCTTCATTTGTTTCATTTGTGTTATTGGTTTGAAAAAAGTTTAAGTAATTTGCTTGCAAAGGTACAATAAAAAAGCGACGCACGCCGTCATCGCATGTGTCGCTTTCTTTTCTATTTGTCTCATGAAACGATTTCTAATATGCAATCCGTCTCAAAACACGGCCTTTTAAGCCTTTACTTGACTTCGGCAAACTGATAAGTCTGGCCAGCAGCTGTTTCGAGGTCGTACTCGTAAACTTTCTGCAGAGGCAGCACATGGAAGTCCTTCAGCTCGGGAGAGTGCAACGGCTCACGAATGGCAGCGGGTGCATAGAGTGCGTTGGGGCAGGCACCCTCGGCGGTCTTCAGATCGGCACCCTTCGGACCTTTGACGAGTCGCAGGGGAACATAGGAGCGCAGGCGCAGCACACCACCGATGGTGGAGTGGACGCTGGCCGTACTGAGCTTTCCGCCGCTCCAGCCCTCGTCAACGATAAAGCCACCACGGGCACGCAGACCTTTGACCTGACCTTGACGCCAGTCGTCAGGCAGCGCAGGCAGCAGATGGACGGCACCGTCATGGCTCTGAAGCAACATCTCGCAGATACCGGCGGAAACACCGAAGTTACCGTCAATCTGGAACGGCGGATGGGCATCGAAGAGGTTGGGATAGGTACGGCCATTGGGATGCTGACGCGCCGAACGGTCATCGGGCAGCAGATGGAGCATGTTCTTGATAATCGTGAAAGCATGGTTGCCGTCAAGCATGCGGGCCCAGAAGTTGGTCTTCCAACCTAAGCTCCAGCCCGTTGCCATATCGCCACGCTGGTTCAGCGTGTTGGCGGCGGCGGTGAAAAGGTCGGGATGACTATAGGGCGACACCTGGTTGGAAGGGTACAGACCATAGAGCTGTGAAATGTGACGGTGCTGGTCACGGGGATCGTCGCCGTCGATAATCCACTCCTGCAGCTGACCGTAACGGCCTATCTGCATGGGGGCAATATTGGCCAGCGAGAAACGGAGCTGCTCGGCGAAGAGACTATCACACTTCAGCACGGTTGCGGCCTGCAACGTCTGCGAAAGGGCATCGAAAGCAATCTGATTGTCCATCGTCGATCCGGCACACACATTGGTATTCTTGCCTACAGGACCATGCTCGGGCGACACAGTGGGCACGGTGACAAGCCAGCCGGCTGCACGTGCAACCTCGCCATTCGACGGATAGACCTGCATGTAGTCCAGAAGGAACTGGGCGGCGCCTTTCAACACTGGATAATAGTCCTTCAAGAAGGCTTTGTCACCGGTGTAAAGATAATGCTGCCAAATATGTGTGGTCAGCCATGCTCCACCTGTGGGGAACATACCCCAGGGGGTGGCATCGACAGGACCGGCAATACGCCACAGGTCGGTGTTGTGGTGGGCCACCCAACCATTACATCCATACATCTGCTTTGCCGTGATGGCGCCCGTCTCGCTCAAGTCTTTCGTCATCGAGAACAGTGGTTCCTGAGTCTCAGCGAGATTGCCCACGAGAGCAGGCCAGTAGTTCATCTCGGCATTGATATTGATGGTGTATTTGGAATCCCAGGGGGCATTGACGCTGTTATTCCACACACCCTGCAGATTGGCGGCCTGACCGCCGGGCTGGCTTGACGAAATCAACAGATAACGGCCATACTGCATCATCAGACCCACCATGTCGAGGTCGCTGGGGTCCTTCTCAAAGGCTGCCACACGCTGATCGGTCTCCAAACCAGAATTGGCAGACTTCGGTAGTGTCAGGCTGACGCGGTCGTACTGTTCCTTGTATTTGGCAATATGGCGAGCCAGCAACTGCGGGAAGCGCAGCTGCTCGGCCTGGGCGACGCGACGCTTGTTCTTGGCGCTGGCATTGCCCTTGATGTCATTATATTTCACAAAGTTGGTGGCTGCCGACACAACGATGGTGGCCTCGGTGGCATTCTTCACGCTCACCGTCTGCTTCTGGTCGAAAGTAACGGTGCCATCGGCCCATACCTCAGCCAGGCACTCGGCCTGCAGGCCGGCCTTGATGCCTTCATGGTCGGCGCCCTGGATGGTAGCCTCCAGGCTTCCGCCAGACTTCTTCAGACACATCGTCGCCGTCTTGGGCATTTGGCAACAGTGCTCTACCCTGACGTTGGCTGGCAGTTGCGACTGGTAAGACATATCAAACGATAAGGCGCCCTTCTTGCCGGCCTTGAGCTGGATAACAATGACACTGTCTGTCTGCGAAGCAAACACGGTACGCTCGTACTTTACACCTTTACATATATAAGATGTGGTGGCGGTAGCATTGCCGAGATTCAGCGCACGCTCATACTGCTGCACATCCTGATGGCCGAGGCTCAGCTTCAGCGAGCCGAGCGGCAGGAAACGCATACCATGAGGACCTTTCACGAAGTGGCGGTCGAGAAGCTTCTCGGCCTCACGCTCCTTACCCTGAAAAATCAGGCGGCGCACCTCTGCCAGATAAGGCTGTGACTCCGCACTGTTATTATCATGGGGACTTCCGCTCCAGAAGGTTTCTTCATTCAACTGAATCTCCTCAACGTCAGCACCACCATAAATCATGGCGCCAAGGGTAGAGTTTCCAACGGGCAAAGCCTCCAGCCAGTGGGAGGCGGGCTTACCATACCACAGACGATGTTGCTGTGCTGTTGTCATCAGACAAACGACTGTCATGACAAACGTAAAAAATAATTTCTTGCTCATAGTTTCGGGTTTATAGGCTGCAAAGGTAAGCATTATTCTTGTAAATCCTTACACATAAGCTGTTAAAATGCATTAAGAGTGTGCATTGTTCCAACAATTATTCGTAACTTTGCACCATATTATCAAAAAAGTACCTGCACTACTGACAATATGAAACAACAACGACGCACAGTTCTGTCTTTCTGCTTCGCACTATTGTGTGTAGCAGCTTATGCCCTGACAGGCCAGTACATTCCCTCAGACCGTTTCTCCAGCGGACTCATTAACGCGATGTACCAAGACCGTTACGGTTATATGTGGATAGCTACTGAGAACGGTCTGAACAAGTTTGACGGTTACCGCTTCACAACCTACTACCACAAAAGTGGTGACAGCACTACGCTGGGCAGCAACATCGTCACCAGTCTCTATCAGGACAGCAAGGGGCAGTTCTGGGTGGGTACGCGTACCGGAATCTATCGCTATGACTACGCTACGGATGGTTTCAAGGCCTTCCCCACGGGCGAAGAGAACGAACCGCGCATCATCACCTTCCTTGAGCGTAAGAACGGAGAGTTTCTTGCCGGCACGTCAGGACGTGGACTTTGGACAGTCAAAGATGGCGTCGTCAGCAAAATCAAGGGAGGTTACTCTTCTTCTGGCGGTAACTGGTACTACAACCAGATGATGGAGGACAGCCAGGGACGCTTTTGGAAATGTGGCTACGGCAACGAGGTGACGATGATGGACAAGCAGGGTGTACACCAGTTCTTTGTCGATCAGGGCATCGTGTCGCGTATCGTCGAATTCGGCAACGAGATTCTCATCATCGGCCTGCACGGCATTTCCAGTTATCGCAACGGCCAAGTGTCTCATGCCGACATCGACCTGTCTGCCTTAGGCAATAGCGATGTCATTATGAGCTGTGCCTTTCAGGACCATATCGGCAACGTCTATATCGGTACACGCGGCGACGGTCTGTTCCGTCTTCCGAAAGGCAGCCGCAAAGTAGAACGTGTGGAGTGTACACTGCAGGGCATGGACCTGAACACAGCCAAGATATGGACAATCAGCGAAGACCGTCGTGGCAACATCTGGGTAGGCTGTCTGGCAAAGGGATTGGTCATTCTGCCTAGTCAGCAGCCGCAGTTCAGCGCCTGGAGTTTCTCGGCGCAGCGCTATTTCATCAGTTCTACCATCACGTCGGTATGCCAGGGTGACAACGGACTGACTTGGTGCACCGTACAGGGAAGCGGCGTTTTTGCCTTCGACGCTACAGGACGCATCGTGGCTCACCCCAATGCGCCAGCAGCCGCTGAGTTCATTTACCGTGACCGCCGCGGCCGCCACTGGATAGCCACTGACGAAGCACTCTACAGATACGAGCCTATGAGCGGACACTACCAGAAGGAGATAGAACTGGAGGCAGACAGGATAAACGCCATGACCGACGATACCGAGGGTAATCTCTACATCTCGACTTTCTCGCGAGGCTTCTGCATCTATAATACCGAGACAGGCGCCATCAAGAAATTCAATGGCACAGACCCTGAAACACCTAAAGGACGGCTCTGCAACAACTGGGTCCTGGCTATGCTACGCGACCGAACCGGACACATCTGGCTAGCGACATCGGCAGGACTCTCCTGCTACGACCCTACCACGGACAGCTTCCGCTCTATGGGATTCAACTACCTGATGAATGGTATGATCTGCTTCTCACTCTGCGAAACACGACAGGGCGACATTCTCATAGGTACCGATCAGGGATTATATCGCTACACCCCAGGCATGCCAGACGTAGTCCCCTACTCTGACGATGCGACGCTGGCTGACAAAACCATCGCCTATGTGGCCGAAGCTAAAAACGGTGATCTCTGGTGTGCGACATCGATGGGCATCTGGCAATACGACTTCAAAAAGCAGCAGTTCATTGGACACGTCAATGGCAACGGTCTAACCGCCAAGGAGTATATTGCCGGCGTTGGCATGCACACCAGCGACGATGTCATCTATTTCGCCAACAATGACGGCCTTACCGTCTTCCGTCCGTCGGAAGTCACCGGCAGTCACAAACAGCTGCCAGCCGTTAGTCTTACAGGCTTCTCCATCGCCGGCAACACGGTCAGCCCGCTGACCGACCGGTTCACGGTCTCTTACCTCGACAACACCATCAGCCTGGAGTTTTCGCTGCTCGACTTCAACAACCCGAGCAACATCATCTACGAATACCGTATCAACAAGGAGAAGTGGATACAGAACGAGGAAGGTCAAAACGCCATACAGTTGAGTCACCTGCAACCCGGCACATATAATATAGAGGTACGCGCGCTGTCGGCCAGTGTCTATTCTCCCACAAAAACCATCACCGTCGTGGTGACGCCGCCTTGGTGGCGCTCAACACTAGCACACATCCTATATTTTGTAGGACTCATTGGCTTAGTGGTATTAATGGCCTTCATGTATCGCAGACGTACGCATCAGCAGATGGACGAAGACAAGATGAAATTCCTCATCAATGCCACTCACGACATCCGTTCACCGCTGACGCTTATCATGGGAGCAGCAGGAAAATTAAAGAATCTTGACATTGAAGATCTAAAGTCTGAGGAGAAACTTCAATCTTTCAATTCTTCCATTCTTCAACCCTCCATTGAGGCTATCGACCGCAATGCCAATCGTCTGTTGGTGCTCGTCAACCAGATTCTCGACGAACGCCGCATCGACAAGAACCAGATGCAGCTGCATTGCCGCGAGACAAACCTCGTCGACTTCATCAGTAACATCTGCAAACTCTACCAATATAACGCCAACCAGCGTAACATCACGTTTACCTTCGAACACGACAAGGATCACGTTCTGGCATGGGTTGACCGCATCAATTTCGACAAGGTTGTATCCAACCTACTCTCCAACGCGTTCAAGTACACCTTCGATGACGGCGAGGTAAAGGTTATACTGCGCGAGTTGCAGAAAGACATTGAGATACAAGTCATTGACAACGGTCTGGGCTTCAAGGGCGACGAGGCCGACAAGCTCTTCGACCGTTTCTACCAGGGCAGCAACTCCGCCAGCCTCGGCATGCAGGGCACGGGCATCGGTCTGAACCTCTGCCGCGCCATCACACAGATGCACGGCGGGCGCATCAAGGCACAGAACCGTGATGGCAACGAGCGCGGTGCCGTCTTTACAGTCACCATCCCCAAGGGAAAGGAACACCTGACTCCCGAGCAAATCATGTCCGACGAGCCGGCACGCGAGGTGCTCTCTGCCGGCAAGACCGCATCGACACACCATTCGCATATTCTGATTACCGACGATGACCAGGAGATAGCCGATTACATCATCGGCGAACTGGGCGACCGCTACCGTTTCGAGTATGCGCCAAACGGCAAGGAAGCCCTGAAGATGCTGTTGATGGGAACTTACGATCTCGTCATCAGCGACGTCATGATGCCCGAGATGGACGGTTTGCAGTTACTGCGCCGCATCAAGGACAACCCCACCATCTCACAGTTGCCCGTCATCATGCTCACCTCAAAGGCCGAGGTGGAGTACAAACTGGAGGGTCTGAAGTCGGGCGCCGATGCCTACATCGCCAAGCCGTTCGACATGGAGGAACTGCACATCCAGATTGACAACCTGATTGCCGGCGTGCGTCGTCTGCGCGGCAAGTTCAGTGGTGCCGTCAGCCAGGAAGAGCGTATTGAGAACATTGAGGTGAAGGGCAATGACGAGGCACTCATGGAGCGTATCATGAAGTCAGTCAATGCCAACATGTCGAACCCCGCCTACACCGTCGACACGATGGCCGAGGACGTTGGCATCAGCCGTGCACAGCTGCACCGTAAGATGAAGGAGATGACCGGCATCGCCACGGGTAAGTTCCTGCGTAACCTTCGCATGGAACAGGCGGCTCGTCTGCTGCGCGAAGGTAAGATTAACGTGGCACAGATTGCCGACCGCGTGGGCTACGCTGACCAGGCGCATTTCTCCACCGCTTTCAAGAGCCACTTCGGACAGTCTCCCTCGGAATACGCAGAGACACACCACGAAGAATAGCATATCAAAAAAGCCCCGCTAGTTGGCGGGGCTTTTTTGTATTGAATCAGTTCTCGGTTATTACTTCTTGAACAGGTGCGGGATGAACTCATGGAGTCCACGACGCCAAGTAAGGAACTCATGGGCGGTGCCTTCAGACAGGCTACCCTCAACCTTGATACCCATTTCCTGCAAGCCTTTGACGATATCACCACTCTTGATAAAGTCCTCTGAGCCCCAGTTCATGTACATATAGTGAATCTTCTTGTTGAACTCCTCGGCGTTGGTGAAGACACCGTTATAAGCGGTCTTCAGGTTCAGGCCGAAGATAGCACCGCTGAAGGTGCCGAGCCAAGCAAACTTATCCATGTTATTGAATACGATGTCGAAGGTCTGGTGACCACCCCAGCTCAGTCCTGCCATAGCACGGTTGTCGCGGTCGGTCTTCGTACGGAAGTTGGCATCGATATAAGGAATCAGATCATTCAGCAGTACAGGATAGAACGATGCGCCATAGTCACCCATGCCCTGTCCACGGCCCATGGGAGCCTTGATGTCGCCGCTCTCCATCACCACAATCATAGGCACAGCCTCACCCTTGGCGATGGCGTTGTCCATGATGTGCTGCATCTTACCCTGGAGCGTCCAGCTGGTCTCGCCCTCGCCCATGCCATGCTGCAGATAAAGCACAGGATAGCGCTTCTTAGCGTTCTTCTGCAAATCGTACTCGGCAGGTGTATAGACCATCGTGTGACGCCACTTGTTCTGCTCCTTACTGAAATAGTAGATGCTGCGCACGCTACCGGCAGGCACACCTATCTGCGGACGGTAGTAGTCGCCCTCGGGACCCTCGGGAACCTCCAGACCACCGGCCTCACGGTTAGTACCAAAGAAGGTCTCAGAGGCGGGATCGATGAAGCGGACGCCGTCGATGCTCATAAAATAGTAGTGGAAGCCAACAGGCAGCGGATCGGTGACGGCCATGAAGTTGCCCTGACCGTCGGGTTGCATGTCATACTTCTTGTCGCAGATATCGACAATGACCTTCTTGGCCTGCGGGGCGTTGATGCGGAAATAGGCACGACGCTGAGAGTCCACCTTCGGGAACTCATTGCCAGGAATGGTGTACTCACCTGTGACGGCATCGGCAGGAACATTAATCTTCTTGATAGCAACGGGCAGATTTGCCGGGCGCTTCGGCTCAAAGCCGAGGTGACGGGCAACAGCCTCACCGTAGCGGCAGCCGAGTTCACGGTAACCGGCAGCATCGAAATGCAGACGGTCGGGACCGTTGGTGCAGTTGTCAGACGAAATGACCTGACTGGTATGGATGGTCTGTGGCAGTTCGTCAATCTGCTTCTTACAGCCGATGCAGACACCCTTACCGTCAGCCTGCACGATGTTACCCACGTAGAGGTTCACCTCCTCGGGCTT
>Ga0247611_10003765_pt1 | contig 21999 bp, 18 predicted proteins | sample 177DNAGHGhighgp2_FD_192422 | JGI IMG/M metagenome (GOLD analysis project Ga0247611, IMG submission 192422) | Sheep rumen microbial communities from Palmerston North, Manawatu-Wanganui, New Zealand - 1770 DNA GHGhigh gp2 | ecosystem: Host-associated > Mammals > Digestive system > Stomach > Rumen... | reverse complement strand
GATATATGTCTTGTATTATTGTAGATATAATGTGATAGTTTGATGTCGGTAGGAGGCATCAGGAGAGCATCGCCTTCGCGGTTCCATTGGAATTCTTCGATGTTTACTTCACCTTGTGCACTGGTCCATTGATCGTCAGTTACACGGAAATGGGTGTAGAGTTTACCGTGAGGGTCGTTGAGGGATGTTTCAACTTCGGTATCGCGCCCCCGGCGGTCCACATGACACTGGAGGTCACGCAAAGTGTAGCCGCTAAGTTGGAGCAGGGGAGCGTGCAGTTGTGCGGTGACTTCAGGAAGGTCGCCGAAACCTTTGATGTGTCCCTTGGCATCAAGATGTACGGCTACCTTTTGTATAATCTTGGCACTTGTACCGGCGGTGAGCGGAGTTATGTTGATGGTGTCAGTTCGGATTGAGGCAGAGAAGTCGTTGTTGTCGAGCAGAGTGCCCCGTAGTGTCAGTTCACCCAAAGCCGTGCGAGTGTCTAAATTGAAACGGTGGTCGTGGAGGTTACTTGTCACGTTACCGTTCATCTCCACGTCTCCGAGCGAACGCAACTTGTCAGGGAGATCTCTAACATTGAATTGGTGAATGTAGGCTACAAAGGAAGGAGAGGTGAGTATATCCCTGATAGTTCCTTCGGCAAGGAAAGAAAGGGAATAGAGTGGAGAATGCGCCTCGATGTGGGTGATGTCGATGCGGTTCTCGTTTCCGTGGGCCTCCAGACGAAGCCTGGATGGTTCGGGGAACTGAGGCAGGGGAGGCAGCGTTGCATCTAGGGACAATTTGTTGACACTGAAAGAACGACGTGTGGCGTAACCGTCAGCTACAAGGCTGTGGATGATAAGATTGTGACCCTCGGCAAATGAAAGTCGCTTGAGTGAGAGCGAGAGGCTGTCGCGGGTAAGACGGTGGAGATGGGCAGTCATGTTGATGGAGGAGACTGTAAGGCTGTCCCAACGTATAGCGCTGCGGCGCACAATAAGACTTCCGATGTGCAGGTCAAGCGGGAACTCCTCCTTTTTGTCAGACGATGAGAAGGCATCGATGAGAAACTGTAGGTTGAGTGTGCTGTCGGTATTGTGGTAGAAATGGGCGTTGGCACTGAGTATTTGTGCGTTGGCAATGACGATGCGCCCATCGGTGATAAGTGGCATCCACTCCATCTTTGCTGCCACGCGGTGGGCTTGCAGCATGAGTGTGTCCTGTCGGTCCCATAGAGATATGTCGTCGAGCATCACACGTCCTTGTAAATTGATGGTAATGCGACCGATGGCGACGTTGCTTTTTATCTGGTTGGATAGTATGGAAGATGCCGCCTTGCCAAACCATTTCTGCACTTGCGGAATGGATAGGCAAAGCACAAGGGACAGGTAACCTGCGGAAAGTAGGATAACTATCCAACTGACGATGTATTTTAGCGCTTTTATAGAGTTTTAATTGACGTTTTTTATCATTTTGGAGGATAAAGGTAACATTTTTTTAGAGATTATTTGCCCTTCAGAGAAAAAAAACGTATTTTTGTCGGGTGAATTATCAAATTTAGTAATAAAATAATGGCAAAAGTAATCAAGTTGCGCAAAGGTCTTGACGTTAAGCTCAAGGGAACCGCGGCTTTGGAGACTGTTGCAGTGAAGATGTCGGGGGAGTATGCTCTCTGTCCCGACGATTTCTGCGGAGTGAAGCCAAAGTCTGTGGTGAAGGAGGGCGATGCTGTCAAGGTCGGTGATGCCTTGTTCGTGGACAAGTTGCATCCGGAAGTGAAATTTGTTTCGCCTGTGAGCGGTGCGGTTTCACTGATTGAGAGAGGCGACCGCCGTAAGTTGCTCAGCATCCGTGTGAAGGCTGACGGCAAACAAACGGCTCGCAAGTTTGATGTGAAGGGCGATGTAAAGGCCCTGATGATGGAGAGCGGTCTGTTTGGCATGATGCTGCAGAGACCCTATGCCGTCGTTCCAAGTCCCGAAGATAAGCCCAAGGCAATCTTTGTGAGTGCATTCAATTCAATGCCTTTGGCTCAGGATTTCGAATATGTACTGGAAGGTCAGGAGACAGAGTTTCAGTCTGGTATCACAGCTTTGTCAAAGTTGGCTGGTGTATATCTCGGTGTGAGCAGCAAGCAGAAGGCTAAGGCGCTCCTTGAGGCAAAAAATTGTGAAGTGAATGTGTTTGAAGGTCCCGCTCCTGCAGGCAATGTGGGTGTGCAAATCAACCATATCAACCCGGTGAACAAGGGCGAAGTGGTGTGGACGATGGCCCCCGAAGTGGTAATTATGCTCGGGCGTTTGATAAACAGCGGAGAGGTGGACTTCACGCGTACGATAGCCGTTGCAGGCAGTGAGGTGAAGGCTCCTAAGTATGCGAAGGTGATTGTCGGTGCAAAGTTGTCTGATATTCTTGAAGGACAGATTGACAAGTCGGCCAATAACCGTATCATTGACGGCAATGTAATGACTGGTCTGAAGTCGTCTCTCGACGGATTCCTCGGTGCGCAGACCACAGAAGTGAATGTGATTCCCGAAGGTGATGATGCCGATGAGATGTTGGGATGGATTATGCCTCGCTTCAATCAGTTCTCCACTAGTCGTACTTATTTCTCCTGGCTCATGCCAAAGAAGGAATACCGATTGGATGCCCGTGTGAAGGGTGGAGAGCGTCACATGATTTTTTCGGGTGAATATGACAAGGTGTTCCCGATGGATATTTATGCAGGATACCTCATCAAAGCCATCATTTCCGGCGACATTGATCGTCAGGAGGCTTTGGGCATCTACGAAGTGGCGCCCGAGGACTTCGCTTTGGCTGAGTTCGTCTGCTCGTCGAAGCTGGAACTGCAGAGGATTGTTAGACAGGGTCTTGACACCCTGAGAAAGGAGAATATGTGATGAATCCTATTAAGAAGTTTTTCGACAATATCCATCCGCTCGTAGAAAAGGGCGGAAAACTGCACTGCTTGCGCTCTGTGGTGGATGGCTTTGAGACCTTCGCCTTTGTGCCCAATACGACGTCCAAGCGAGGAGGTGTTAATATTCACGATGCCGTGGACTCAAAGCGACTGATTTTCTTTGTTATAATTGCTTTGATGCCGGCTCTGCTGTTCGGTATGTATAACGTTGGTTACCAAAACGCTCTTCTTGGCGGTGGTGACACATCGGACTTCTGGGGTCTCTTCGGCTATGGATTTTTGGCAGTGTTGCCTAAAATTCTGGTGAGTTATATTGTGGGTCTCGGTATCGAGTTCACTGTGGCTCAGTGGAAGGATGAAGAAATCCATGAAGGTTTCCTTGTTACCGGTATGATTATCCCTATGATTGTCCCTGTAACTTTGCCCTTGTGGATGCTGGCTGTTGCCACAGCCTTCAGCGTGATTTTCGCCAAAGAAATTTTTGGCGGTACGGGTATGAATATCTTCAATCCCGCACTTATCACGCGTGCTTTTCTGTTCTTCTCGTATCCTTCGGCTATGACGGGCGACAACCACGTGTGGGTCAACAGCGATAAGATTCTCGGTTTGGGCTATGAGTGCAGCGATGGTCTTTCTGCTGCAACACCCCTCGGTCAGGCTGCCACAGAAGGCTTCAGCGGGTTTGATTGTGCAACGGTCAATGATGCCATCATCGGCCTGATTCCCGGTAGCATTGGTGAGACCAGTGTTATCGCCATTGCCCTGGGCGGTCTTCTGCTGATGTGTACGGGCGTGGCTTCATGGAAGGTAATGCTGAGCGTATTTGTTGGCGGTGCTTGCACCGGCTATCTGATGCAGGCTGCCGGTCTGACTGATATTGAATGGTGGCATCAACTTGTCGTAGGTGGTTTCTGTTTCGGTGCTGTATTTATGGCCACTGATCCTGTAACAGCTGCACGTACGGAGTGCGGTAAATATATCTATGGTCTGATGATTGGTTTTATTGCAGTGCTTGTGCGTGTGCTGAATCCCGGTTATCCCGAAGGTATGATGCTGGCCATCCTACTGATGAACCTGTTTGCTCCTCTTATAGATTACTGCTTCGTGCAGAGCAATATTAACAAGCGTGCAAAACGCGCTCTTAAAAAGTAAACAGATATGGCAAAGAAATTTATATGCAGTCAGTGCGGCCAGGTGTTCGAGGCCGCATCAATGCCCGATAAGTGCCCTATCTGCGGCGCTGACGCTTCTAAGATAACAGAAGTGAAATCGAAAGGCATTAATACCAACGGCAATGTTTATACTATCGTTTATGCTGCCGTGATGGTGATAGTGGTTGCTTTTCTGTTGGCGTTTGTAAGTTCGGCACTCAAGCCCGTTCAGGATGCCAATGTGGAGAACGACACTAAGGGCCAGATACTTTCGGCTCTAGGTTATGACAAGGCTACTGTTAACGTAGGTGAGACCTACAAGGCCAAGGTACAGGATATGCTGTTTAAGAACGGTGAACTTGTTCCTTACAACGGTAAGTTTAATACTGTGTATGGCAGTCTCATCAAGGAAGGTGAGCTTCATGTTTTTGTTGCGACAACGGCAAATGGCGAAGAGGCATATGTAATCCCTGTGACCGGACGCGGTCTGTGGGGCGGTCTGTGGGGCTATATTGCAGTGGACAAGGAAAAGAAGCAGGTGCTCGGTACCTATTTCTATCACGAGAGTGAGACGGCAGGCCTTGGCGCACGCATCGGAGAGAAAGCCTTTCAACAACAGTTTGAGGGCCGTCCTATCTTCGACGAAAACGAAAATGTTGCGCTCACGGTGGTGAAGCAGGGGGCAGGTGATGATCGGTTCCAAGTGGACGGTATCACAGGTGCAACCCTGACTTCAAAGGGTGTCGGAGCAATGGTTACCGACGGACTGGGCGCTTATGTGGAATTTTTAAAAAAATAAGGAGGACAATAGGTTATGAAACTATTTTCACAAGAGAATAAGGCCGCATTGACAGGTCCTCTCAACCTAAATAACCCCATCACCGTTCAGGTGCTCGGCATCTGTTCGGCGTTGGCTGTAACGTCCCAGTTGGCACCGGCCATTGTTATGGGACTATCCGTGACCGTTATCACGGCATTCTCGAATGTAATCATTTCACTTATACGTAAGACTATTCCCAACCGTATACGTATAATCGTGCAGTTGGTGGTTGTGGCTACTTTGGTTACCATCGTAAGTCAGATTCTGAAGGCATACGTTTACGATGTGAGTGTGCAATTAAGTGTGTACGTGGGTCTTATCATTACCAATTGTATCTTGATGGGACGACTTGAGGCATTTGCTATGCAAAATGCCCCCTGGCCTTCTTTCTTGGACGGTATAGGTAATGGTCTCGGATATGCGCTAGTACTGGTGATTGTCGGCTTCGTGCGCGAACTCTTCGGTTTCGGCACCCTGTTTGGCTTTCAGGTAATACCGCAGAGTGCTTATGAGGCAGGCTATATGAACAACGGCATGATGGTGATGCCGGCTATGTCGCTTGTTATTGTAGGATGTGTCATATGGGCTCATCGCTCATTTAATAAGGAGGAGAAGTAAGTATGGAACACATGATTTCACTCTTTGTCCGCTCCATCTTTGTGGACAATATGATATTCGCTTTCTTTTTGGGTATGTGTTCATATCTGGCAGTTAGCAAGACCGTTAAGACATCGCTCGGACTTGGTGTCGCAGTGACATTCGTTCTGCTCATCACGGTTCCTGTTGATTATGCTTTACAAGTATATGTGCTAGCTCCCGATAAGTTGGTGCCCGGTGTTGACCTGACGTTCTTGGCTTTCATTCTGTTCATAGCAGTGATTGCCGCTATGGTACAGCTTGTGGAGATGATTGTGGAGCGTTTTTCTCCCTCTCTGTATGCCAGCCTCGGTATCTTCCTGCCCCTGATAGCTGTAAACTGCGCCATCATGGGTGCATCTCTGTTCATGCAGCAGCGCATCGGTATGGAACCTACAAATGCACAGTATATCGGTGGCTTTGGCGATGCAGTTGCTTATGCACTTGGTTCTGGTATCGGCTGGCTTTTAGCAATTGTCGGTCTGGCAGCTATTCGTGAGAAGATGGCTTATACAGATGTGCCTAAGCCTTTGCAGGGCCTTGGTATCACATTTATCACGGTTGGACTCATGGCTTTGGCATTCATGTGCTTTAGTGGTCTTAATATTTAAAAGCAGGAGGAATATACGATGGATATGAATTTGATTTTAGTTAGCATTGGCGTATTCCTTGTCATCATCCTGGTGTTGGTGGTAATACTGCTTGTAGCTAAGACTTATTTGTCACCAAGTGGCAATGTGAATATTGTGATTAACGGTAAGGATACCGTTTCAGTACCTCAGGGTGCATCTCTTCTTTCGACACTCTCTCAGGAGGGAATTTTCCTGCCTTCTGCTTGTGGCGGTAAGGGCAGTTGTGGACAATGCAAACTGCAGGTTACTGAGGGCGGAGGCGAGATACTTGATTCTGAGAAGGGACATTTCACGCGCAAGCAGCAGAAAGATCATTGGCGTCTGGGTTGCCAGTGTAAGGTGAAGGGTGATTTGAAGATTGCCGTTGATGATTCTGTGATGGGTGTTAAGGAGTGGGAATGCACCGTTATTGGTAATAAGAATGTGGCAACCTTTATTAAGGAATATAAGGTGGCTTTGCCTGCCGGCGAGCACATGGACTTCGAGCCCGGCTCGTATGCACAGATTAAGATTCCCGCATTTGACTGTATTGACTATGGTAAGGACTTCGACAGAAGCCTCATTGGCGACACCTATCTGCCGGCATGGGAGAAGTTTGGCCTATTCCCCCTCAAATGTACGAACCCAGAACCCACTATCCGTGCCTATTCTATGGCCAATTATCCCGACGAGGGCGATATAATTACACTTAACGTGCGTATCGCCACGCCTCCCTTCAAACCGAAGGAGCAGGGACCTGGCTTCATGGATGTCAACCCGGGTATTGCATCTTCTTATATCTTCTCGCTCAAGCCGGGTGACAAGGTGATTATGAGTGGTCCTTACGGAGAGTTCCGTCCTGTATATGGTTCTGGTCGCGAGATGATTTGGGTTGGCGGTGGTGCCGGTATGGCTCCTTTGCGTGCTCAGATTATGCACATGCTCAAGGGACATGGTGTCAGCGACGAAGATCGTAAGCGTCCGATGCATTATTTCTATGGTGCGCGCGCTTTGGAAGAGATACCGTTCCTCGACGATTTCCTGCAGTTGGAGAAAGATTTCCCCAATTTCCATTTCCATTTGGCTCTCGATCGTCCCGATCCGAAGGCAGATGCAGCAGGAATCAAGTACACGCCAGGCTTCGTGGCTCCTGTGATGGGCGACACCTATCTCAAGCAGCATGAGGCTCCTGAGGATTGTGAGTACTATCTCTGCGGACCTCCAATGATGGCTAAGACCGTGCTTGACCTCCTGCATTCTCTCGGTGTAGAGGATGATATGATTCGTTTTGATAACTTTGGTGGTTAATAGATCACTGATTTTAATACTGATAGTCCTGAGTGCAACGTTTGTGTGCGCTCAGGACTTTCCTTTGCTGCGTGCGCGGCGTTCGCAAGAAACACCGTTCAATAATTCATGTCCGATAATAGACGGGAAAAGGGTTGTTGTAGGGTGTGTTGCAACGGCTGTGGAGCATATTGTTAATTACTGGCGCTATCCCAATAGTCTATGTGAGGAGATTCCAGAGTATGTAACGGAAAAGTACTATCTTCCTGCTGTTCCTGAAGGAACTATTATTGATTGGAATAATATGCAGGAGGACTATTTGGATTCTCCGTATACAGAGGATGCTGCGAAGGCCGTTGCAGATTTGTCTTTGTGGATAGGACAGGCATTGAGGTCGAATTATGGCATTTTGGCCACATCTGCCAGCAGTTGGAGAGTGCCTGATGTACTGAAGAACGTATTCGGTTATAAGACCGTGGAGATTTGTTGTAGAGACTCGTATACAGCTCCTGCTTGGAGAAGATTATTAAAGCACGAATTGGATAATGGCAGACCGATGTATTTCAGCGGGTATTACAGCGGGGGGGGGCATGCCTGGGTGATGGACGGCTGGAAAAACGAGAATTATCACTGTAACTGGGGTGAGAACAATTTCAGAGACGGATACTACAATCAGGATTTTTTTAATGAATACCAAAACGTTCAGGATAGTGCATATCTGGAGCGCTTTGGAGGTTTTGCATCAAACCAGTTGTGTATATGCATATCTCCTGATGAGGTGGAGACACTGGCTTGGGACAGTATACATACGCAAGATTTCGTAAGGGTACATGGAGTGAAACTGCTCCGCGAGGCATCTGCGGAGGGTTTCGTATTGGCGGATGTGATATTGGAGAACACTCATGAAGACACTCTTTACTATACATTGGAGGGCGTGTCGTTCACTCCGGACGTATGGCAACGTGGTGAAGAAGACGAGATGCAACGTGACGGTTCCTATTGCGGAGTCTGCTCATTTGTTCTTCCTCCTCTCAGCACAACGACACAAAGAGCCTGTTTCCGTTTTTCGAAAACCGGTCAAAGGGTATTTGCTGTGACCTTTGATGAAGTGGAATATGTTTGTGATACATTGATAGAGGTGCTGCCGGCAAGAAGTTTGTCTTTGATTTATTCAGATATGAGTGTGAGTTTCCCAAAAGTGGGAAATGCATTGATAGATGGTTGTGTGACGAATACATCTGCGTCTGCCACCTACGGATCTGTGCTATATTTCTGGCTGGTGGAGGAGGGCGTGTCGCCGGAGGACGAGATGCAAGACAATGTTTCTGTCCGCTATATATATCTTAATATCGGACCGGGTGAGATGGTTCGTTATTCAGAACAGACAGAATTGCATTCGCCTGTGTTGTTCAAGGATCTTACAGTTGGAAAAACCTATTCTCTATGGCTGCGTCAGAACTGGCTGCCTATAGTTAAAACCCTCACTTTCACTGTACCAGATCATCCGTCAGGAATACAAACAAGGAAGCATGTGCCGGCATCTATAGAAGGGCATAACGATGTGGAGACATACGACCTCTCTGGTCGTAAACTGACTTATCCAAGAGGTTATTATATAAAAGATAATAAGGTATATTGGTCCCCTTAGTAAAAAAATGACAGGTGTAATGTTACTTTTTTAGTAAAAATATTGCTTGTTTTCAGAAAAATACATAACTTTGCAGCGCAAAACATCAAACAAGGTGCAAAATAGACACAATTTCTATTATGGCTTTTATGTATACTTTTACTTTAGCAACGAGTAAGAGCGAGGCCGTGTGTGTTAAGAAGGATGATATAAATAAACAATAAAGGTAGGGTCTCGCTCATAGTAGGGCGGGACTTTTTTTTAAAATATGGAAAGCGAACTGAAGACACAGAAACGTAAGGTAGCCATACAAGGCATTTATGGCAGTTTTCATGATATAGCTGCTCACCACTATTTTATTGGTGAGGAATTACAACTGGTGGAATGTGATACGTTCGAAGATGTATTCAGTAGCATGAAAAACGACAGTTCTATGGTTGCTATGGTTGCGATAGAGAACACCATAGCAGGCAGTTTGCTACATAATTATGAGTTACTCAGAGAATCTGGTATGACGATTGTAGGTGAGCATAAATTGCGGATATCACATTCCATCATGTGTCTGCCAGAAGATAATTGGGCAGATGTCACTGAAGTGAATTCGCACCCGGTGGCTCTAATGCAGTGCCGTTCTTTTCTGTCTGCTCATCACGGTCTAAAGATAGTTGAAGTTGACGACACGGCTGGAGCTGCACGTAATATACATGAGAAGAATCTTCACGGTCACGCTGCAATCTGTCATAAGGATGCAGCGAATATATATAATATGAAAATACTTGAGGAAGGAATTGAGACCAATAAGCATAACTTTACTCGCTTCCTTGTTCTGACATCTCAGGAGAATGCTGATAACATGCGTAAGAAAGAACTAACGGATAAGTCATCGTTGGTATTCTCTTTGCCCCATGAGGAAGGTTCTCTGTCAGCAATACTTTCTGTACTTTCTTTCTATAAAATTAATCTGACCAAAATTCAGTCGTTACCAATCATAGGAAGAGAGTGGGAGTATCTTTTCTATATAGACCTGACATACTCGGATTATAAAAGATACAGACAATCTTTGGACGCCATTCGTCCTCTTACCAAAGAGATGCGTATTCTTGGAGAATATGCAAGTGGAAGACAAACGATATAACAAATACAACAAAAAATAATAGAGCAAATCAATGATTACGCCAGCAGATAGACTGAATCTTGTACAGGAATACTATTTCAGCCGGAAACTAAAGGAAGTAGCTCAACTTAATGCAGAAGGTCGTGATATTATCTCACTGGCCATAGGTAGTCCTGATATGCCGCCATCTAAATCTACTGTTGATGTGCTTTGCCGTGAGGCTATACGTGATGATTCACATGGCTATCAGCCAACTATAGGTATTCCGCAGTTGAGAAAGGCTATGTCGGAGTTTTATGCAAGATGGTATGGTGTCAATCTTGATCCGGCAACAGAGATACAACCCCTGATAGGAAGTAAGGAGGGTATACTACATGTCACTCTTGCGTTTTGTAATCCTGGAGATAAAGTACTTGTACCCAACCCCGGATATCCCACTTATACATCCTTGTCCAGATTACTTGGACAAAATGTGGTTAACTACGATCTTCTGGAGAAGAATGGTTGGCAACCGGACTTCGAACAATTGGAGTCGATGAACCTGACTGGTGTGAAGATGATGTGGACAAACTATCCGAATATGCCGACAGGTGGAAGAGCGACACGTGAATTATACGAGCGAATAGTGCGTTTTGCCCGTGAACATGACATTCTTGTCGTAAACGACAATCCATACAGCTTTATTCTCAATAAGGACGAGCATTTGTCGATACTGCAGGTTTCTGGAGCGAAGGAGTGTTGTATAGAGTTTAATTCGATGTCAAAGTCGCATAATATGCCCGGATGGCGTGTCGCAATGTTGGCAACAAATGCGGAATTTGTCAAGTGGATAGTTAAGGTAAAATCAAATATAGACTCCGGAACATTTCGTCCGATTCAATTGGCAGCGGCAGAAGCATACAAGAACAGCGATGAGTGGCATCAGCAGTTTAATATAGAGACATATGCAGAGCGTAGACATATTGCCGAAGAAATTATGCGTGAACTGGGATGCACGTTTGACGAGAAGCAACAGGGTATGTTCTTGTGGGGACGTATTCCTGATGAGATAGACAATGTGGAGACACTTACAGAACATGTGCTTCACGATGCACGTGTTTTCATCACTCCAGGATTTATTTTTGGCACGAATGGCAGCAGATATGTTCGTATCTCTCTATGTGCGAAACCTGAAAAAATGCACGAGGCCTTACACCGAATATGTGAAATGAACGGAAAATGTTGATAAAAAAACAATAACAGATATGGATCTTAAATTAAAACCATTAGCTTTGCCTAGTGACAATGTTCGCCCTTTCGTTATTAGTGGACCTTGTTCGGCGGAAACGGAAGAACAGGTTATGACTACAGCCTTGCAGTTAGCAACAAAAGGCTGTCATATGTTCCGTGCCGGAGTGTGGAAACCTCGTACGAAGCCAGGCGGTTTTGAAGGTAACGGAGAGAAAGCATTACCTTGGTTGGAACGCGTAAAGAAGGAGACTGGAATGCTTATTGCTACGGAAGTTGCCACACCGGAGCATGTAGAACTGTGTCTTAAGCATGACGTAGACATTTTATGGATAGGTGCCAGAACTACAGCTAATCCTTTTGCTGTTCAGGCTATCGCCGATGCTTTGAAAGGCGTAGACATGCCTGTGTTTGTCAAAAATCCTGTAAATCCTGACATAGAACTTTGGGTGGGTGCCCTTGAACGTATCAATGGCGCAGGTATTGAACGCTTGGGAGCAATTCATCGCGGATTCTCAAGTATAGATAATAAGATATACCGCAATCTTCCGATGTGGCAGTTGCCGATAGAGTTGAAGCGACGCTACCCGGATCTGCCAATCGTAAACGATCCCAGCCATATCGGCGGTCGCCGTGATTTGATAGCTCCACTTTGTCAGCAGGCAATGGATCTTGGCATGGATGGACTTATCGTAGAGAGTCATTGTGATCCAGATAGGGCATGGAGCGATGCGAAGCAACAAGTGACTCCTGAGATATTAGACTTCATCCTCGATAAACTGGTTATTCGTCAGGAAGTATCGATGACAGAAAGTATAAATGCCATGCGTAAGCAGATAGATGAATACGATGATCAACTCATAGATATTCTTGGTAAGCGTATGAAGGTTTGTCGTGAAATTGGTCAATACAAGAAAAATCATGATATGACGATCTTGCAGACTCAGCGCTATACGGAGATTCTTGACAAACGTGGTGCCCAGGGTAGCCTTGTCGGTATTTCTCCTGAGTGTGTCAAAGCTATCTTTGAACACATTCATGAGGAAAGCGTGCAGCAGCAAATGAGAATAATAAACGAGTAAGTAAAGGGTTTAATTGTTTTTATGAAAATACTGATTCTTGGTGCAGGTAAGATGGGGTCTTTTTTTACAGACGTACTTTCATTTGATCACGAATGTGCTGTATATGAGATAGAACCGCGTCGAATGCGATTCCTCTATAATACGCAGCGCTTTACCACAATAGAGGAAATAGAGAATTTTCGTCCTAATCTGGTTATTAACTGCGTGACGTTGAAATATACGTTACAGGTATTTGACCAGCTCATTCCTCATCTGCCAGATGACTGTATTCTTTCGGATATATCCTCCGTAAAAACAGGATTCCGAGAGTATTATGAGAAGACAGGCCGTCATTACTGTTCTACACACCCGATGTTCGGGCCTACTTTTGCAAATTTGGGTGCACTTTCTTCGGAGAATGCTATAGTTATTAATGAGGGTGACTATCTCGGTAGGGTTTTCTTCCTTGATTTGTACCGTCGTTTAGGACTCAATGTGCATGAATATACCTTTGAGGAACACGATGAGGCTATGGCTTATAGTCTCTCCGTTCCCTTTGTCAGCACGTTTGTGTTTTCTGCAGTGATGAAACGCCAGGATGCACCAGGAACAACTTTCAAACGCCATCTTAATATTGCAAAAGGTGTGTTGTCAGAGGATGATACTCTTTTGCGTGAAATACTTTTTAATCCTCGTACAAAGCATCATGTAGAGCAAATTCGCTCGGAATTGAAAGAACTCATACAGATAATAGAAAATCGTGATGAGGAAGCGTTAAACGCTTATTTTACGAAAATAAGGAAAAATATCAGTTAAAGTAGAAGTTCCAACAAATTAGCATTAGCCTCGGAGAGATTCTCGGAGGCTTTTTTTAGGTTCTTCAAAAAGCTCTCTAAGGTAGGTGCACTATCGTCGCACAGGTCTGTTACACTTTTTATAAGTAGTATAGGTATGTTCATGAGAGAACAGACAAAAGCAACGGCGGCTCCTTCCATATCTTTCAACTCACCGCCTTCACGTTCAATTATTACTTCGTCGCAAGGTTGTAAGTCTAAGCTGGAACCGGTTGTTACGCGTCCCATCTCCAGTCCAAGTCTTGCGGCAATATCCGCACTCCTTTTCCATACAGAATAATTGCCTATGCCTTGAGTCCCCCAATCATCATCCCCGGGAATACGCCTATCATGAAACATTACGCTGTCTGCCACATATACTTTGCCAATCTCGGCCCCTTTACGTTTCCAGCCGCCACATGTTCCACTGTTGATAATAAGGTCAGGCTTGAGTCGCTCTATAGCCGCGAGCGTAGCAACAGATGCTGCCTCACATCCGACAAGATCTCTTTCATGCTGACGTCCTAGTGTGACGATGCTTAATATGGAATTAAGGGTGTTATCCTTATATTGAAAAAGCCGACAGGGTAGTGGCGAAAAGTATTTCTCAGTTTCTTTCATCCCAAAGCGCAGAATGAAAGGCTTTGCTTCGGCTTCCATTGCGATAATGTAGCAAATGTGCATATTTATTATTAAAATTTGATGCAAAATTAAACTTTTTTGATGATGTAACCAAATATTATTATTTTTTTTTATACTTTTGTAGTATAAACGTTATTATATAGCATACAGTAAGCAACGTGAACTACTTTATAGATACTTTGATTGCCGCGTGGCATTTGGCATGTGCGGTGTCTCCTTACTTGCTTCTTGGATTTTTCCTTTCTGGGGTGGTACGTTTATGGGTACCTTCAGAGGCATCATCTCCACGTTTTTCAAAAAAAGGTTTTGGCAGTGTTTTACGTGGCGCCCTTTACGGATTGGCATTGCCTATTGCTTCCGGTAAGACGCTTGCAAAGGCCATGCAGTTGAGACGTCATGGCGCATCGAAAGGAGGTGTAGTATCTTTCTTGACATCAGCGTCGCAATCAGGCCTAGACAGTTTTGCTGTAGTCTATGGATTGATAGGTTTGCCTTTTGCTGTCATTCGTATTATTGCGTCATTTTTCACGAGCCTTTTTGTCGGTTTTTTGATAACTACATCTCCAGATGAGAAAGGACATGAGTCGCGCCATCGTAATCACAGGAAAAAGGCTTCTTATTTCCAGAAAATGTATAATACAGAGACAGAAAAAAAAGCTAAAGTTTCGTTTCTGCACGTTGTGAAAAGAGCTTTTTTCTATGCTTTTGTGCGTATGCCAAGACATGTAGGGGGGTGGCTTATTGTGGGATTACTTTTTGCAGGTCTCATACTTGTATGCGTTCCTGATGACACTTTTGAATTTTTCCTCAATGATACTGTCTTCTCAATATTCTTTGTTCTAATACTAATTCCTTTGATGCATGTGTGTGCGACGGGTACATTGCCAATCGCGTATGCGTTAATGATGAGAGGCATAACACCTGGTGCAATCCTTGTGTTATTGATGGCGGGTGTGGCAACAAATCTTTCTTCAATGAAGTTGTTGCGTGGCACAATGGGATGGAGAGTCCTTATTTTGTATGTGGCAGGTGTTGTTCTTAGCAGTATTATGTGTGGCACTCTAATAGATACTAGATTACCTCAATCATTGTTTGCGGTATCGTCTACACGTTATTATGGCGCTTCTGCGGTGGAACCGGAGTGGTGGGCTGTAGTATTGACAATAACTCTGTTTATGCTGATAGCGATTGGACATGTGCAGTCGTTCCGTTATCATCGTCGTCACCATCACCCTAAACATCATGTGGCTCAGGTTTCTAAGAATGTTGTTACAGTGATGTTGTTTGATGTAACAGGAATGAAAGATCGTAATTCCGCAATTCTTATTCAAAAGAGTATTTGCAGCATGGAGGCCATTGAAGGATGTGAGGTTTCGTTTACTCATGGACAGGCAATGGTGAAAGGCATAAATCTCCGTGCAGAAAGCATTGTTGATGCGATAGAATCTTTAGGCTTTGAAGCATCGTATCTTCAGCAAATAGATGTAGAGGAGGCTGTTTGATGATTGCGACACTTAGTGATTTTTTGTGGGGGTGGCCAATGATTGTGTTGCTGCTTGGCACGCATATCTGGCTTACCGTTCGTCTAAAATTTCCTCAGCGCCATATCTTTCGCGCGATTCGTATTTCTTTCACACGTGATAAGGATGCCCATGGTGATGTGTCTCAGTTTGCAGCTTTGTCAACGGCCTTGGCTGCTACTATTGGCACGGGTAATATAGTTGGTGTTGCAACGGCTGTTGCTTTGGGTGGTCCCGGTGCGGTGCTATGGTGCTGGCTTACAGGCGTGTTTGGTATTGCTACCAAATATGCTGAGTCGCTTTTGGCAGTAAGATATCGCGTGAAATCTCGTGATGGTTATATGATAGGTGGACCGATGTACACTTTACATCGTGGTCTTGGTATGAAATGGCTTGCTGTATTTTTTGCCATTTTTGGTGTATGTGCATCTTTTGGCATCGGAAATATGGTGCAGTGTAATGCAATTACTTTGCTATGTTATGAATCATATGGGTTACCTGTATCATTGGTGTCTGCAATTGTAACATTCTTTGTCGCACTTGTTGTTGTTTTTGGAGTGAAGGGTATAGCCAAAGTGTGTACCGCCTTAGTGCCTTTTATGGCTTGTCTCTATGTTGCCGGTTGTGTCTGTATCCTGATATTCAATGGAGTATATGTGTGGGACGCTCTGTGCCTTATTGTTAAAAGCGCTTTTGAACCTCATGCTGCAGGAGGAGGCTTTGTCGGAGTGTCAATAATGCTGTCTATCCGTTATGGTGTGGCTCGTGGTTTATTCTCCAATGAGAGTGGACTTGGTAGTGCTCCCATAGTAGCAGCAGCAGCTCAGACAAGGACTCCTGTACGACAGGCGCTAGTTTCTTCCACAGGTACGTTTTGGGACACAGTGGTAGTATGTATGCTCACCGGCCTTGTTATTGTTTCATCGGTGTTGGCTCATGAGGGTATCACATTTTCAAATGGAGCTTCACTCACTAAGCATGCCTTTGCTACGATACCTTATATTGGAACACCGTTGTTGACTTTTGGTATTATAACTTTTGCTTTTTCAACGATTTTAGGATGGAGCTATTATGGGGAGAAATGTATACAGTACTTGGGCGGGGGAAGTCGTGGCTTTTACTTCAAGTGGATATACCGTATAATCTTCATAATATTCATATATATTGGAGGTACTCAACAGTTAAATCTCGTATGGGATTTCTCTGATCTGGCCAACGGTATGATGGCAATCCCTAACCTCGTGTCGCTTCTGCTGTTGACGGGAGTTGTAGTAAAAGAATCTCGCAAGGGCGGGTTGCTTTAATATACGGTTTCGCAAATACGGTGCACACGAATACCTCTCGCGTGATAACTTTTCCTGTTGTTGAAGATGGCGTCAGAAGCCCAGTAGCCAAGTTCTGCTGTGAGTATGCCGATTGCAGCTCCCACAATCACGTCACTTACGTAGTGGCGATTGTTTAAAACGCGCATTACTGCTACACTGGAGGCAACAGTATATCCACATACTGGAATCCAGATAGAGCGATGGCCGTATTCATGTGCCAAAAGGGTTGCTCCCATGAAAGCTGTAGCTGTATGGCCTGACGGGAAACTATAACTGCCGTCGTTGGGACGTGTGCGGTCTATAGAATATTTCATTCCGTTTACAACACTAGCCATCATTGCAGCTGCCATCACATCTGCGACCAAGGCGTTCCATCTGTTCTTTGAATGTCCCTTGACACCTCCAAGCACCATGCCCACATGTGTTGCTATGGGTATATATTGTATATAATCGTCGACAGTACAGTTTATGCCATTGTTTCCCCAGTGGTCTCTTACGTTGTCGCGTATACTATGGTCCGCTGGCATAAGAGCAAAACCCGTTACGGCAATTGGTAGGGCAATAGAAAAAGCATGGCGTGTACGATTAAGATTCCAGCTTCGATGAGCGTGTCTAATGTCTGCCGTATTAGTCAGGCTTTTCTGTTGAATTGCCAGACTGTCAACTTGGGCGAGACTCTGCAAGAGCACACACATTGTTATTATTATGTACACTAAAAAACGTTTCACGATAAAATTCGTATTAATGTCTGTTTTCGGTTGTAACTGGATTTCATCATTCTATTCTCCCTGCGTGTACGCTAAATAACTTGTGATTGCGTGATGTGGCTGAGAGTATTTGATCAAGATGGTCACGATTGGTGTCAGTTATAAATGTCTGCCCGAAACGTTCTGAGGAGACGAGTTCTATAATCTGCTCTACGCGTTGCGCGTCAAGGCGGTCGAATATGTCATCTAGGAGGAGTATCGGTGTGGTACCGGAACCGCTTTTGTGTAGGAAGTCAAATTGTGCAAGTTTCATTGACAGCACCATTGTTCTCTTTTGTCCTAAGGAGGCTTCACGACGCAGAGGATACCCGTCTACAGTCATCGCTAAATCATCACGATGTATACCATGTAGAGAATAGCCTACAATGCGATCTCTCGTACGTCCGTAACGAATAATGTCCAGTAAGTCACCACGTCCAGCATGACTTTCGTATGTAAGTGATACTTCCTCGTGGTGCAGTGAGATTGCTTCGTATGTTGCTTGAAATACAGGTATAAACTGTTTAATGAAAAGTTTGCGCTGTTCGTGTATAACGGTTCCGTGTAGAGCCATTTCTTCCTCCCAAAGTGACAGAAGTGTGGGGTCGGGCTCTGTTTCCATCTTTAGAAGGGCATTGCGTTGTTGCAGTGCCTTGTTATATGCAGACAGGGCATCAAGATAGGGGGCAGAAGTTTGTGCAATAACTCCATCTAGAAAACGGCGTCGTTCTGCACTGTCGCCGCTAACAAGGAGATTGTCCTCGGGTGAAATTAACACCAACGGAATAAGACCGATGTGTTCTGATATGCGCTTGTATGCTTTCGCGCCGCGGCGCATTATCTTTTTTTGCCCGCGTTTGAGTCCGATACGTATACATTCTTGTGTGCCGTCTTCACTTGCATAATCGCCTCCGAGCGACATCATTTCTGCTTCGTGGCGAATACACAGAGAGTCTTGTGCGGTGAATGATGACTTAGAGAGAGAAAGAAAATAGATGGCATCAAGGAGATTGGTTTTTCCTTCTCCATTATTGCCAATGAGGCAGTTGATGCCGTCGGAAAAATCCAGCTCCGCTCCCGCTATATTGCGATAATTGAGTATGGAAAGATGGTTTAATATCATAATGCGAGTGCAAAAATATGAAAAAAGTTCACATGTTGGTGATGAACTACATAAACTTTTTGGCGATTGCAGAAATTTTTCATAACTTTGTGCCCGAAATTAACAAACAAATAATAATATGGCAAAGAATAAACAGGCCAATCAGGTGAATGAGATAGATCAGACAGTGGCTGCATCTAAAGATTTTGTAGAGAGGCATCAGAAGGGTATTATTTATGGTGGCGTTGCATTGATTGTTGTTGTGATTGCAGCGTTGCTATTGCATCAGTTCTACTTTGTTCCCCGTGGAGAGAAAGCTACGGAGGAAATTTCGGTTGCGGAGTCATTGTTCCTTTCTGGAGAATGGGATAAGGCACTTAACGGTGATGGCGAAAATCCCGGTTTCTTGGATATTATAAATCAGTATGGAGACACAAAGAGCGGAAACCTCGCTCAACTATATGCCGGGTTGTGCTATGTTCAGAAGGGCGAAGCTCAAACAGCAATCAGTTATTTGGAAGACTATGACGGTTGTGGTGATGAGATGGTGTCCAATGCGGCTTTGGCAGCTCTCGGTAATTGCTATGCAGAGGTTGGTGAAAATATCAAGGGGGCAGAGATTCTTGTGAAGGCTGCAAAGAAGGCAGATAATAACACAATTTCTCCTGATTGCTATTTACAGGCAGGTCAGTTGTATGCTGCAGTAGGTGAGAAGGATAAGGCTATGGAGTGTTATATGACGGTGAAGACAAAATATTTCCAGAGTGTTGCCGCTCAGGAGATAGACAAATTCATCGAAACGGTTCGCTAAACAAATTTCAGTATAGCATATTATAATGGCCAGCGAGCAGCATAATCTCAGCAGTTTTGATGTTACTGGTGTTCCATCAGGCAAAGGTAAGAGATTTGCCGTCATAGTGAGTGAATGGAATAACGATGTGACAGGAGCGTTGTGCGAGGGATGTTGTGATACGTTGAAGAAACATGGTGTGGATGATGATGATATCATCGTGTTGAGCGTGCCGGGCAGTTATGAACTGATATATGCAAGTTCCGTGATGATGCAGAAAGCCGATGCCGTTATAGCTATAGGATGTGTTATACGAGGTGATACCCCGCATTTTGATTATATATGCCAAGGCGTGACAAACGGTTTGGCAGAACTTAATGCAAGGGGAGTGACTCCGGTTATTTTCGGACTTTTGACTTGCGATACGCAACTGCAGGCAGAAGAAAGGGCCGGAGGGCGCTTGGGAAACAAGGGTAGTGAGTGTGCCGTAGCGGCACTTAAAATGGCAAATATCGAAAAGTAAACATAATATAGAGCCTTCGGGCTCTTAAAATTTACGCGCGTGCGCGTGCTATAGAGATTATGGAAGATCAAGACAGAATAATTAAGGTGGACATCGAGTCCGAAATGCGGAAAAGCTACATCGACTATTCGATGAGTGTTATTGTGGCACGTGCTTTGCCCGATGTCCGTGATGGTTTTAAACCTGTTCATCGTCGCATACTCTTTGGTATGAAGGAGCTTGGTAATTTGCATTCAAAGCCCTATAAGAAAAGTGCCCGTATTGTTGGTGAAGTGTTGGGTAAGTATCATCCTCATGGAGACTCCAGCGTATATGGTGCTTTGGTGCGTATGGCACAAGACTGGAATATGCGCTATATGCTGGTGGACGGCCAAGGTAATTTCGGCTCTGTTGACGGTGACGGTGCAGCGGCTATGCGTTACACAGAAGCTCGTCTGTCGTTGATGGGTGAGGCTATGATGGAAGATTTAGAGAAGGAAACGGTGGATATGACCACAAACTTCGATGATACGCTCTATGAACCCACCGTAATGCCTACTAAGATACCGAATCTGTTGGTAAACGGTGCTACTGGCATTGCTGTGGGTATGGCCACCAACATTCCTACTCATAATTTGTCAGAAGTGCTTGACGCCTGTGTGGCATTTATTGATGATGATACGCTTGATAGTGAAGCGCTGATGCAGTATGTCAAAGGACCTGATTTCCCGACTGGCGGTTACATCATGGGCTTGCAGGGCATTCGTGAGGCCTACGAGACAGGACGCGGCCGTATCATTATGAGAGCGAAGGCTGATATTGAATCTGGAGAGCAGCACGATAAAATTATCATCACGGAAATTCCTTATGGTGTAAATAAAGCTCAGCTCATTGAGTATATTGCTGAATTGGTCAAGGATGGTAAATTGGATGGAATCTCAAATGCCAACGATGAGAGCGACCGCGAGGGTATGCGTATTGTTGTTGATGTGAAGAGAGATGCCAATGCACGTGTGGTGTTGAACAAATTGTTCAAGATGACACCGCTCCAGACATCTTTCCCTGTAAATGCTATCGCGCTTGTGAAGGGAAGGCCCAAACTTCTCACTTTGCGTGATTGTATCAAGAATTTTGTCATCCACAGACATGATGTTGTGATACGTCGTACCAAGTACGATTTGAGAAAGGCAGAGGAGAGAGCTCACATTCTGGAGGGTCTGATTATTGCATCGGATAATATTGACGAGGTAGTGCAGATTATTAAGAAGAGTGCGACGCCTCAGGAAGCTCAGGACAATCTGCAAAAACGTTTCGGCTTGGATGCTGTGCAGTCGAAAGCAATTGTTGATATGCGTTTGGCTCAGTTGACAGGTCTGCAGCAGGAGAAACTTCATGCAGAATTTGACGATTTGCAGGAGAAGATAAAATATTTCAATCAGATACTTACAGATGATTCTTTGTGCCGCAAGGTGATGAAAGACGAACTTCTGGAGGTTAAGAATCAATATGGCGATGAGCGTCGCACAGAGATATTACCAAGTGCTGAGGAGTTTAACGCGGAAGATTTCTATGCAGACGATGATGTTGTGATTACAATATCTCATCTTGGCTATATCAAGAGAACTCCCTTGGCAGAGTTCCGTGCACAAAGACGTGGCGGTATCGGCGTGAAGGGCAGTGCAACGAGAGACAGCGATTTCATAGAGCACATTTATATGGCAACAATGCACAATACGATGATGTTCTTCACAGATAGAGGTCGTTGCTATTGGCTCAAGGTTTATGACATACCCGAAGGTTCGAAACAGAACAAGGGACGTGCTATCCAGAATCTCCTGCAGATAGAGCCGGGAGACAATATTTCTAACTGTCTCTGTATCCGTAAGCTTCAGAATCCGGAATTCTGCGAGTCGCACTATGTGATGTTCTGCACGAGGGAAGGTATTATCAAGAAAACTTGTCTGAAGGATTACTCGCGTCCAAGAGCCAATGGTGTGATAGCCATCAATATACGTGAAGATGATGCTGTTATTGCAGTTGCTCTGACTAACGGCCATGATGAAGTGGTGGTGGCAAGTCGAAACGGCAAAGCCGTACGTT
>Ga0247611_10003764_pt1 | contig 22002 bp, 10 predicted proteins | sample 177DNAGHGhighgp2_FD_192422 | JGI IMG/M metagenome (GOLD analysis project Ga0247611, IMG submission 192422) | Sheep rumen microbial communities from Palmerston North, Manawatu-Wanganui, New Zealand - 1770 DNA GHGhigh gp2 | ecosystem: Host-associated > Mammals > Digestive system > Stomach > Rumen... | reverse complement strand
TCCTCACCCAACTTAGCCCAGAAGGTATGTGGGTTTCCCCAGTACATATAAGCCTGACCATCATCGTCGGTATAAACCGATGGATCGATATCATACCAGTTACTCTGATCCCAAACCAATGGCTTGCCGAGTGGGTCTTTGAACGGTCCGTAAGGCGAATCGGCCACCAGTACACCGATACCATGACCATGCAGAGGGGCATACAGGTAATACTTACCATTACGCTCTACGGTCTGGATAGCCCAGCCACCGTTCTCGCGACTGCGCCAAGCGAAGTCTTTCAACGAAGCCACTGCACCATGCTCGGTCCAATTCACCATATCGGTAGTGCTCCACAACAGCCAGTCGTACATAAAGAAACCTGCCGAACTCTTCTCGTTCACATCGGGGATATCCTCGGGCGAGGCATCATGCGAAGTATAGAGGAACAGGGTATCACCTACTACCAGTGGCGATGGGTCGGCAGTATATTTGGTTTGGAACAAAGGCATGTTCACCTGCTCCAGTCCACGCATCTCCCACCAGTCGAAGTTAAACAGTTTTGGTCCCTTACGACCTTTGAACACCAGATAAACGTCGGCTGTAGCAGGCAGGTTCAAACCCGAAATGGTTCGGGTTGGTGCATCGATATCGGTGATGGTAGAGTAATCCAGATCAACGGTAATGGTCTGCCACTTCTCCCAGCCACCTGTACCAGGCACGTTCAGGGTGCCCAAACATCTGCCACCGATACTGTCGAGATGAATCTCAATTCTGCCACCACGCAAACCACTGGCCACACGGGCTGTGAACGTACGTGGATACTTGTTGGCAAAGGCCACATTCTGAAGTTTGATATAGTCGCCATTGTGGATGTCACTGACATAAACCCCTACCTCATCATTTTGCTCGGTCTTCACGCCTTTCGAGAAAGCCATCGTCTCGGCCTCAACCTTACGATAAGGGTTAAACGTGCCAACAGGCTTCACACCGGCATCAGTAGGCAGAATCTTGGGAAAACTGCCATCCGCATTGTACTTAAACTCCTCAACAGCTACACTACGACCGAAACCGCCACCATTTGGCAGTTTACCTGTATGGTAGAAGAAATAGCTATGACCTTTATAATCGGCCACACCACAGTGGTTGGTAAACGAGTTGGTATCGCACAGCGGCATAATCTCGCCGGCATATTTCCAAGGACCCAGAGGCGATGGAGCCGTACTATAGGAGATATGCTCAGGCACGCCGCCAGCAGCATACAACAACTGATATGTACCATTGCGCTTGGTTAACCAAGGACCTTCAACATACGAATCTTTATAGGTCTTGCCCTTCTCGCGCTCCTTCATCATCGGACCGCCAAAAGCCTCTTCGGTCATAGGCAGCTTTCCCAGTTCACCTTCGTACGAAATCATATCACGGTTCAGCTTCAGGTAGTAGCACTGTGGATTACCCCACATCAGCCAAGCCTGCCCATCGTCATCAATCATCACGGTTGGATCGATATGATCCCAGCTGCCATTCTCAAACAAAGGTTTTCCAAGTGCATCCTTAAACGGACCTGTAGGACTATCGCTCACAGCCACACCAATGGCCATACCATTCGAAATCTTTGAATGAGCACAGATATACCAGTAGAATTTTCCGTCACGTTCGATAGTCTGTCCGGCCCAAGCACGGTCATCGGCCCACGAGAAAGTCTCCAAGGCCAATGGCGAACCATGGTCCTGCCAGTTCACCATATCCTGAGTTGAATATACACGCCACTCCTGCATCCAAAAGAAGTCGGCGCCATCTTCGTCATGACCAGTATAAACATACATTGTTCCGTTATGTACCATCGGTGCTGGGTCGCTGGTACACCAAGTCTGTACGAAGGGGTTCTGTGCCTTCGCACCTGTAGCTAGCAACATGAGTGCTGCTATGGCTGCTGATTTATTAATCATTCTTTCTCGCTTATTAGTTTACTGCTGCAAAGGTAGCACAAAATAACGATATTAGATTTCCTATATGTATCATTTACTTTGTGAAACGTAACAGATAACTTAAAGCAAGATAGATATCATCAGAAACGCTCTATTTTCCTACCCATTTCGCGAGCATTCGTTTTAACTGGTACAGATGTAAAATCGGGGGTGTTATACGAATACATTAAGCGCTGATAATACTCCTTAGGATTTTGTTGTGGAAGCAGGAACGGCTTGGTGGCCTTCCCGTGTTCATCAACAGACGAGAAATAAAGACGTGTGTACAAACCATCCTCACGACGACTGGTAAACAGGAACCAACGACTATTACGCGTCCAGTTATGCAAACTCTCCGAACGTGTGCTATTCACCTCGTTCAATGGTCTGTTTACTCCCGTCTCAAGATCAAGCATATATAAATCTGCTTCCGGATGCCAAACCGAGAAGTAACCATAATCCAACTGCGTGTACATCAAGTACTTTCCATCATACGAAGGGCGAGGCCAAGTCACGCTTTTACCCGTTACACCAGCATTTACCAACGTATCCACCTCGGTACCAATCTTGCCCGATTTCTCATCAAATGCCACTCTACAAAGACTATACTTTACCTGATCATAGCCTTTGGGATAGTTGCCACATCTGGCAGTTGTAAAATACAACCACTTACCATCAGGCGAGAAAGCAGGTGTATTCTCTGCCCAACCAGTCGTCATAATCAGGGTATCCTTGATAACCTCATGCTTCTCCATATCGTAAACAAACACACCCGATGAGGTATCAAACACCTCAATACGTTTGTTGTTGCCAGTATGAAACATCTGTGCTGTTTTATTAGTTGAAAAGGCACAATAGCGACCACTCGGATGCCAGTAGGGATAGACCATTGTACCTCCCAGACTGTCGTTACGCGCTTTGAGGAGTACATCCTTTCCGTGTTGATGTACCACTGTAGCACCATGCTCACCTCTCACATGGAACACATACTGCTCAGGATTCGTACGATTCTGGGTATGACAGTTCATGCATTGTCCATGCACTTGCGAATTCTCCAGCATCGACGTTTCTGTAAAGTCAGAGAGACAACGCTGATACAGCCCCATATGACCATAGAGCGCATAACTGGGCGCAATACGGCGATAGGTAATGCCCCATTCGTCAAGCGGATTCGGACTAACCTCGATAGAAAAGTCGCGATACTGATACCAGTTTCCCTCTCTGCATGCCATCACCGACACCAACAAACGACTTCCCTTGTTAGCCTTCAATAACTGATGCCACTCATCTACGTCAAAATCAGCATAGGTCCCCTCTGCATGTATAGAACCACCCTTCTCGCCTTTCACATCTACATAGACATCTGTAAAGTCATCATCAGTCATTGAGAAATTCAGCGGTGCGATATCCACAGGTATCGTTACACCGATATAATCCGGATATATATCAGGCTGCTGGTTCACCATCTGCACATGATCAGGGTGCAGACTACATGCCGACACGAGAAATGACAGCAGTGTTATCAAAGCCCATTTGTTTATCTTCTTCATATCACCTTCATCTAAAAGAAATTCACATCAACTGTCTGACCATAGATATCCTGTAACGGGCCATAGAATGGCACCCTTTTAATTGTTTCAGGATGCGCAGCCAACTCTCTCATCTGTTTTGCCCAGTTACGATAGAACAAGGTAGATTCCAACAAAGAGATGTATTTCAACGCTACCTCATATTGCCCCGTAATCAGAGCTGTTTCCACCAGTCGCGACAGTTCACGACCACTCATATTATAATTCGAAGTACTCTCCAGCACCTCGAAGGCAGCACGTTGCGATATGTTCGGGAAACCCATGTGAAGATATACATCGCTCATCATCATGGCCGCCATACCACTGGTCAGCACCTCGTAAGTATGCAACAGATTCTCCTTCAACTCATCACCGGAAATCTGCTTCAGGTAATACTTGGCCAAACGTACCACGTTTTTACAAGCTAACGACTGCGGTTCCTGCTCGTTCGACCTCCTGACAATCTCGTTCCAGTCTTTCATACGCAAAAGACGATCATACACCATCTCCTCATCGGTGCCATACTTGCCACGCTGAATCATCTGGTAATCCAAGCCCTTGAATATATTCTCCAAAGAATACGGCACGAAATACGAACTGGAGATGATACAGGCCAATAACAGCAGGCCCATACCCGAAGTCTGTGCTACAACAGCTATTCTTTCGCGAGGGATGGAAAGCATTCTGAGATGATACAAAGGCAGCAACACGATGATAGGACCTGCCAGCCAATAGCCTATTGGCACGAGCAGACATGAAACGATGAAAGCAGGCATCTTCCGATGGGGCAATAGCAATATCAGCACCAATGTAAACAGAAGACCTACAGGCAGAGTCATTGAGAAGTCCAGGTCGCATAACAGGTAACACAGCACGACCGAAGGCAAGAAAGATACGGGGAAAAGAATCTTTTCACTGACAGCAGGCAGAACTCGTTTCAGCAGCACACCGAAAAGCTGTTGAATAGCAACCAGCAAGATAGCAGACAGCAAGGCTCCCAGCGTCACGAATCGAAAGAACTGTACCAGGAACTCTCCAACATAGCGCGCCATGCCACCAGGAAAAGCCAACCGCTCCATCAGATAATCATCCTGATAGAGGAACAGCTGAAACGACTCACGCGCCAATACCACTTCAGGCCGCACATACCCCCAGAAACAGAACACAGCTATACCAAATAGGGCTGTCAGATATAGTTTCCAATTCTTTTTCATCATTTCGTTTGGTTATCTTATTGTTACCTGTTGTCGCTTGCCATCAAACACCTGTCTGTGAACCTCATGTACATCCAGACTTACTGGTGACTTGGTGAAATCGGGCACATTATACGAGTCGAACAATTCACCGTAGTATTTCTTGGGATTACGCTGGGGCAACAAGAACGGCTTGGTAACACGGCCTTTATCATCTATAGATGCCAGGTAAAGTTGGGCATACTCGCCATTCTCGCGTTTCGACGAGAACACAAACCATCCACTGTTTGAGCTCCAGTTATGAAAGCTCTCCGTCTTACGACTGTTTACCTCCTTCAACTCACGCATCTCACCAGTTTTCAAGTCCATCAGCCATAAGTCGGCATCATTCTGGAACACCGGGAAATTACTATGGTCGCTCACACAGAACATCAGCCAACGGCCATCGTAAGAAGGACGAACCAACGTATAGCTCTTACCGGTAGCCGCAGTATTTACCAGTGTATCAACCTCGTTACCGAAAGTGCCTGTCTTCCCATCAAAGGCAATCCGGCAGATGCTACACTTCACCTTCTCGTACTCAGCAGGCAGATTGCATGGTTTCGAAGTGCTGTAATACAGATACTTACCATCGGGCGAGAATGCGGGGAATATCTCCTGATCCTCCGTCTGTAACAATGGCGAGAGTATCAGTTGATTGGTCTGAGTATCTAAGAGAATCAGATCGCTAAAGCGGTGATAAGCCTCAATACGTTTCTCGGTACCCACATGGAAATTCTGATGCACCGAATTCACGGCGTAAGCACAATAACGCCCCGACGGATGCCAGTAGGCATAGCTGCCAGCAGCCTTGGTAGAATCGGTACGGGTGTTCAGCCATTGCTGGTTGCCATTCTTCTGCACCAGGGTGCCACCACCTTCGCCACGGAACTGCATGGTAAGCGTAGAAGGATCGGTCTGGTTAGCTGTATGACAGTTGATGCAATGGCCGTAAACAGCACTCACCTTCAAAATGGCAGTCTCGTCGAAACTGTGCAAATCACGCTGATAGATACCGATGTTAGCGCCACCCACCTCATAACCAGGTGGAATTCTACGATAAGTCAGGCCATAATCCTCTAAGGGCAGTTTGCTCACATACACCTTGAAATCATCATACTGTGTCCACTGGTCATCATGCTCCACACAAACAGTAAATAGCAACTCACCACCTGCATTCTGTTGGGTCAGCTGTTGCCATGCTTCAATATCAAAGTCAGCCCATTCACCTTGTACATGCAGTTCGCCTCCTTTAGAGCCACGAACCGTTACATCCAACAGATCCACATTGCCACCCACGAAATTAAAATCCAAGGGAGCAATACCCGCTGGGATAGTGACCCCTACATAATCGGGATAGATACCAGGCACCTGATGCACACGAGTTGCATGCTCCACCTGATGGCGACAGCCCTCCAGCATGACCAGACAGAAGATCGCTGTCAAGACAATAGAAATATGATTAATGAGCTGTTTCATACACTTGATTGTTTTGTTGTTGCTGTGCTTTCGCTAACATCCTACTGATAAAGGCGGCATACGGCGAACCTGGCACATTACCCTGGCGCTGGATACAGTTCAAGGCATCTTGATAACCACGAGGCATCTGCATATAGCCTCCACACTGCTCTACCCATGGCAATGCCTGCTGGAAGGTGGGCGCATCGCCGTTCAACAGGACCTGCGCCACGAAATAATCCAACGCCATGGTGTTCGATCTGTTTCCATTAAACAAGCTACCCAGCATCGAAGCCATCTCCGGGTAGTAGAACAGGAAATCCTGCTTCTGTCGATATTGTCGCAACTTTCCCCAAACAGGATGGGCATTAATCCCAGCCTCATCGCCCAGATATTGCTCTGCCTCTTCTGCCCAGTTCTTATAAAACAGACTGTTCTTCAGGAGCGCCAGATGTTTCCTGGCCAAATCGTATTTCCCGTTGATAATATAGCACTCAGCGATACGCTGGGTAAAACGTCCGCTCTTTCTGCCATTATTAATCGACTCCTGCATATCAAACATATACCGTTGTGCAGAATTAACCATACCCAAACGATAGAAAGCCTCGGCAGCTGGTATATTCGAGAATGGATCGCGTACCATATTCATTAACAAGGCATCGATACCGCTCTGGTAAAAGTCGAACATTCTATCAGCCAACTGGCGACGTTCTGCCAATGCCAGATTCACGCTGTTAGACCAGAATGCCGTTTCCACCGTTTTCTGTTCGGCCCGTTTGATGATGTCGTCCCAATGTTCGTTTCTGATTTGATAGTCTTGCCATACCAACTCGTAGCGCTCATCGGCATAACCACGTGTCACAGCCAGCCAACCTAACACCACAACGGCAATCGCCTGAACAGGCCACTTTAATACCTTATTTATATATAGTCGGTCAGCCAACACACATAACAGCACGGATAGTGGCACTATCCATAGCAGGGGAACCACCGATGGACTACGATAATAGCCCATAGAACACATCACCGAGTGTAAGGGTAACTGCTCCAGCAACGTATGCCACAACACCAGTTGTATGGCCAACAACCATAATGGCAGCCAGATAAAGCGCTTGTAATCCACCACAATGCGTAATGCTACATACAGCCAAGCCATCGGACCAATCAGCCAATATACCAATGGTGTCAGAACCATTTCCTTGCAGATATCCAACCAACGATTAGCAACACCAATCTTAGCCATCGCCAGAGAAGCCATAATAGCGATAGGAAACGAAAGAAGCACATCCAGATCGCCCATCGCCCAAAAGAGCAAAATAGCAGGAATCAAACTCAGCAGAAAAGACTCTGCTTTTAACCAGCTTGCCACCATCCGCTGATAGCCGATAAAAAGCAAAGCCAGAATCATTGCCCCCAACCACAGCAGGTAATAAAACTGCACCAGACATGTTTCGAGCCATTCAGCAGCCCCTCCTGGATGCCCCAAACATCCTAACAGATAGTCAGGCGTCCACAAAAACAGTTGGTATTGCTCTGCGTAAGAAAGTGCATGCGGCAGATATCCTCCCCAAAACAAAAAGATCAAAGCGCCAAGAAAAACTGACAAAATCCAATTCTTTTTGGCAGCCGTCTGGAGATATCTATTGATGTATTCAGGCTTCATAAATCTGATCTTTCTAAAAACCCTGCAAAATTACACATTTTTATTGAATCTACCAAGAAAAAAGCCTGGACTTTCACAAGCCCAGGCTCCAAAAACAATGTAAAGTTCTAAAATTGTCTGCTCATAGACAAACAATATCATTTACCGTTCAAACCATCAGCAAATCCGCCGTAGGTATGTTTACGGTTATAATCGAGATCCCAGAGACCTACAGGCTCACCCTTGCGCCAACCTGAGTTAGTTGGAGCATCGGTAATGCACCACTGGCAGATACCATACTGCTGGTCAGCAGGGATAATCTCAAAGTACTTCTCGATGATGAACTTATAGTAAGCAGACATAGCCTTATGCTGCTCCTCGGTCATATTCTCTGTCTTAATAACATTGCCGGCTTCATCCTCGCAGCCCATATCAAGCTCAGAGATCTTAACCAGCTTCTTGCTACCAGCCAGAATGTTCAGCATGTTCACAACAGCCTCTTCATTAGCCTTCTGCTTGTCGGCATTCATGCTGCAGGTTACGTGCATCTGACTACCGATACCATCAATCTTGGTCTCGCCGTCAGCCTCCCAACGCTTAATCCAAGCAACCAGACTCTTGGCCTTGTTGTTCTGATCCCAAGCAGCCTCAAGGTTATAGTCGTTGATGAAGAGTTTCATATCCTGTGGACCATACTTGCGAGCCAGCTTAACGGCAGTACGAACATAGTCGATATCGCCCAGATAATCCTGCCAGAAGAAGCTCTCGGTTGCAGCCTTTTCAGGGTCTTTCTGATCCTTCAGGTGCTGCAAAGCATATACGCCCTCAGCATCGGCATGTCCGCTTGAGAGTGCCTCGTTTACTACGTCCCAAGCCTTTACCTTACCATCACAAGCAGTCATGATACCACCGATCCACTTATCCAGAGCATAAGTCAGTGTATCCTTCTTCTCTTTCTCTGTCAGAGGCAGTGTGTTCATCTTTACGATGTGGTCAACCTTCACCGATGCGATGTCAATAACACCATCGAAGCCACCAGGCTGGAGTACCAGGTTACATGACTTGGCAGGGATATTATCATAGGTAACCTTCACATCCTTCCATTCAGTATCAACCTTCAAAGTTCCAGATGCAGATTCGCCAGAGCCCCAGCCCCAGCCCATATTAAGAGCCATGCTGCCAGCCTTTGAAGCTTTTACACGTACGGTTGCAACATAAGTACCCTCGATAGGATGCGGAATGTTATCAGCAATGAAGTACTGATACCATGAACCTGGGTTCTCTGAATGCAGACAGCCATTAACAATTGTTGGCTCGTAGCCCATCACATAATATGGGAACTTACTAACATCCTTGAACGAGTAATCATAATCGTTAACTGCAACCTCGATAGCAGGTGATTCGTAATGAACCAGACGAACGGTCTGAATATCAAGAGTACCGTCATAGCTACCAGGCTGAAGTACAAGGTTACACTTCTTTCCACCAGGAATTCCGGTAAAGTCGACCTTCTGCTCAGTCCAGTCTGTTGTAATCTTCAGTTTACCCGAAGCTGACTCGCCAGAGCCCCAGCCCCAGCCACAGTTCAGGGTAAGACCACCATTTGCAACAGAACCTTTGACCTTTACAATAGCAGTATAATTGCCATCGGCTGGGATAGAAATACCATCAGCAATAAAATACTGATACCATGAACCAGGGTTCTCTGAATGCAGACAGCCATTAACAATAGATGGCTCATAACCCATCACAAAATAAGGGAACTTTGACATGCCCACAAAGTCACCAGAATAGTCTTCCTTCTCAAGCTTCGCATTAGGATCGATGTCGAGCTCCTTATCTTTGAGCAGCTTCTCCAACCACTTCAGGGGCTGCTGAGCATGCCAAGCCAGTGTGTGACCATAAACCGACACACCATTGGCCTCAGCGTTATTAACAAAGGCCTGAACATTCTCGAAGTTCAGATTACCATTCTCATCCACACACGAAGCCATTTTCATTGCATTTCCTGCTGTCAGCTCCATGAAGTTGGCATTAGCCAGACGTGTAACAAGACCGTTGGCATTATAGTCATCTGCCTCCAAGGCCACTCCCAACTTGAAATTGGGAGAAGCCTTAGGGTTAGAAAATGTTTTAAGCGCATCGTAATCATTCAGGTACTCATAGTCCTTCAGATTCTTAGTCTTATCCTTAAAGATGTTGATCATGTCTGTGTCGGCACATGAAGCGAGGCCACAGACGGCGACAACACCACAGATGATATTTGAAATATTACGTTTCATAATCTTTCAGAATTATTTTTTATTTTACTACGAAAGTTTCGAGCTTGGTCTGACGATCACGCATAACCAGCGTATCAGCGCTCTTCACAATCTTATGACGCTGAACAGCAGCCCAATTGTTATTGGGATCATAGTCAGTGTACTCATAATCGATGGTATAGTTGAGCACGATCTCGTCGCGATCCTTACCACCCCATGCATTCTTAGCGCCCTTCAAAGTCCACTTACCTGAACCAGAACCGGTGCAGCCAGCAGTAGTAGGAACTACTGTGCAACTCTCGTCCTGACCAAAGGTCAGCTTGAGGTTACATGGCAGTGATACGATGGTCTTCTTATACGCTTTCGCAGCATCATCATATCTGTAAGCCTCTACTGTTGTAGGAACAGAGTAGTTGCTTACTGCCAGACCTTCGGTAGTAAGGTAGCGGATCTCGTTCTTCTCCAGGTACTCAGCCTCACGTGTCTCGGTCGACTTCACACCATTCAGATCAATCTCATCAGTACCATGACTAATCCATGCGCCTGTATATTTGTTGATATACTTCAAACCGTAAAGGATATAGTCCTTACCAGTCAGTACCGAGTCCTTAGCGCCTACAATACGCAAAGGCAGTACATAATTCAGACTTGTAGCCTTAGCATCGTCAAAGAACTTGTCAGTGAGCTGAACCTTCACTGCACCCATAACCTTTCCATAAGGAATGGTCAGTGTGTTGCTCAGCAACTGATAATAATCCTCGGGCAAAGCCTGGATAGTCGAACCATTCTCGAAGGTCTTACCGGCAACCAGTGAGTTATCCACAGCCACCTGAATGGTACGATCCTGACGGTTCTTCCATACACCACCTACAGTGGCATATACCTCGAACTGATGCTGGTTGTCAAGTTCTGTAGGATAAACATTGTCACCCAGTACAATCGTTCTGATAGGAGTCTGCTTGGCAAAGTAGACGGTCTGATAGTCAAAGTCGTCAAACTCCACCTCCTTGTTTTCACAAGATGTGAAAGCACTCAGCGCGCAGATTCCACAAATGAATGCATATATTCGTTTCATTTTCTTTTTTCTTTTTAGTTTTACATTGTTTTATTACCAGCCCTGGTTCTGCTTCAACTCATCGAACTTCAGCATCTCAGAGTAAGGTACTGGACCATAGATCATGTAGTCCTTATAGTCGCGCTTATCAACCTCGATGGTGGTATAGGTCTTCTTACCATCAACGGTCTTAATGCTGATACCCTTGGCGGGCTCTGTCAGGTTAGCCTTCCAACGACGGAGATCCCAGAAACGGAAGCCCTCGAAGCTCAGCTCAATACGACGCTCGTTACGGATCAGCTCGCGCATCTTATCCTTGTCGTTCTTAATGCTCTCCAGATAGTCGTTACCCACACCAGCACGCTCGTGCAGAGCCTTGATGATGTCGTAAGCACTATAGCTGTGGTTACCCTTACCTGTTGGGCCCCAAGCCTCGTTGGCAGCTTCAGCATAGTTCAGGAAGATCTCGGTAAAGCGGATACGAGCATTGTAGTGCTTCTGTGTGGTTTTTGCCGAGGGATCCAGGTTAATCTCCTGACGCAACAGCTTACGCATATAGTAACCTGTACGGGTAGAAGAACCAACCTCGTTGTTCAAACCATCACGGTTCTGTGAATCATCCACTGTCGTGTTGATAGCTGTGTTATCCTTACCTGCACCGTTGCCATCATAAACAACGTACGCAGTCAGACGAGGATCACGATCAGCATAAGGATTAGCAGCATTGAATCCACTCTTTTCGTTGTCGATAGGATAACCGTTGGCCATTGGGAAGGCATTGACGAAGTTCTGAGTAGGATTGATACGACCCTTACCATAGAGTGATGGAGGGAACATATCAGCCTCGCGGTCGTTGCTACCGCTCTTCTCTACCTCACCTCTCCAAAGGATTTCCTTTGGCAGCTGACCAGCTGAGAGGGCATCAATCTCATTGTTGCAGTACCAGGTCCAACCCTTAGGATCCATACCAGCTACACCACCAATGCGGTCCAGAACTACTGCAGCATAATCGGCAGCCTGAGCCATGGTAGCACCCGACTTTTCGAAAGCAGGGCTGGCAGCCAGCAGAGCAGCCTTAGAACGGAAAGCCTCAACGATGGCACCCGACATACGGAGCTGGAAGTTAGCACCGAACACACGGTTGTACTGACCAACGTTTGCACCCTTATACTTTGAAGGTATCTCACTGGCATTCTTAATATCCTTATAATTAGTAGGCAACAGTTCCAGAGCACGGTCGCAGTCATCATAGATGGCCTGCAGGCACTCTGCAAAAGTGTTACGTGGCAGATTGAACTCGCTACTTGCATCCTCTGGCTCAGTTACGATGGGCACACCCAGCAACTGACCATCGGCAGTCATACCACCATGAGCCTGCAACAGATAGTACATATACATGGCACGCATACCATAGGCCTCACCCTTCTCACGGTCGTTAAACATACGCGAAGCCATCTCGTCATTAGCCCAGTTCACCTTGTCGGCATTAGCCAGGAACAGGTTGAGATACATGATGGCAGCACGGCAGTTACGCCAACGCTCTGATGGGTTCTCGTTCGAAGTCCATGTACCTGAAGCAATCTTACGCCAGTCGTTTGTAGCGTCATTGCTCACAGCATCGTCGGTAGCCACCTCGCTGAATGGGAAGTCAGCGCAGGGGATACGTGTATAAGCATTACCCAATACGCCTTCAGCGTACTGAGGGTTTTCATACATATAGTCCAGACCGAGGTTGTTTTCAATAGCAGGCTCAAACAGGTCATCACATGATGTGAATGCTACCGATACTGCGGCCAGAGTCAATATATTAATAATCTTTTTCATATTTATCTTATCTTTAGAGATTTACCTTCACACCAAGATTATACATACGTGTCTGAGGAGCAGTACCTACGTTCAGTTCCATATACTTGCGCTCTTTGGCAATAGTCAGCAGATTGCTGCCACTTACATATACAGAAACACCCTTCACGAATGAATCGCCAGCGAAGATTGACTGAGGCAGATCATAAGTGAGCTGAACCTTGTTCAGACGGAATGCAGAAGTAGAGTACTTCCAGAAGTCAGAAGCGACGAAGTTCAGGTCGCCACTCTCTGTGGTCAGACGAGGATAAGTAGCCGTAGAGGCTGTCTCTGGAGTCCAACGGTTCAGCACTACATCCGAGTATTTGCCGTCGCCATATACCCACGTATCCTTGCCATTCTTCAGGCCATTGCCACCAAAGGTGCCAGAACCCTGAGCAAAGAGGGTAAAGTCCTTATACTTTACAGTGAAGTGTACACCCATCTGGAATGGAGCAGTCCACTTACCGATTACCACCTGGTCCTTAGAGTCGATGATACCATCACCATTCTGGTCCTTATACTTCAGGTCGCCAGGCTTGGTGTTGTTATTAATCTTTGCAGAGTTAGCTACATCGTCGGCATCCTTGAAGAAGCCAAGGCACTCGTAACCACGCATAGCCTCGATGCTCTGTCCCTCAGCCTTCAACCAGTCGTACTCTACGTTCTCGTCCCACTTAGTGTTCTTCGAAGTATAGTACATAGCCGAAACACCGAAGTTAGTATCAAACTCACCAAACTTCTGATGTACGTTCAAGGTCAGGTCAACACCAGTACGACGCTGATTGTTGTAGTTGGTGTTAGCCAGGAAAGTAGATACAGGCCAGTAAGTCTGGAAGTAGCTTGGATAGATAGTCGAAGCTGTTGTCAGCAGACCGTTTGTTGAAGTGGTGAAGAAGTTGGCATCGAACTTCAATGCGCCTTCCCACAACGAACCAGTCAGACCAGCACGGAACTCCTTACGCTTAATGAAGCCGAGGTTATAGTTAGAACCCTGCTGCGAATCGCTGGTCTGCATAGAGTTAGCAACCTCGTTCCATCCCCACCATGTACCGGTAGCAGTGAAAACGTAGTCGTACATATAGTACTTCTCGATATCAAGGTCCTGATTGATGATACCATACGAAGCGGTCAGCTTCAGATCATCTACAGCCTTCACATTACGCAGGAAGCTCTCGTTCTTCAAGCGCCAACCCAGTGATACTACTGGAGAGATGGCCTCACGATGACCCTCTGCCAGTTTAGCTGAGTGAATGGCAGCCATTGAGAGGTCTGCATAATAAGTATGAGCATAGTTATAAGCCAGTTGCAAACCAAGGTTAGCATTGCTGGTACGGTGATACTTACCATCCTCACTAATCTGATAGCCGTGAGCCAACAATGTAGCGTTGAGGTTGTGGTCACCAAACGAGCGGTCGTAGTCGAGCTGAGCCTGCATCAGGATGAGCTGCTTGTCATGACTGTTGCTGAGGTTCTGAGTACCAGTGCGCTTATCTGTACCATACTTGGTAATCGATGTGATCAGATCCTGACCAGAGTAATTATTCCATTTAGCCTCGTAAACAGCATACTCGTTGTTGATAGAGGTGTTATACTGTGTGTGGTAGTCAACAGCGAACTTGGTCTTCAACTTCAGGCCCTTTACCAGACTGTTCAAGTCGAAGTTCATGCCCATATCAAACTGCATCTGACGAGAGGTGTACTTGTTGTAACCTGCTGCATACATAGCTGCGAATGGGTTAGTCTGCTGCGACTGAGTACCACCAAGGAAGTACTTACCATCGATGATATAGTTAGAGTTCTGAATGGTCTTCAGCGTTACAGCATCAGCTTCCTCCACATACGAGATGGGGATGAATGGCACCAAAGGATACTGACTGGTAGGACGCATAGTAGCCGACTCACTCCAGAAGTTACTATTATCGTTACGGGCATCGTAGAATGTGGCATTGGCGTTTACATAACCGTCAATCCAGTCATTCAGACGCAGGTCGATGTTACCACGAACATTCAAACGAGTGGTATGATTGTTCTTACCCTCGCCGAAGTTCATCAGGCTACCAACATTCGACAAACCGATATTGGCATAGAAGTGAGCCAGACGACCACCACCTGAGAACTCAGCTGTACCATCGTAACGCTGATAGGTCTTTTTAATATACTGGCTATCAAAGAAGTTGATGTTTGGATAACGGTAGGGATTCTCATTAGAGGCATAGTGATAGATATCATCCTCAGAGTAAACGGCAGCCTTACCATCGTTCTGCAGAGCCTCGTTATAAAGCTCCATATAAGCAGCCGATCCCAGATACTTAGGATAGCTCTTTGGAACATAGAGCGAAGCATTACCACGAACACTTACATTCAGACCGTCGTTACGACCATGCTTGGTAGTAATCAGAATCACACCTTTTGCAGCACGGCTACCATAGAGCACTACTGCCGAAGCGGCCTTCAGGAAGGTAATCTGCTCAATCTCGGTGGGCAGTACATTGTTGGCATCACGGGGCACACCATCAACAAGCACCAAGGCCTCACCCTGATTCCAAAGCTGTCCGTTATAACCGCCAACCAAAGCATCCATACCATCCAGACTATAGGTTGTATAGTCCTTCTTGGCCTGCTCTATCATATTGACAGTTGAAACACCTCCCATCAGATCAGCCTCGTTGACTGTGCGGAAGGCCACATTCACCTGACTTGCCACAGAGTCGGTATATTCCTTCTCTGTCTGTGCCACTGCTGCTACAGGCAGCAGAGCGGCGCCAAGTGCAATATTCTTAATTATATGTTTCATAAATCAATGTTCTTATAAATAATAGTATTGATGATCTTACCATCCTGGATTCTGACCAAACTCAGGATAAAGTGTTGTATCCGATTTCTTAAGTGGCAGCCAGTAGTGCTTCTTAGAGAAATTACGCTTCAGAATCACCTTCTCGCTCCATTCTGCAACAGTGTTCTTTGTAGGATCATCCACATTCATATCGCCTACACGCAAGAATTCCTGTGATGTCTTGATGTTATAAGGATACTTGTCCAGGAGGAGCCAACGGCGCAAGTCGTTGAAACGGTGACCCTCGAACGAGAGCTCTACAGCACGCTCACGACGAACCTCGCTCATGAAATTGTCGAGTGAAGCAGTGTTCTTATCGGCAACAGCAGCTACGCCAGCACGCTCGCGCACCTTGTTTACTGCGTCAACAGCAGTCAGCTTGCAACCTACAGAACCTGTAGCACTACCAGTAGCCTCGGCAGCAGCCTCAGCATACATCAGGTATACATCCGACAAACGCATCCAGGGGATATGCATGTGAATCTGTGGCGACCATCCATAACCATCGTCCACCTTGTTACACTTGGTAGAAATGAACTTATAGTTAAAGTAACCTGTACGGGTTCCACGGTACTCATCACGATACTTACCATTGGTCTGCATGTCAGCATAACGCCAATCCTTGAAACCGTCGTCTTCCTTTACAATCATCTGACAGCCATCATACTTGATGTCATGATAGAAACGTGGGTCGCGGTCCTTCCAAGGATGAGTCTTATCAAACTGAGAATCGCTATCATCCAAAGGCAGACCGTTAGCCATACCATAGTAGTTTACATAGTTGGCAGTAGGCATAAAGGTTACACCACTGTCGTTGATATCCATACCACCATAGCACTTTACCTGTCCCCAGGCTGAGCAACCCCAACCAGAACCATAGGTAGGACCACGGAAGATAGCCTCGGTGATGGTATTATCCTTATTCTGTCCAGGCATCTTACCTGAACCATCCATTGTCACGAAGTTCTCAGAGTACTCGTCGAATGGAATCAGACCGAACTGTGTGTTACCACCATCAACAATGTTCAGCAGCTCACCAAATGCCTCAGCAGCACGCTTAGCAAAGTCCTTATTATAAGTAGTAGCACCTGTCGACTCCTCGTTCATCAAAGGACTGGCAGCCCACAACAGATCCTTACCCAGATAACCGAGGGCAGCAATCTTAGTTACACGCAACTGGTTCTTACCTGCAGTTACACGTCCTACAGTAGTCTTATCCCAGTCAACAGGCAGCAGGTCGGCAGCCTTACGGAAGTCGGCAGCAGCCTTCTCAGCGCACTCGGCATAAGAGAGACGAGGCAAAGTAAGTTTCTCACCAGCGGGAAGAACAGAATCGATATAAGGCAGACCACCAAAGTACTGCATCAACATGAAGTGGAACCAACCACGGAAGAAGTAAAGCTGACCGGCAATCAGGTCTTTCTCCTCCTTAGTAGCAGTGATCTTATCCAGATTCTCGATACCCATGTTAGCCTTGCGGATACCATACCACGCCAAAGGCCACATAGAGTGCTTGAAACGGTCGGGACCATTAGCACTGGTTGTCTCGTTGCTAGCACGATCCATCCAACCAGACTGCCATCCGTCGAATTCACTCTGCCATCCCCAGAAGTCACCCTGGTCAACCTTATAACACATGTGATAGTTCACATTGATGTTCATAATCTCATCCTCACCCCAGTTCCAAGAGTTAGTCCAGTAACCGTTGGTAGGATCAGGCTGACAATAGTATAATTCCTCTACAAAGCCCTGGAAGTTATGGAAATCCTTGTAGGCGTCAGTATCAGAGATATCTGATTCTGGGGCTTTGTCCAAATAGTCGGTGCACGAAGTCATACCCAGACTCAGGGTCAGGGCAGCAGCACCTATCATTATATACTTATTTAGAAATTTCATTGTTTTCTTTTTTTATAGGTTGATCTTAAGACCTAAGTTAAAACGCTTAACAGTAGGATAGGCTCCCTGTGAAGCGAGACCAGTTCCAGCGAAGTTCGACTCACGGTCGTCTGGCATACGGCTCCATACCCAGAGGTTGTTACCATTCAGGAATACCTTCAGACTCTGTGCACCCATCTTCTTAACCCAAGGCTGAGTGAATGTATAGGCAATCTCAGCATTCTTCAGACGGATGAACGAACCATCATAGTGGAAACGTGTGCCCTCGTAATAGTCGGGCTTAGAACCCCAACGTGGCATAGGTGCGTCGGCATCCATGTTATCCACGGTCCAGTAGCTACCCTCATCATATACGGTGTCGAGTTTTCCACCAGGCAGAGAGTTGAAGGCTACATAACGAACCACATTACGTACGCCATAGAACTGCATATAAACGCTGAAGCCCTTCCACTCCCAACCGATAGAAGCACTATAGGTGTTCTGTGGTGTGCCAGTCAGACTATATGGAGCTGAATCGTTTGAATCAATCACACCATCACCATTGTAGTCGTGGATGATGTACGATCCAGGCAGTTTCTGATCATCATTGGTATTGAAATCGGTCATACCGATAACCTGGTCCCAAGTGTTAGCATAGCCAGATGTCAGGTTTGCATGATCCTGACCAATGGCAAAGCCGGTCTGCTTCTGATAATCGGGCAGTCCAGGAGCATCATCATACTCCAGAATCTTATTCTCAGCATGAGTCATGTTGAAGTTACCCCAGAAACGCATGCCATTATGAAGCACCTTGTTTACACGGAGTTCCAACTCATAACCCTTGGTACGAACACGACCCAGGTTAGCAGTGGCAGGTGTAGCACCATAATAAGAAGGAATAGAACGGTTAGCACCAGCAATCAGAATGTCGGAACGCTTCTCGTGGAAGATTTCAATCGATCCGGCGAACAAACCATCCAACAGAGAGTAGTCGATACCTAAGTTCTGCTTGATAGCCTTCTCCCAGTGTACATCGGGGTTACCTACAGAAGACTCTTTATACCATGTGTAAGGACTGGTCTCAGTCTGCAGGCCCTGCTGAATGTTACCACCATATGCCCACTGTGTAGCATAGAGCCAACGACTGTTGATATAGTCATCACCAACCTCACCATAAGAGTAACGGAACTTCAGCATGCCGATATACTTCTTCAAAGGCTGGAAGAACTTCTCCTCACTAATCAGATAACCTACGGCACCTGAGTTGAAGAAAGCAAAGCGGTTGGCACTTGAGAACTTCTCTGATCCGTTGTAAGCACCATTGTACTCAAAGAAATATCTGCCACCATAATTATAAGTGGTACGGAAGGCCCAGTCCTCACGATAATTGGTGAAGTTACCACCCCATGTGCGCTCTGTACGGTTGAATACACCCATGGCAGTTACATCGTGCTGACCGAACTGACGGCCCCAGAACAACTGTCCCTGATAGAACAGGTTACGCTGTGTGTTCCAGTTCTGAATAGAACCACCATTAGTACTCCAGAGGATACCCTCGTGGTAGTCGAAGTTGGTCTTACTGTCCTGAGGCTGAGAATACTTCTCCTGACCTGTCTCAGGATCAATCCACTTGGTCTGTGTAGAGTGGTTCATATCGTTGATACCACGGTTCACCTCAACAAACACGTTATCCCAAGATACCATAGCCGAAGCACGGAGTCCTGGTGTGATGAACGACAAATCCTGCTCCAGGATAAAGTCGGTATTTACGCGCGTAGTAGTATTGGTGGCCGAACCATGACCAGTTGCAATATCCTGCATAGAGTTATGGGCACCCTGAGTGTCGTCGGGATAGTAACCCCATGTACCGTCACTGTAACGAGGCATGAAAGCATCTGTTGGTGTGCTGTAGGCAGCCTGCCACAACTGGCTCTCATACCATGAACCGGTATCGATACCATACAGACCCTTCTTCTGACCATGACTACCGAACAGGTTCGACTTCAAGACTGTTGTCTTAGTAATCTGGAAGTCCAGGTTTGAACGTACGTTGATACGGTTGAAACCATAACCGGCATTATAACCACGGTTATTATCAAACTCCCTATACAAGTCACCCTCGTGCAGGAAGTCAACCGAAGCAAAGTACTTTACGGCCTTGGTGCCACCCGAGATGTTTACATTAGGATTGTAAGAGAAAGCCATCTTCTTGAAGAGCTCGTCCTGCCAATCCACATCAGGATAGCGCTCGCGCTCTGCCTGATCGATAGGGTTACGATACTTATTCAGGATTCCCTCTGGTGTAATCTTACCCCATGAAGAAGGAGTGAGACCTAACTCATGCTCGATAGCCTGGTTACGAACGGCCAGTGCATCGGCTGAGTGCAGCTTTCCAGGCAGCTGTGAAACCACCTTGGCAGTAGCCTGCATACCGATTTCGATCTTGGCCTTACCATCATTACCACGTTTGGTAGTAACCAGAATAACACCATTGGCACCCTTCACACCATACACGGCTGTAGCAGAGGCATCCTTCAGTACAGAAATGCTCTGTACAGAGGCGATGTCGATACTTCCGAGTGAACGCTCAATACCATCCACCAATACAAGAGGATCGCTTGAGTTCCAAGAAGAAATACCACGGATCACAATCTTTGGATCCTCATCACCTGGCATACCAGTAGACTGCATGGTTACTACACCAGGCAGATTACCTGTCAGGGCAGCACCAATGTTGCTCACACCGCCGGCACGCTCCAGCACCTCACCTGTGGTCTGGGTAATAGCACCTACCACCGAGGCTTTCTTCTGCTGGCCGTAACCAACTACTACCACTTCCGTCAACTTGGTGTTGTCGGTCAGTGTCACCTTGAAAGTGCGCCGCTTGCCCACCTTCAGTTCCTGAGTGTTCATTCCCACATAAGAGATCACAATAACAGAACTCTCAGAAGGAACCTTCAACTGGAAATTACCGTCAAAGTCCGTTACCGTACCCTGACCAGTGTTTCCCTTCAAAACAACCGATGCGCCAATCAGAGGCTCACCCGCATTGTCAACGACCGATCCCTTAATGCTAACACTGCCTACCTGCGCCTGCGCGAAAGCAGAGCAGAAAAGTAGAAGCAAAGAAGGAACAGCACGTTTCAAAAGACTTGTTAGCTGTTTCATTTTGATTGATTTTGATACATAATTTGACTATAGTTAATTGAGATAAAAAAACTTGTTTTGATTCTACATACTTTTTCGACTTTACAGACTAAACGGCCGCAAAAGTACATATTTTAAGTAAAAAAAGGTTTAAAAAGAAGAAACACAAACTTTATATTCAGTAACAATTAAAGAAAAATGTTACAAAATATAAAGTCCGTGTTACAGAAAACAAAGAAAACTAATAATATAGAGTTAGTTTTTATTGTAAATTGTACGCTTTTTGTGACTCTTTACCGAACAGATACTGCGACTGATAACCACCCAGATCAATCACAATCTTCTCGAAAACGATGCCCGGATCCTGAGGATGGAGGGTCAGTGTGTGTACCTTCTCATTGGCATCAACTGGCAACTCCACTACCATCTCAACCACACGCTTGGCAATCGTTGGGTAGTAAACCGTGTAAATATTCTCAGGCTTCTCGTTCAGGTCTTTATTAAAGTTCACAGCCACGGGCTGCTTGCCATCGATAGCCACGTCGTAAATCAAGCCACCCTTATCCAGGAAGTCGAGAGTTGATTTTGTCACCACATGCACCTTTACCGTCTTTACATCAGCAGCCTTGAACTGATAAGTCAGTTTGGCCTGATCGGTAGAAGCAGTATAAGGCATCAGCGAGATGCCACTCAACGTACGACCCATATAAGGAATCACAGTCCAAGTAGCATTTTTAGCATCCTCACGACTATAGGTATGCTCAGCCTCTATGCTGATATAACCATCGCTGGGCGAGAATACCGGTCCGCTGACAGGGGTGGGCACCTCAACCAGACGTGGGCAAACATCGGCACGGAAGTTATCGTTCCATGTGCGATAGCTGATATGTTTCTGGATCATCATGCCATCCCACTTACCGCGGGCCATCACCTTATTATAATAGTTACACAGCAACGAATCTCGTTTAAAAGCCTGACGACAGCGGTCGGCCCACTCGTTGGCTTCTGGATCATGATTCTTAGCCAGCTGCAGGTTCATGGCCTGTGCATAATACATCTCATAGATATTACCCATGGCCTGTACAGGGAAGAGCACAAGCTGGCGATAAGCATCCTGACACTCAGGTTTCAACTCTAAAAA
>Ga0247611_10003763_pt1 | contig 22006 bp, 17 predicted proteins | sample 177DNAGHGhighgp2_FD_192422 | JGI IMG/M metagenome (GOLD analysis project Ga0247611, IMG submission 192422) | Sheep rumen microbial communities from Palmerston North, Manawatu-Wanganui, New Zealand - 1770 DNA GHGhigh gp2 | ecosystem: Host-associated > Mammals > Digestive system > Stomach > Rumen... | reverse complement strand
TTTCTTCCTCTATCACTTGTAATTCTTTGTTTGGATGATCAGGACATTTTCAATCAACTAAATCTTTCTCTAGTTTTAATGCTTCACATCATTCACAATACAGTCACTTATATGATTTCTTATATAAGTCTCCATTTTCCATTAGTTTCTTCCACATCAATTGAGCTCATGGATAATGTCTTTCTTCATCTGAAGTTTGAAGGAATCTATCATATGAAACATCAAGTTTTTTATAAAGACTTTTAAATAAAAGCACATTATCATTTACAAATTGATGAACTTCTTTATTTGCAGCTTTTGATGCATTCCAGATTTTCATTCAGTGCTCATCACTACCTGTTTGGAAAATAACATCATATCATAAGAATCTATACATTCTCGCTAACGCATCTGCTTGGATAATTTCAAGAGCATGTCAAGCATGAGGACCTGCGTTCATATAGGCAATAGCCGTTGTTATATAAAATTTTTTTGCCATGTTTTTTTAATAACAATAAATCTAAGCTAAAAATAAATAAAGCTCGCAAGTTTTCAAGATTAATGCTAAAAATTATTTTTTACGGTATGGAACTGATATTAATCATTTACTTTTCAACACTGAATCCATTGTCGGTATTGTTCTATCTTTAGTATATGACCTTTCATGAATAAGAATAATATCTCCAGACTTTGTCTTTTCTAAGCATCTTATTAAATCTTTTTTTGTAGTTGACTTACTCCAATCACGAGTATCTATATTCCAAAACACTTCTTCATATCAAATAGCCTTCAAATATTTATCAAACATTTTTTCATTAGAGAATGAATTTCAGTATGGAAATCTAAAATATGGAGCTGGCTTTATTCATGCCTTTTCTATTACAGACTTTGTTCTTTCTAATTCTCATCTAGCTCTATCAAAAGATATTTTCCTAAAATTTGGATGTGAATAGGAATGGTTTCATATTTCATGTCATAAATTTACCGCATGTCTCATAGCTTCATAACGTCCTTCATTCATATTGCTACCAAGCATAAAAAAGGTTGCATGATGTCATCTTTTATGCAATTCCTCTGCTATTTCTTGTGTATATGGTCACGGTCCATCATCAATCGTGATAAATACTTCTCCCCTAATTTTATCTTGTATTTCCAATATTCCTTGTGAAGGACAACCTTGTATAGTATCTTGAACTGCTACTGAATCAATTTTTACTGAGTCAATATCCAATGAATCTATTCCCAAGGAATCAATTTCATTATTTTCTAATGAATCTATTTTATTTTCGGTATTCTTAAACTCTTTATCTGTTATTAGTTTTCATTCTTCATCAAATCTATCCCAATCATCATATTTTGAAGGATATATAACCGTTGTTACAGCATGAGTATCTGTAATTTCTCCTATATTATCAAAATTTTCTATTAACTCGGAGGGAACATCTTCCGTATTCTGATTAGATTTTTCATTTTTATCTCAGCATGATCATAACAGCAAAGATCCAGCTAATAACATAGTTCATAATGTCTTTCCTTTCATATAAGTTAATATGAAAAATAAAACTGGATGTATAATATACTTTCAGTTTCCTAATTTCAAGATTATTGACATATCATTATATTTTCATATTTACAAGTTTAGAGTAATCTGATTTAGAACAAAGTTTTTCTCACAGAATATCGTAAATATTGTTATCACTTTTTAAATATTTGGAAATCTCTCTTAATATATCATTTTCTTCAACCTTAATATTTTCAATAAAAGACTTATCTTCTTCATTTACTGCCAGATAAGAACTATCCATATGCAATCTTTTTAATTCAGGGAGATATTCATCCTTAAATTCGGGATAATATTTAAGGACAGTATCATAAGCATTAAGTGGCTTATCCGGTTTCGTAAGAGCTGCACATTCATAATCAAAAATAGATTCTAATATATCTAACCTAGAATGAGGGATATTCTTTTTTATATGATGTGATGAATGATTCCTATGATATTTTGAAGCTAACTCTTTATCCCAAAAAAGATAAAGTGTTAATTTATCCATATCATGGACTTCTGCTCTTTTCAAAAGCTGTTCTCTCTCTTCTTCGTTTAAATATTTATTTTTTTGAATATAATATATCAGAGCCTTTCTATGAATATATGTATATTTGCAATATTCAAAATTCTTAATCATTCACTCAGTTACATAACATAAATACCATATAAATACAAAACAAAGAAGAATTTACAATATCAATAAAAATTAATTGCATAAAATTTGAAAAAATATCTTTTTGAACTATAATTATTAAAAGTTTTTAGTTGGTCAAATAAAGTATGCAAATAAAAGAAGTAAAAATCTCTAATCTATTAAGCTTCCCCTATCTTAATGAACACGACTTTCAAACAACAGAGCCTATTTCTTTTTTCTGAGAAGATTGATACCAATGAGTAAAAATTTTTATCTGAAATAACGCATCTTGAAAAAGCAATTTCATAAAAATATTAGAAGAATTTTTTGCCACACTAATTTATGACTACACTTATAATGAAGAATATGCAAAAGAGAACATTAAAACTAGGAAAACCATACAAGAAAGGCCAAATCACACTAAAAAGCTACAAACCAACAATCATACACCAGATCAACCTGCTCAAATAGAGATTTCTTTAGAATTATCAAACTTGGACTTTGAAAATATCTGATTTGTTTGTAAATATTATTCCAGAATCAACCAACTTATTTCCAAGTATTCTAAATTTAATATCGAGTTTCCTCCTCATAAGTTAGAAACATTTCTTGAAGGGAATCACAGCATAAAACTAAAAGCAAGCTTTGATGAAAAAGCTCAAGAATTTAATATTGATGAATGAGCTCTTAGTGAACATGAACAATTTATTCTTTCCTGCATTAGATATCAAAAATTACTCCAGATAATTATTACGTTACATAATATATATGACAAGAAAGAATGAGAAAGAAATCGATATCTATTAAAAAAGACTTTTGCAATTCTAAACACACATAGAACTGAGGTAAAATTTGATAATTTCGTTGACCCTACCAAAATTATTAATGATTTAGAATACAGTAGAAATAGTCTTATTTGATATACTGAATGTGTTTATAAAATATGGAGTATCTTAGAAAATTTTTCACAAGCACAATTAATTAATTGAGAAAAAACAGAAATAGCAAAAGAAACTATTGATGAAAAATTAAAAAGTTCTTCGTTTTTCAAAAGTCTAAGCTATATGATTAAAAAATACTTATGAAGACATTTAAAAGTAGAATATATTAACTGAACTATCAACCTTTATATGACAGACCAACAGGAAAGAATCTCTTATTTCGATGACCTAAGTGACTGAGAGAAATCTTTATTAACTATCATATTTTGACTCTACTGAAACGATCTTACTGACTGATTCATCATTATAAAAGAGCCTGAATTGCATATTCACCCTCTTTACCAAAAAGAACTTGCTGAAGTATGTGAAAATATTAGTGAACAACTATGAACTCAATTCATTTTTTCAACAAATTCAGGACTATTCATTAATGAAAAAAATCTAACATCAGTATATAGAGTATACAAAGACAAAAATCAAAATTCACTAATATCTGCTCCAAGGATTACTGTTGATTATGATGATGCAACACTTATGCATATGCTCAGATTTGAAAATCTTTCAAAAATATTCTTTGTAGATAAAATTATTCTAGTAGAATGAGATACTGATGCTTATTTCTTCAGCTACTATCTAAATTATCTAAAGAATCAGCCTGAACGAAGAGAAAAAATTCGTGACTATGAAATAATAAATATTAATGGTAAATGATCTTTTAATGCACGAAGAAAGTTTTTAAGAAAATTTAATATTAAGAACTATTTTATAGGAGATTGGGACAATACTGTTGATTTTTGATTCTTTTCAAGAGCCGAAATAAATAAGTATTACCTTATGGCAAACCAACAAGCAAAAAAAGCTAAAAATGAAAACAGAAATGAAAAAAGATACAATGATTACTATAACAGGCTTGTTACCGCAATTCTTACCTTTAATCCAAAGAAACATAAAGCAATTCTTAAATGAATTGAAAAGCTTTACGACCAGAATATTTTTATTCTAAAAGAATGAGCAATTGAAACATATGTACCTACCGAAAAAAAATGATTATCATATGTTGCTTATTTTTGCAATACATATTTCCATGATTGGCTTCTCGATGAGAAATTTGCTGAAAGGAGACAAGAATTAGAAGATATTATGAAACATATTTTTATGAAATAATATAAAAGCTCTTGCAAAGAAAGAATAAAACACTAAATTTTTATTTAGTGTTTTTTATTATCTATTGACTGTTCATGTTAAATCTTGATGAGGAATTAAAGAAGCTTTCTGAAATAAAAACTTTAGATGAATTGGATGCTTGGCATCAAGGTGTCCTTGGTAAAAAATGAAGTATTACAGAAGCATTAAAAAACTTATGAAATCTTTCTCCTGAAGAAAAGAAAATTCAGTGATGACAATTATCTTCAATGAAAAATACTTTACAAAATGAATATCAAAAACATTTTGATTTGTTAAAAACTGCTGAGATTAATGAACAACTCGCAAAAGAAGTTATTGATATTACTCTTCCTTGATCTGAAATTGATTTAGGACACTACTCTCTTTTAACTAAAGTTAGAAGAGAACTTGAAGAAATTGCACATAGTATGTGATTTATTGTAGAAAGTTGAACGGATACTGTTAGTAAATTTGAAAATTTTGAAGCTGTAAATATTCCTGTTTCACACCCTGCTACAGAGATGCATGACACTATTTATCTTTCAGAAAGAGATGAAAGAGGTGAAAATTATGTTTTAAGGACTCATACATCTGCTGGACAAAACTACGTTTTAAGAAAATATTGAGTTCCTATTAAAGCAGTTCTTCCATGAAGAGTTTATAGATTTGAAAATGTTGATGCAACTCACGATACCATGTTTTATCAATTTGAATGAGTTTATGTTGATAAAAATGTCAGTATTTGACACTTTAAAAGCATTATTACTAGATTTCTTTCTGCTGCTCTACAAAAAGATGTTGAAATCAGAATGAGACCTTGATATTTCCCATTTGTAGAGCCATGATTTGAAATTGATACAAGATATGAATACAACAATCCAAAAACATGACAAAAAGAAATGTCTAAATGGATGGAAATTCTTGGTGCTTGAATGATTCACCCTGAAGTACTAAGAAATGCATGAATTAATCCTGATGAATGATGGACTTGATTTGCTTTTTGAATGGGAGTGAATAGGCTAGCTGCTGTAAGGTATTGAATTAAAGATATTAGATATCTAACAAATGGAGATTTAAGATTTGCCAAAAGTTGGTAATTTTATCCTCTTATGTAAACAAGGAAATGGCTGAAAGAAAAACAAAATGGTCTGATAAAGAACAAGAGAAAAAGATTACAAGAAGGACTCTTCCAAAAGAAGAACCTATAAAAGAGAAAAAAACAGCTTACAACAAAAAGAGTTGAACAAATGTTAGATTTTCTCCAAGAATTAATTCAGCAAAAAAAGATGAATGAAAAATATCTATATGGGTTTTGTTACTTTTTTTCTTCTCTTTAGCACTTCTTTTGTTTTCAATTTATAAAGTATTTGTTTACTGATGATGATACTCTGAAGTTGCCTCAGATGGCCAACAAGAAGAGACATCTGTATTCTCAATAAAAAATGTTGATTCTCCTGAGGTAGTTGAGGAAACAGCAATACCTGAAGAAACACAAATTTCAACTCAAGAAGAAGAGATTTCTAATACTGAAGGCCCTTCTATTCTCCAAGTTTCTAATGAAGAAGACAGTATTTCAAACGATATCAACATGATTCAAGATTTCTACTCACATCTTATGAATAATGAAATAGATGAAATGAACCAGTTTGTTGATTCACCTTTAAGAACTTCTTCCACTTGGAAATCACACTGGAGTACAAAGAGTATTTGAATATTTACAAAGCATATTATTAATTGAAATATTTCTCTAGATAATATTACTTTAGTTCCAGGTTCAGATAATAAAGAAAAAAGAACTAGAAAATATTGATATACACTTTGATATACTCTTGATACAAATGAAACATTTAATGAAGATTGGGAGGTAACATTAATAGATCGCAATTGAAAAACTTTGATTTCAGAAATTATGTGTAAAACTGACTGATGTTCACATTCTCCATTCTTTTGGCCTCAAAATTATAACTTGAAATAATTATTTGCAATTATTACAGAAGCTCTCCTTAATTAGGAGAGTTTTTTATTTTTTAATTTTTTCTAATAATGTCAAGTATTTTAATTAAAAACACTTTCTCAAATTTGCAAATTTTAATAATAAAAAATATACTTATTTTGAGTCTTTTATTATGATTTTTTCAATTATGACTTGGAAAGTAAAAATAAAAAGAATACTTAACATCACTACCCTTTTCTCATTAGCAGTACTAATTTTGCTATGATGAAATATTTTTGCAACTTCTAGAAGTTCATCTAGTGTCCCAAATTCTTATTATGCCAACTACATGGTTGAAGAAGACTGGAATAGATTAGCATGAATATTCGTTGATGTTGATGCTACAACAAAAATAGGTGAAATAAACTGAAGTTCCACATATACAGAGCAACTTAATATTATGAATAGAATTTTTAAATACTTTCCACAAGATGATTATGATTTTTTACTAATATACGAGCAATGTAAAAAAACTACTGCAGCTATGGCTAAAGATCCTAATGCATCTAATTTTGAGACCTACAATGATAAATGTAAGAAGCCACTTACTACATTAAAGAAAACAATTGATAGCAAATATACCGTAAAAGTTCAAGCAAAAGCTAGTCCTAGCAATTGATCAGCACCTCTTACTGTTACATTTGATGCAAGAGGTAGTAAAGACCCTTCAAATGAAACAATTCCTTCAAATAAATATTTCTGGTATTATAGAGATATTGATGGTGTTGATAAAACTATTTGAATAGGACCAGTTGTTAAACACCAATTTTTAGAAGCCTGAACTTATATTGTACACTGTACTGTTAGAAGCTCTAATTCTTGAATTCTTGATGGTACAAAAAATATTACTGTTACTGTTAGTCCAAAATCTGCTACAGTCAGCGTATATGCTAATGGTAAAAAAATGCAAAAAACTAAAGCTTCGAAAATTGGTATACAAGAAGCAACTAAAGGAGTTCTCTTTGATGGAAGTTCTACCACACCTCTCGGATGAAGAGAAATATTAAGTTATACTTGGAAGATTACATCAAGAAATTGATTTAAGTGGACCAAAGCTGGAGATTGATCTCCTAGTTACATTAACCTTGCACTTCCATGAGAATGAGATTACAGCATTACACTATCTGTAACAGATAATGAACAGAATGTTGTTTCAGAAACATATACACTTGCTGTTTCAGATCCTGTTGCTGTTGTTCAACAAAATCCTAACAAGTGAAATACTTCTACCACATATTCATTCTCTGCAAATGGTTCTTATTCACTTACTTCTAGAATAAAATTATATACTTGGGAAATCTTTGATAGTGAATGAACAAAATTAGATACCCTACAGTGAAAACAAATTAATAGACAATTTAAGAAACCATGAAATTATACAGTAAACCTAACAGTTGAAGATGAAATGGGGCTAAAGAATAGTGATATTGTGAGTGTTTATGTTGATTCTACCCCTCCATCTCCGCAATTTACTATCACTCCAACAAATAAATGGAAATATCCTTCAGAATTCATTCTTGATGCTAGTGCATCATCAGATATCGATGCAGCAAACTGATATGATGTTCTTTCATATGAATGGATATTCTCAAATTCTGATGCAAAAGAAATAATATCAACAGAAGAAGACAATAAAAGAATTACCGTGCTCTTTAATGAAAAATGAAAACATAGTATTACATTAAAAGTTACTGATAATTATTGACAAACAGAAGAAGTTACAAAAGACATTAATATCGAATCAATTCTAAGGCCTGAATTATCAATCAACCCTAAAGCTACTATATGGGACAGTCCTGTCCTTTTCAAAGTTCAAACCAATGTTCCTGTTCTTAACTACGAATGGGATTTCGGTAATGGGTCACCAGCAAGAACAACAACGGATAACAAATGGGAAGTAAAATACGATAAAGTATGAAGTTATAATGTAAAAGTTAAAGTTATAGGTAATAATGATGATGTTAACGAAGTAACAGAAAAAGTTTTCATAGGAGAAAAAGATAGCCCTATTATAGGATATGAAATTCGTGATACTTGAAATCATGTTGTAAAGCAAAACGATATTTGTGTTGTTGCAGATAGTGAATGAACTTGAACTAGTAAACAAGATGCATACAGAATAGATAGACAAGCCTCATTCTCTATTAATACTGCTCAATCTGTAAATGCTCAATGAAGTAAAAATAACTTAAAATACTATTTCCAATTAAAAAATGATGAAATTCTTCAGACACAAAGATTTACTCATAAATTCAATAGTTTATGATGTCAATATGTTGATTTCACATTAGAAGATACTGCATTATGAAAAGTTACTAAGGAAAGGATTTGGTTTAAAGTAGTAAATGCTCTACCTTCAATCAAAAATGTAACATTAAGCTATCCTCAGTATGGAAATGAAATTGGTATTTGATTTCAACAATCTAGTAATACTAATAATATATTCTCTTCCTGAATTGATCCAATTATTGTAAAAGTAACAGCAGATGGTGCGATAGATTCTGATGGTACTATTTCTTATTTTAAGTGGTATTATTATCCAAAATCTAATCCGAACAAACTCTTAGATACAAGAATTACTCCTTGAACTATTCCATATGCATTTTTCTCTGTTCCAAGACAAGCATGAGAATTTATGTTCTGAGTAAAAATGTTTGATAATGATGATGGTAGTAAATCAAGTGAAGAAATGCTATGAAATTGACCAATTATCATGTTCCCTCCTGATACTAAGCAACCTGATATTCCTATTGTAACATTAAAATCTGACAAAATAAATGTTAACGTAGGTGATGAAGTTACTTTTGATATTATCAGTAAAATTATTTCTGATAGATCTGACTTTGAAAAAGAAAGAACAATTCAAATCGATTTTGATTGAGATTGAGAATATGACTTAACAACCAAAAACGATCGTGTTAAGTATACTTATTCAAAAGCCAGTCCTGCTGAATCTCCATATGTTCCAGTAGCTTCTGTTATCTACAGAGATTACAGAGGTATATGAGAATGAGAACCTATTGTTGTAAAAACATGACTTAGACCTAATCTTGTTTATACCGCAATTGGTAGAAGTGTAATTTTTAAAGATGTAAGCCTTGGAAATGTCATTGAAAGGGAGATATGTCTTGATAAAGAACAATGTGAAAAATGAAATCAAAGGTATATTGATACAACTCTTAAAAAAAGTTTTAAGGTTACCTACCCTAAAAGTTGAACTTATACTGTTACAATAAAGGAAAAAGATAATAATGGTAATGAAGCATATGTAGAGCAACAAGTTACCGTAAAAGATCAAACAACACTAACTCCTGTTGATGATTGAATATTCTTAGTATCTTTACCTGAAGCTTCTTTTGATAATTGAACACCATCTATATTTCTATGAAAGCAACTTGATAATGAAGTTATGTTTTACATTAAAGCGACAAAAGATATCACAACTTGCTATGTTGATAGTGATATTCTATTTGATTCTAATAGTGATTGAGATTCTTCTAATGACAAAGACTTTTGATGTAATAAGATGGTTAATCAAACCTATACTCCGAGTTATGAATCAGCTGTTGGAAGAATTTTTTATCAAAAAGCTTCAGATACTTCCCTACAGCATAAAGATTTTATTGTAGAATTTGCTGGATTTGAGCAAAATCTTGATGAAGAGACAAAACAAAAATATGATTTAGCTAAAGAATTAATCCAAACTATTGACGATAGTTCTAGTATCGCTAACTGAGATGTTAGACAACTGCTTATATCTTTAAGAAATAATATTGCGAATTGAGATAAAAATGCTCGAAGATGAGATGTAATGCAAATTGAACAATTTAGGGCTGAAAATAAACTAAAACTTACACCAACCCAAGAAGAAAAGTTAAATGATCTTATCAACAGTGTTCAAGATTATGCAATACTTTCTGCACAATGAGGTACAGCTTATGATATTGCAAAAGAGGAAATTCTTTCTCTACTACCACAACAATTACAATTAGAGGTTTATGAATTATTCAATAAATTTGAGGCTCTAGAATTAGAGAATGCCGTTGATGTAAAGACTAAAAGATCTGAATATTTAATTCAAATAGATGAAACTATCTCAAAAAGAGCAGTCCCTTCTGATAATATTTGAGAAAACGAGATAGCATCTGATGACTATGAAAATATTGTCAAACGTAATATTTGTCAGATTGCTGATGAATACAGCATTCTACTTGTATTATGTGGTCAATATACAAAAGATAATCCAGATATCAAATTGGAACCTACAACCTTTAATATTCCACAAGAAGATAAACCAGCAAGTTCATGAATGCCAACTTTTGTTAAAGTATTATTATGGATGTTAGGTATTGTTATCTTTGTTATATGCTGAGCAATTGCAGCATTTGCTTTCAAAGCAAAACTTAGAGAAAAATATGAAAATGAAGAAGATTAAACCTTTTATATAGTTTGAAACTAAAAAATTATGAAAACAAAAAGAATTTTATTTTTACTCTTCACCTCTGCCCTTCTGTTATCGCCTTTTTTTACAGAAGCAGATGAGATACCAAAATCATGGTCTTCTTGGTGAAGCACTCCAACTGAAATCGTAACTTCTGTTGTGAGTTTAGCCAATGAATGAAAAGCAACAGAAACCCAAGATACAAAGCTTGACAAAATTACTAACCTTCCACAGTGAAATATTTCTTCAAAATATCAAATTTCTAATACCTTTATTCGATTAGCTGGTAAAAATTGAATCATTTCATATATTCAGTGGGCTATATATATTTGATATGTTGCTGCGACAGTTTTACTTGTTTGGAATGGTTTTCAATTAGTTATTAATAAAAAAGTCAATGAGACAAAAGAGAATATAAAATATATCGTTATATGAATTATTCTTTTAACATGCTTCTATGCCATTATTGCTATTGTTAATGCTATTATTAATTACTTTTTTTCTTGAGAATAATTTACTATCTTTAACAAATTAAAATGAAAATTTTAAAAAAATTCATGTTATCTCTTATAGCTTTGTCTGGGATTATTATCTCATTCAGCTCGTTCGCAAACAATTCAAGGCCTCCTACTTTTAGTAGTTTTGCTAGCAATTTAACAAAATGAGATGAACATCTTTATAGTATAGAATGAGTTGATGGGAAAAAAAGTTTAAGTGAAAATATCAAAAAAATATTTTCACCCAAAGCTGAAGATTGATGAGCTCTATGGAATATATTAAAATATGTTGGAATGATTTTAGTATTTATTGCTATTCTCTACTCTGCAATTCAATTAATTACAAGTATGGGTAAACCAGATAAATTAAAAAGTGCTATTACCAATTTACTATACATACTGGTTTGATCATTTCTTTTCTTTTGAGCTATCTGGATATTCTGAGAAGTGTTTGATATCAGTTCTCTCGGCAAAACTGAAAGTATTGCAGAAAAACTAACATCTAGATCTGGGCTTCCTTACTTTATTCTTAGTCTCTTAAAGTGAGCAGCATTCTTTATTGCAATCATTTATATCGTCTCAATCTGATTTCAGCTCATGAATCCTTCAACTTGAGAAAGTTGAAACGGTAAGAAACTTGTTAAGAGCCTATGAAATGTTATATTTGCTCTTGTAGCTATTAAGGTTGTTGACTTTTTATACTATATTGCTTCTACCAAATCATTTGCCACTGAAGCATGAAATTTCATTATTCAGGTTGCCAAATTTCTTGCATACCTAAGTGGTATTGTAATCGTATTTATGATTATTTATTCATGATATCTGCTTGTAGTTGACTGATGAAAATGAGAGAATTTCAAAAAAGCAAAGAATACTCTTATTAATATTGTATTAGCCGTTATAGCTCTTTTCTTCTTCCTATTTATTCTTTATCAAATATTCTCTGAATTCTGAGGAAATACATAAGATATTACTTGTAACAATAAAAAAGAAACGTATAAAAGTAACTAATCTTTATACGTTTTTTTTCTAATGAAATTACTCGTAACCTGCCCTTTTTGACTATGAAGCTTATTATCTCATGAACTAAAAAAATTATGATTTTCTGCTGAAAATACTTTTCAAACATGAACTTTTGTAGAGTGTGATATGAAGTGAATGATGAAAATAAATTATCATTCTAGATTAGCTAATAAAGTATATATTCAACTTGCTGAATGAAAGACCACCAGTTTTGATGAATTATTTAATCTTATAAAATCTTGCAATTACTCGCAATATACAAGTAATACAAATATTTCTATAAAGGCTGAATCTAAGAATTCAGTACTATCTTCAACAAGAGCAATTCAGTCTGTTTCTCATAAAGCACTACTTGAAAGTATAGCAAGATTTTGAATTACCGAAAAACATATTGATGATTTGTTACTTGTTATAGATAACAACATCACAAGATTCTATTTAAATACTTCTTGAGCAGCGCTATATCAAAGGAAATATAAAAAGGCTGTATGAGAAGCTCCTCTAAAAGAAAATCTTGCTGTTGCATTATTAATTTTATCTTGACGATCCGTAAAAGCTCCTCTTATTGATCCATTTTGCTGATCATGAACAATTGCTATAGAAGCAGCATTACTAGCGAAGAACATAGCTCCATGAAGCCGAAGAAAATTTAATTTCGAATTCTTTAAAAATTACGAACAGAAGAATTTTACTTTAATAAAAAATGAGGCTAAGAACCATGAATATACTTGAGAATATTCAATTATAGCAAGTGATATTGATGACAAAATGTTAAAAATAGCAAAAGAAAATGCTATTAATGCGTGAGTATGAGACATAATTAGTTTTAAACAAGCAGATTTTCTTAAAACGAACTATTCTTTTGAGTGAAAAGCATGGATTGTTTGAAATCCTCCCTATGGTAAAAGATTACAAATAAATAATCTAAATCTTCTTTATAAAAAATTAGAAAACTCTTTTCAAAACAACATCTACTGATGATGGATTAGCTCATTCCCCTATCAATTAAAAGAACAAAATAATTGGACAAAGAAAAAACTATATAATTGAGCAGATGAATGCAATTTCTATTGGAGAAAAAATTAATATTCAACTTTTACCTTTATTCTCGACTTCACATTAGGAAGAATATTACCTTGGAATATTCACAAATTGATTTTAACACTTGATATTTCAGGATATTGCAAAATAGTTTTTCTAGCTTCTTCTAATGTTTTTCATGCTATGTTTGTTCTAATTGCTGGTATGATTCACTTCAAATCTCTTTTAAAATCATATCATTGATAAATTGTTACTTTCGTTGGGATCATAAAAATACCATCTGGATTAGTAATCCAATCTCTTTCTTCTTCTTTTTTCGGATCCAAAATAAATATTAAGCTGTTTGGATTAATACTTATAAGCTCAATACTATCCGATTGTCTTTCTTTTACATATTGCGTAAATGCTCCTACTATATCCGGCCATTTCAAATATAAGAAATTAAATGTAACATCAGCCTTTCCCCTCAAAGAAGTTGCTCTTTCTCAGATTTTTCATTCAATTGTAAATGGCTCATGAAACTTTGTTTTCACCAATGGATCAAAAGTAAATATCAATGCATCTTTTGTAGCAAACTCATTATTTACTATGTTAATTTTATCAGCATATACTGAACTTTTTATTTTCTCTACCAATAATTCTTTATCTTTTTCTGTTATAGTACCTAATGAAGTAGAACTTCATCACGTAAAATCCTCTATAGATTCAGCCCATATTTCTCAAAAAATATAACTCTCATCAAGATTTCTAATTGTCATTCTTGTATTCTTAGAGATATTTCATCTAATTCCAATTATACTACCAGCTTCATCAGTTTCTGCTGCATTAAATTTTACTGTTATCTCAGATGGATTATCCTCTAAACCGGCAGGAAGAGTTAATGGCTCCTTACTATAAAACACTAATCAATCACTAGTAACAAACCTTGTATTAGCTAAAAGTTGCCATTCTCTTGGAGTTCTATTATATATTTTTACTAATCAAGCAGAAGGATTTATTATATGTTTTATGTTATCTGTACTAATTGATAATTGATAATTATAATCGATTGTTCAAGAATAATATGGGATACTAAGCTGTCTTAAAGATCACATAGACTCCTCTTGTTCTACAGGATAATAACGGAAATTATATATAATATCCTCTGTTTGTTGTGCTACTTTTATTGTAATTGTTGCATTAGGTATAATAAGTATTATTATAAACCATAATATTCATAATCAAGCGACTATTTCAAAGAAAAAAAACATATAAAACAAATATTTCTGTCTATTATATGCGTGAAGATGAAATTTTTTAATATCAAAAAAGAATAATGATAGTGTTTTTAAGAACTTAATAATTGGTTTTTCATCTTCATATTGAACTTTTAAACCCAATTGTTCATAATATTTTCTATTTGACTCTTTTTCTGCTGTAAAAGTTATATTTAATTTCCTTTTTTGAATTATTTCAACCATTTGTTTTCACCACCATTGATTTTCAAAAAAAGGATGTTCAGGGTCTATAAACATCTGAACAGCTTTTTGTGGTGGGATTTTCTCTAATGTTTTGAAAATCTTATATAAACTATCTGTTTTTGCAAAAAAGAATTTCATTCACAAAAATAACTTCTAGATACAAAATAATTAAACTAACAAGGATTTTTCAATTTTCTGTATGCCAACAAACAAAATATAATCAAGAATATTAATACATAATGATTAATATCCAATGTAAACATTCAGAATGCTGACATTACACCATGTGCTGGATAATTCCAGAAAGGCAAAATGGCAATAAATAACACAAACAATAAGATGAATCAGAATAGTCAAAGTCCACTTCTTTTCATAATAAGCTTCAATACTGTTATAATAAGATTTATCGCTAATGCTCATAATGAAAGGAATATTCCTATTGGATATACTCATCAATATTTTACAAGTGCACTATCTGGAACCAATGCAGTCACATGAAATGCTCATGTGTAAGGTTTTCACACAAAATTATCTCATAAAACTAAGAATATTCACAATACGATTAATGAATTTATAAATCCAAAGAACAAGATATCTATCCATATTTTTTTCGTCTCATTCCTTCTAAACTGAGAAAGAAAGATGAGGATTAAAATAAAAGCAGCAAGAAGTATACCAACAAGCGAGAAGTTATATCAATATGGACTAAAAACACCAAATGAAGTAGGAACAATTCCTCCATTCAAAAAGAATGAAAAATAGAGTCCAGAAAGATAGATACAAATAAGAAGCCAAGGCAACCAATTAAAAAATCTAATAAATTCTTGATGATACTTTTTTGAAAGCACATATACTGTTATCAAGAATACAAAGCAAGATATAACAATTCAAATACCTGTCATATACAACTTTGTTCAAAAGATTTCTAAATAAGGATACATCACTTACAAAGAATATAAATTAATTGAAAGAAGGTAAAGAATCTAATTATCGCATTTCTTATCTATCTTCCAATTCTATAAATTATCTTAGATATTGTACTAATTTAGTTTCTCTTAATGCTGTTATTCTAATAATTCCAGGATAATCTAATTGCTCTTCAATTTTCTTTCAAATATTTTCTAATAATACTTCAAGTTCTGTATCTGGTATAACTTTTGGATCAACGAATACCATAATTTCTCTACCTGCTTGCATAATATATACTTTTTCTACTCATTCGACCTCAAGAATTAATTTTTCCAATTCTCACATCTTCTCAATAAAGAAGTCTTTGGTATCAAATCTAGCTCCTGGTCTTGATGCAGACATAGCATCAGCTGCAGCAACTATCCAAGAATATGCACTTGTCATTTCAATATCATAATGGTGAGACTCAGCTGCATTTACAATTATAGGATCAACTCCCCATTTACGTAACATATCTGCTCATACTTTTGTATGAGATTCTCATGCTGCTGCAATAACTTTTCAAACATCATGAAGCAATCATGCTTTTTTAGCTAACAAAGGATCTAATCATAATTCTACAGCAATATTCTCACTTATTTTAGCAACTTCAAGAGAATGGATCCATAAATTTTGTCAATAACTATACCTTAAATAGAATTGTCAGATGGTTCTTACAACCTCAGGATTCATCATTGGAAGATTTAACAATGTTAATGCTTCTTTACCTTTTTCTTTTAACGTGTCTTCTAGTTCTTCAACAACTTGATTATACACTTTTTCAATATAGAATGGATTAATTCTTCAATCCTTTATCAGAATTTCAAGAGTCTTTGCGGCAATAAACCTCTTTTCACTATCAAAAGATGATATTCTTACAGACAATGGAGTATCATCAATAAGTAATTCAACTCATGTAAGTTTTTCAAACAAAGAAATATTTCTTCACTCACGTCAAATTAGTTTTCACTTAAACTCCTCTGTTGGTAAATCAATTACTTTAGAAGTAAATTCACTCACTGTATCAGCAGCTAGCTTTGGCATAGCTTGTGCTAAAATTTGTGCGGCTTCTTTTTGAGCTTCTTCAGATTTTATAGTCTTAAACTTTTCTATAAATCTCACAATTTCTTCTTGATTATCTCTTTCTATTCTTTCAAAAATTTGATTTTTAGCTTCTTCAGGATTAATTTGAGCAATTTCTGCTAATTTTTTATTTTGTTCCTCGATTATCTCATCAACCTCTCTTTGTTTATCTAGTACTTTTACTTTTTCTTCTTCCAACTTTTCTAATTTCTGGTCCATTTTTTCTTCTCTTATAAGAAGTCTATTTTGGATCTCTTCCATCTTAGCCAATCTTTGATCTTCAATTTTTTGAGCTTTAATTTCTGCCTGTTCAAGAATTCATTCTGCCTTTTTCTTTGCTTCATCTATAATTTCTTCCTCTAATTCTTTTGCTTTCTCCATCTTCTTTTTAAAGCGAATTTGCTTTTCATTTAATGTTTTTTTGTAGCCATAAAATCATGCAGCTCAACCTATTGCAAGAGAAACAGCCGCTGCTACAATAAGGGTTACCGTTGGTGACATATGTTCAAATATTATATCATAAAATGCTCATAATTTGAGCTATAAATTTCACTATACGTCAAATATAAAATTATGTTGATTAATTGCAACATTAAAATCACATAATCAGAACTAGTGTAATTCATTTTTTATTTATCTTCTACTCTATGATTATCATTAAGCCAATCAGCCAAATCTTTAGGATTCACTCAAACTCTCTCTTCAACATTTCTTAATAGAGTTTTTCTCAAAAACATATCACGATATTTAACCTGCAAATTTGTTCAAAAAGAAACAAATTTAGAAACAGGATGCATGCATATAAATTTTTCAATTGCATTTAAGATATTTGCCAATTGTTTTGCTCTATCTTCTCACCATCTTATTCATCTTGGTTTTCAATATTTTTCTTCAGATGGTCAACTTTGATATTTTGGAAGTTTTAACTCTTTCCCATTTTTAGATCTAAAAACATAAGAATCTTCATTTTCAGTGTAACTAGTTTCTCTTTTCCATGAATGAAGGACATGCTCAATTTCTCAAGATTGGTACTCTTTTTTAATACTAACTACACTTCATCTATACTTACTTCGATTTTCCTTCTCTTTATAATCTTTTCATGAAATAAACTGAGGCTTAATATCTGAAGCATATGCAACATAGGTTTCAACTGTTCAATCCTTTTTCTTATATACTCATTTTCTATGAAATGTTGGTCTTGAATGTATGTCTATTGGTTTTCAATTTACAAAATTTCAATCATATTCCCAATTATTAGGATCTTTTAAAATTCCTTTCTTATTCCATTCTCATTTAAAAATTCATCAATCATTTCTTATTACAAGACAATGACACTCTTCAATTGTTCAATCCTGGTTTACTTCTCATAAATAGAAGTAACACATTCAATAATCATCATATATTTTCATATATTTAAGCGGATGTTCTCATTTTTCATAATACCTTTCACCATCCAGAATAATATATTTTTCTCCATTATCATCCTCATATACAGCCTTTTCATTAATATGAAAATTTCATCATTCTCGGACTCATAAATCAGAGAAATTATTCAAATCTATTAGATCTGAATTGACTCCCCTTTCTTGAGTATCTAATACATTAACTAGTTCCTCTTTTTCATTAGACTGTAATTCCTTTATTCCATCAACACTTCACTCAGACTGCACCTCAAATTTTTCCATTTAACATATCTATTATTAAAACACATTGTTTTTATGATAATATTCATTAACCAGTGCATGTCAATATATTAAGGGACATTTTCCTTATAAAATTCTGATTTTAAAAAAATACTAGGTTTAAACTAGTATTTTATTTTAAATAATCTGCATTTAACTTGACCTTTTTAATTCTAATATTATCGACTCAGTTTTTTCATCTAGTTTTATCAAGAGTGATAGCTCATTCTTTAACATATTGCTCAACATCAATCGAAAAGTCTATTGTCGTTTCTCATTTAGCCACTTTTTTCAAGAATCACTTTATATCTTTAATTTCTTTTACTCATCAAGTCTCATCTTGATAAACGATTGATGCATCTTTGGAAAACGATTCAGCAATTTTAGTAATTTTATCGTCTCTTTCCTTTTGATTATCAATTGATTTTGTTTCAGCTATATTCTTTAATAAATTCTCAAACACCACACTTGAATATATCAAATCTAATACATCTTTCGTTTCTTTGTCTCCTTCGACATTATTTTTTACTTCTTTCTTATCTCAACCAAATTTTTCAACCATTTTTATTTCTATAAGGGATAAATATATAATATATTATACCCACCCTGCTTATTTTTGTCAAAGAAATCATAACTTTTAGGCAATCTTATTATTCTTTATCAGCCATCATCATACGATTGCTGCTGTTTCCATTCTTAATACAGAATCTCACAATGATTTGATCACATATCAATTAGGAAATTTATTATAATCATTTTGAGTCAATCATCATTCTGGTCAAATGACTCATAATACAGGCAGTTCACTTCTATCAAGTTTATCATAATCTCTATTTTCTATATCAAAAATGACAAATTTCCGTTGATTATGCAGCATTTTTAAATCTTTTACTATTTCAAGTTTAGGTAATCCTCGTCACCAAGACTGTTCAACCGCCTCTCTGATTATTCTATTTAATCTTACTAACTTATTTTCATTAATATCATTCACTTGCGATCTTTCAGCACTCCATAGATAGATATTAGATATTCAGATCTCAGTTAGCTTCTGGACAATTAATTCAAGTTTTTCTTGTTTATTTGGTATTGCTATCAACATTCAAAATTGGTTATTAATAGCTTGATGCTGTTCTTCTCAATGAATTACCGCACTAAAGCCATCTTTACTAAAAGAAAGCAACTCAACATTGTATCTTTTTTCTCATGCATAATCCTGTAAAAAAAATTTATATCAAGGCTTTGCCCTTAATACTTTTCTTAGTTGATTTACTATTTCTATAGCATTATCAACCGTTACTTCTTTACCAGTAATTTTAAGATTAGAACAGATAAATAATTGCATGATTTTAATAATATTAAACAAGGTCTTTTAATTTTTCCATTCAGTCTTCATAACCCATTTTGAATAATTTTCTTAACTTTGTTTTATTAAACTCCAGAACTGGCGTCTCAAGATTCTTATGAAAGAATACATCTGCTAATGCTCCTTGTGGTTCTATATCCTTTCTTAACATTATTTCGAAAGCAACTAGCAAGCTATCAATAATATTCTTTATTTTCTGATTTTTTTGATATTTATTTAATGATAATCAAATTATTTTATGCTTAGGATACTTCTCTTTTGCTATTGCTAGAGGAAAGTTATTTGAAACTCATCAATCAACCAAAAGAAGTCATTCTCTCTCTACTGCAGGGAATATTCATGGTATTGCTATTGTTCACATCAATGCAGAGCATAAATCTCATGATGAAAGGATTACACTTTGTCACTCATTTGTATTAGTACAACCAATATATGTCGGAATTTTTAATTCCTCAAAAGTTTCTGGCAAATCTCTAGTAATTTGTTTTTTTAACATTTTATTTGTTAAAATTGATTCCTTTGGAATAAGATTTATATCTTTTGATAAATTCATAAAATCTCATTCAAGAAACAAATCCATTATCTCATCTGCCTTATATCATGCAGCCCAGTAACTAGCCAATAGTCATCAAGCACTTACTCAATAAATTGCATCTACTTTACTTCTTAACCCCAATTCATCGATAGCCTTAAAAACTCATCATCAATAAAATCATCTCATTCCTCCTCAAGAAATTACAATTACATAACGATTTTCTTTTTTAAAAAAGAATGGAAATTTCATTTCATTAAATTTATGAGTTAAAAGTTTCTAATCAATCTTTGTATCATAATTCAAAGAGATGAGCCATTTTCTTTTCACCATTTTCCGTCATACCAGTTTTTAGATCTCTGTAAAACAAAATATCTGCATCATTAAACGATTGGCTTAAATGCCCTTTCAATAAAAGATCATATGTTACCTGTAAAGTATCAACTAAATTATCTATTTTTTGATTCTTTTTAAACTTAGATAATAAAATTCCAATTTGCTTAGTATTAGGATAATACTTTTTAGCTTCATCTATTGGAAAATTATTTGTCACTCCTCCATCAATTAAAAGTGCTCCTTCATACTCAATCGGAGCAAATATTCAAGGGACAGATAGACTTCAAATTACAGGTCTTAATAATTCACCACTATTATATAATATAAACTTTCACTTTAATAAATCAGTTGCTCAAACATATAATGGCTTTTGTAATTGTTCAAACGTTCTTTTTATATCTGGCTTAACTATTTTTTCCATTATTCATTCCTTTAACAGTCATTTCATAGGGAAAAGTGTAATGTTTTTAATAGTAAACAATCAACTCTCAACATATTTTTTATAAATATCTTCTGCTTTCCATCAACTCAACCAATAAGCTCAAGTTAATGCTCAAGCACTAACTCAGAATACTGCTTTTATGTTTTTTTTCATGTCTAATTCTTCTATAGCTTTAAGAATTCAACATGCATACATTCCTTTTGCTCCTCCTCATGAAATTGTTAAAGTAAACGTTTCATCTTTTCACATTGTCAATTTTTCCTAACTAAAGTATTATATTAATAATCTTTCATGGTACATAAATAATCTTTTTAGGTTCTCCAGTATAATAATTTCATAATTTTGCATCAGATTTTATTACGCTAATAACAGCATCTTGACTAGCATCAGCAGCTACTTGTAAGGTACCTCTCATTTTTCAATTAAATTGAACTGCTAAAGTCACCTCAGATGCAACTAAGAATTTCTCATCATACTTTGGCCATTTACCTGTTGTAAATATAGAGAATTCATTTCATAAAAGACTCCAGAACTCTTCAGCTAAATGTGGTGCAAAAGGAGCTATCAATAATGTTAATGCTTCAAAAGTTGGCTTTGCTATTACATCTTTTTCAGTTAATGCATTAACTAAAATCATAAGCTGAGAAATTGATGTATTAAATTTAAAATCATCTATTTCTTGAGTTAACTTTTTAATTGATTGATGTAGAAGTGTATTAATTTTCTTATCTTCTTCTTGTTGATTTAAGTCTACCTTATCTCGTAAAGCAACAACCTTATCAATAAACTTCTTTACTCATTTTATTCCATTTGTATTCCATGAAATATACTGATCAAATGGACCCATAAACATTTCGTATGTTCTGAAAACATCTGCTCAATACTCTTCAATAATATCATC
>Ga0247611_10003762_pt1 | contig 22013 bp, 43 predicted proteins | sample 177DNAGHGhighgp2_FD_192422 | JGI IMG/M metagenome (GOLD analysis project Ga0247611, IMG submission 192422) | Sheep rumen microbial communities from Palmerston North, Manawatu-Wanganui, New Zealand - 1770 DNA GHGhigh gp2 | ecosystem: Host-associated > Mammals > Digestive system > Stomach > Rumen... | reverse complement strand
ACTGTACCACCAGTACCAACGGTGCCCTTATAAGTCATTGCATTTAAGCCAGCAATTAATTCATCAACCTTACTTGCAGAATAGAAAGTACCTAAATCCTATTGATTGTACTTAGTTTGTGCAGTACCATCAACTGTTAATGTATGATACAAGACACCAGAAGCAGTCTTACTAGAAGTATTATTCTCACTGTCTTTAATAGAAAAACTTAAATCACCGCTATTATTGGCGCTAATAGCTTCTGCTGTATAAGTTGTATCTACAACAGTAATATCTTTAGTTGTTACACCAGTTACATGCCCCTGAGCATTACTAGCAACCGCAGAAACTACAGTAAAGGTCTGGCTATTCCCAGTCATAGATTCTGCTGTCGCAGTGCCATCAGTACGGCTTACATTGGCATGAGAATATTCAATATTACCATCAGTAGCTCCAGATACATTAAGAGCAGTACCGGCAGTAAAACCAATAGAAGTAGAACCACGCTATGTTCCATTTACTTTTTCTACGAATGTTAAACCAGCAGTGTTAGCAGGAGAACTTAATTCATAAGTACTATCATCAGCACTAATAGCAATAGCAGAGCCATTACCACCAGTGATATGAACATTATCTCCACTTGCTGCGATAGTAACACCAGTGCCATTTGTTTTAGCCCCATTACCACTAGTATTAACTGTTACGCTATCATTTGCTGCGGCAGTGGAAGTTAAATCTACTTCAACATCAGTAGTAATACTAGCTAAATCTCCACCATTAATTACAAAAGTATCTGTAATATTAGGAGTAATAGTAGATTCACTACCATCAGCATTAACATGAGCACGTGCTAATGTAGCAGTGTAAGTAATGGTATTAGCAGTACTATCTACAACACCATTACCAATAGTGAACGATTTAATAACATCATAACCACCATCGGTATCTGGATTTACTTGTACCCACTTTTTAGTAGCACCATCTTGTACTACAACAGCTAAAATATTACCATTATGTGTATTATCTGCACCAGTGGCACCTGCGCCTTCTACATAATAGAATTGACCAACAGCTACACTAGAAGCAGCTGGTAATGCATCAATACTAGCAACAGTAGTAATAGATTTATTAAGTTCTACTAATTCAGGAGTATCGGATTCTTGTAATTTTTGACCAACATACAATCTATGTGTATCAGTTGTTAAATAAAATACACCATCCTGGATATTAGTATTAGTAGGAAGTGCGCTATGTAAACCACGTTTAAACATAACATTTGCCATATATTATTTCCTCCAATTATGAATTTTCAATAGGTTTCCAAATTAAACGATCAGCCAAAACATTTAATTCATCTACAATAGTGCTATTTTCAGAACTACGATAAATTAAATTATTCAAATCACCAACAGTAGATTTTAAGACATAATTACTTGGATCAAAGTCTTTAATGCTAGAAACTGAAATTTGTCCATTTGAATCAAGTAAATTATTAATATGATTTACTTGAACAGCAGTTAAAAGGCGCGCATCATCTGTTTGTACATAATTAGCTAAATCACCAACTTGTACATAATTACTTAAATCAACGCCCCAATTTCCTAATTTTTCCCAAGAGCCATTTACAGCCATGAATTCATCATAGCCGTCATTTAATTCACCTGGGGTTTTCTACACTAAGAAAACTTTATTTTGAGAACTTGATGCTGTTGGATCTAGACCATCTAAACTGCCAACAGTGGTATATGTTAAATGATTTGCTTCAGCTACTGCGGTTGCAATTGCTGCGTCAGTTTCAGTTTTTGTATAAACATCTGTTAAAGCGTTTTCTAAATCACTTACACGATCTGCTAATGCACCCGTATCTGCAACAGATGAATCAATTAATTTTAACCAAGCATTATCATCATATACATATACTGTACCATCAACGATGGCTAAATCGCCTTCTTTTTTAGTAGAAATTGCGCGATCTAATGCGTCCGCATCAGTTTCTCCAGCTTGCTTTGTAATACCAGAGTTTACAACAGCTGCACCGGCCTAAATATCCAATTCAGCTAATAAATCACTAGCTAATACTGGTTGCCATTTTTGCAATGTGCTATTATAACGTAAAATTTCTGTACCAGTTAAAGTGCCAATATCTGTATCTGATAAATCACTAAGAGCAATAGTATTTAAATTACTGTCATTAATTAAATAACGTCCTAAATATAATTTACCACTTGGCTATTGGTCTGTTGACTCTTCATCATAAATAAAATATAAAGTATTTATATCAGGTGATTGCAATCTATCATAAGCAGCTTGTGAACCACGCAAAAACTTTACAAAATTATAATTATTTGCCATTTAAACTCTCCTTTCTTTACGATATTTTTATTATCCATTAAATATTAAATTTTGGGCTAACCCTTTAACAAGGTTAGCCCAAAACGATTAAGACTATGGCTCTACAGTAAGAGTCCAAAGGCCATTTGAAGCTACAGTGATACCTTTCACAATTTCTGGTTTATTATCAATATGACCAAAATGCCCTTGAGTAGCATCCCAATCAGAGCTTAAATAATAATGTTCAATCATTACTTGATGGCCTTCATCATCAAGCACTGGATTTCCCTAATCATCTAATAATGGTTGAGTTCCTTTTAAACCAATATGGCTTAAAATATATAATAAACCTTTATAATCTGTTTGGCTTAAAGCTTCTTGTGTTGCTTCTTTTAAATTACCTGCATCTGCTTCATTTACAAAAGGACGAGTGCCATTTATAATTTCATTATTTTCATCAAGTGGAACACCATATAATGCATCATACGCATCACTAATTGTTTCACCTAGTCTAGGAATATTAAAATTAAAATCTGCAGCAACTACTTCATTATTGCTATTTTCTTTTAAAATATGTTCCCAACGAATAAAATTTTCGTTATTAGTAGAAGCAGTAATATTTGTATGATATATTGGATTAAACCCCTCTGCAGCATAATTAAAATTACCTAAATTAATATGTATTGGCATTGGCATATCTAAATGATAAATTAAATCATTGGATAATGTTTCATGCCATTTGGGTATAGGATATTTTGCAATAGCTTGTCGGGTAACTACTGCACCTTCTTCACTGGCTTTAACATAATAATTTTTACCATTAGCATCATCTTCTAAATTAAATGAATAATAATCTTCATTAATTGTTAATCCAGGAGCTCTAGCTAATAATGAGGCTACCATAATATATTTTTCTGTAGCCCCATCAAAAATTTTTTGCCAAACTGTTTTATCATAAACATTATTATAATATTGTAAATCAATATTATAATTACGTACCCAGCTTTCATTTAAATTTGTATTATATGTATTTTGTATCTCTTCTGTTTCATCAGTAGCTGGAATATTAATTATAATTGAAGTATTTGCCTATGCGTTATTAGTAGAATAGGCATCGCCATATGATACTAAAACATAACGACCATGATAAACGCCATCTGTTGCCATAGCATCTTCCATAGCTTTACGATTATCATAAATCTAATCAAAAGTAAAATAAGAAGAACCAATTTTTTTAACAGTTCCATATAAACTAGTTGCCATAATTAATCCTCCTCTGTTTCATATACAATATCAATGATAATGTATCCAGTTTTAGTGCGGTCAATAATATCCATAGATGTAGCATCTACTCGTAATTCATTGATTAAACCAGTAGTACCATCTAAATCTAATTCATAGATACCAGTAGCTCCTACAATAATAGGAGCGGCCCAATTAGAATTAAGAAAAATTTTTGTGCCAGGCAAAGTCTATATACCAACATGTACAATTGGCATATATTCACTTAATTTTCTGCCATCTATAAAGAATTGTTTATCATTAGGATTATTATTACCCATTTGATTATTACTATAATATCTAAACTATTTAATTCGTTTAACCATAATTCCTTTTCCTCCTTAGTAAATCTACTGCGGGATTTTGACAGCAGAAATATTCATTGTGCCATTATAAGTTAATGGTAAAGTAATTTTTATAGCTTCATAATACCCATCAATATGACTTAATTCATTATGTATATGAATAATACTATTTGGCTATAAATAATAAATAGGGATAGTTGACAATGTAACACTATCATTTGTATGTGTATATTGATATAATAAACTATCCATAGTCTCTTTTGCTGATTTGCCACGAACAGCAACATTTACACCTTTATTAAAATCTGATTCTGCGACTACTGGTAAATAGCTATATCCAGTTTTAATTGTTAAAACATTTTCAGGTGTTTCAGTGCTATCATAATAAATGACATCAGGTACATCAGGATACACAATTACTCGCACATCATCATCAGATATAACTTTAGTGCGCTAGCCAATAGCTGGTACACTAAATTTTCCAATATTAGTATCCGTATCATAAAAATCAAACCAAAAGAGCAAAGAAGTGGGGTCTTGCTTTACTAATACATTCCATCTATCTGCTGCATATGTAACCTCTTGTTCTTCTAATACAATTTCAGTATGCTCATTATTTGGATTTGTTTCTGAATATAATAAACGCCAAAATCCTTCAATATCATGATAATATTGTTCATATCCAGTTCTACCGTTTAAATAAGTAGTAGTATTAAATAATTGACAATATTCACGATTCGCTATTGCTAATTGTAACTCAAAATCATCACTGTGCATGCCACTATTTACATTATAATAATCTTTTGCCATTTGATAAATTAATTCTCGCCAATCAACTACCTAATCTGGATGGGCATTAAAATATGCAATTAGACTACCTGCAATTGTATCACCATTATAATGAGTTTCACCAGCAAAATTTAATTCTGGTTTATAAAAATAAGATTCATAATTATGTTCACGCGCTAAATTTAAAAAATAAGTATAAGTATGAGAACAACTATTAAAACGATGCATAAAAGCATTATGGTTAGTTACCATAATATCTCCATTCATTCCTACAAATCCAGCTGGTACACATTCATTGGCATCTTGCGCTATACGTTGTATATCAACAATACCAAATGGAGTCGATGGTCGCATAATCTAAGAGCTACCAGAAATCTAAATTGGCGTATTAGGAGTAATAATTAAATCATTTGCAAAATATAGATTACCATGATAACCAATATTATTATTAGAAGATTGATAATGTTGAATCTCACCTTCGGGAGCAACGCCTGTAAAAGCTTTATAATATTCACCCCAATCTTCCATATTCCACCAATTATCAGGATCACAGTCTTCATGTGCAAAAGCCGCTGGTAATGGATGTCTATTATGATAATTTTCAGCATTAGGGGCCTATTCCTATAATAATGCTAATCCTTCTTCAGTAATATATAAACACGATAATTTATCCGTGCCTTCTTTAAATGCGCCTTCAGTTGTACAATAAAATATAGGCTTTTTATCTACAGCATATCTAGCATGGATAGGAATTTCTCTACCATCACTTGTTTTACGTTTACCCCAAATAGTAAAATCATTACGAACATTCAACATATTTGGGTTATTCTATACAGCAGTAGTAAGTAATCCATTCTCAAAATAATAACTTGTTTTATCTTGCATCATTGCTGGAGTAATATAAGATAATCCCTATGCAGTATCTAAATTTTCGGCAGCTGACCAAGTAGTATTTAAATATGTTGGTTTTGCCTAGAATACAAACTAACCATCTAAATTATAAAAATACTCAAAAGAACCTAGCATTTTTACAATTTTATCTAGAATAGAAGTCACTGTATCACCAGGAGCCGCAATTAAATCACCAGCATAAGTTAAATCAGTTAAACGATATCCGGCGGGTCCCATAGAAACAATTTTAAATATATTATATTGTACATTATTTAAAACTACAGTAGATGGCTATGCTTGGCGTATTAACTAATTAGCATCTTCTTCTAATCCATTTAAAAAAATAAATGTATCAGGTAAATCTTCTAATGAGGAATACTCAATATTATTTATTGAAAAACCATCTGCAATTTTTGCATTATCAGTGTTAATATTCTATAAATTTTTATTGGTTAAATATTCATATTCCTATGTATATGTATTACGCCATAAATAATAATCATTTGTTGTCTATTTATTATCTAACATTTCTAAGCCATAATCTTCTAAATTATTAATAATAATATTAGCCCAGGGTTCTTGCGCATAATGATGAATCATTTCTAAAATAATAGTTTTGATAGGAACAGATTGATTAATTTTTTCGCCATTAACTATATAGTCTTCAGTGCCTAAATCAGTTTCAGCATTAAAGTTACCACTTATATCTCCATTTAATAAGCACATTTTATCTTTACCTTGTAAAGTAATGGTATAATTATTTACCTGTTCTGATGTTTTAAAATCAGTTAAAATATAAATTCCCTATTTAAACCAAATAATTTTATCATATTGAGAATCTACATTATTCTATAAACCAATCTCAATTTTTACTTTTGTTGTAAACCCCCAATAAACCTCATTAATATTTAATAATTTAGTTGTCATAGTTAAATTACAACTGCGCCGTACAGCAGAGGTTCCATCAATATTGATGGAACCTGACTGCACTACGCCCTCTATGGCTTCAATAGGCTGTTCATCTTTAGTTAATGCTATCAATTTAGCATATACAATTTTATTATGGTCATTGTCAAGAGCGCGTAAAAACACAGTATCATGCATTGGATCTTTCATACAAAATACCTCTCTTCAATAACTTGATAAGTTGTTTTTAATTCTAAAATAAAATTTCGCCAAGCTGCTTTAAGTTGAGAAATTTTATTATCCCAATCAAATGGGATTGGTTCAGTTTTTTCTTCAATAACTTTATCTTTTTTCTCTGCTAAATCAGCTAATCGCTCTGCCCATTCTGTTTGCAAATTATACAGTTTATTAAATGCTAAATTTAAAGTAGTAATTTCATTAATAGCCTTCGTTGCTCGTGAATAATATTCTGTATGCGTGGACACTAAAGTATTATAGGTATTATTATACTAATTAATCATATCCTATAATTCAGTTAAATCTTCTGTGTTTAATAAATCATTTAACTATAAAAGAATTTTAATATATGCCTATACAGAAATTAAATTATTATTCCAAGTAGTAATATCAGTTAATACAATAGAATATAAAATATTTACTTCATTCTAAATATTATCTCGGTTTTGAACAGCATTATTATAATTTGTTTGGGCTTCAGCTAATGCATTTTCAGCATTAATATATTCTGTACTTGTACGATACGTCACCTTTTGTTGTTCGTACTATAAAATAGCATTTTCACTAGCTCTGATAGATGCTTGAGCTACTTGAATAGAAGACTATAAAAACTTAATAGCTGCTCTATTGGCTTCATTATCTTCTTCTAGTGCTAATCCATCAATTAATATTTGAGCAGTATTAATTGTATTATTCTATTGCGTAATATTATTATTCTCATCTTGAATTTTATTATCAATAGTCTTTAATACCTAATATATTGTATTATATGTATTTTGCGCTTCTTCTAATAAAGCCTGTTTATTCATTATATCATTATTAGCAGATACTAATAATCCTAATCCTTCTTGATATAATAAATAATCCTATATAATCTAGCTTCCTAAATTATATGATTGGGCATTATCTTCTTGCTATATCGATTCTTCAATTAAATCATAAGTAATTGATTCTAAACCGCCAACAGTTTTCTATGTGTTTAATACGGTATTAGCTTCAGTATCATTCCATTGCCCATATTTAGCACTATCACCAATAATATTATTATCACGATAATAAGTATCAGTAAATGGATTTACATTAATATTATTATAACGTAATAAGTTATACATTTCCTATAATTTAATTAAAATAGCATCCATAAGCTCCTGCGCTGCTGCTTCTTTAAACTCTGGCTAGCCCCATTGTTCATCCCATCCATCGGGAAATACAGTTTCATCAATTGTAGGAATATGTAAATTATAACTAGATAAAAATTCATTAAACTATTCTGCAATATTATTAATGAATGCATATAAATCTGTAATAATGCTATTTGTAGCTTCTGTTAAATTATCCATAGCAACATCAGCAATAACATTATTATATATATCTTCAGCAAGGTCATTAGGTAATTCTAAATCTGTAATATTAATAGTTCCTTTAGGCTTAATAATACTATTTTGCCCAATATAATTATAATAATCATGCTTATATCCATTTACAGGATTTGTAGTAGTAAAACCATTAATAATACGTATTGCCTAATTAATTATATTAATCATTTCATTTTTAAACTGAGTTGGATCAGTTATATAATTTTGTAAAACCTAATAAGACAGATTCAATTTATCATATTCTTCTTGTGCAGCTTCTTTTTCCTATTTTGCTACAATATATTCATTATATTCATCAGCTTGTTGCTATCTTGTACTTATATAATTATTATATTCAGTAACAATGCTATCTTTTAACTATAAATATGTATTTTTAGCACTCGCTACTTCTATATCATTTGATTCAATAGTGTAATCTATTACCTATAAACGCATAATCGTTTCTGCTGTTACACCATTGCCTAAATTTAATAAAGCAATTGGCCCTAAATTATATAATGTAATTTCTTCTCGGCTATCTAAATATACATAACTTAAATTATCACTATCAATTTCAGTATTAATAGCAAATCTAAATTCGGGTTTAACTGTATATGTAGTATTATTAATCAAATCTATATATTCAGAAAAAACCCAATCAGGGTACATTTCATTATACTATTTATCTTCTTTTTCTTGAGCTTCTAATGGTGTTAATGAATGAGGTACAGCATTGTTACCTTCTTGCGTATAAATAGCAAAAATAGCAAAACGATTTACTATTTCTCTATCAGTATCATTCATTTCAACCAATTCATTTAATGGATATCCTACTCCAAAAGGAGTAGTGCTATATTTATTATCATCCTATTTAAATAATGGAATAATTTCACGGCGTCGTATTCTTAACATTTCCATATTTAATAATTTAGTCTTATATGCGGGAGTATTTTTACCAAGCTAAATATTAAATTTAAAAGGAGTATTAATATCTCCTACTACCATATCTACTAAATTAGCTTCTGGTCCATAATACATACGTCCAAGATTCGTAGTTGTATTTACATTATTAATAAAATCAAAATAATGCTAGGTGATACCCATATAAGTTAAAATAACAGAACGAGGATACTAAATATTACCATCACCTAAAACAAAATCAATTGATTGAATAGGTTTATCATTAATAGTACAAGAATAGCTGCCAGTAACACCAATAGTGATAGTTTCTGTTGTATTATCTGTATATGTAATAATAATCTAATCACCCGGCATACAATCATTAACCTCAAACGTATATAATACTTCATCATCTGTTGCATTATAAATACGTTGCTAAGCCTAATTAATAATTACAGTACCAGTTTGTAATAAACCCAGCTCTGGTGCAGCAACCGCAATTAAATTATATTTTAATAAATTATCGTAAGTTAAATCAGCAATTTCATAAGCTGTTGTATTAAAAGTATGTAACATGCGGCCAACCACATCATTTGGTGTTAATGATGTATTTAATAATCTAACTAAATAATTTCCTTCTCCTGGAGAACGGAATAATTTAATTTCTCCATTTGTTAACCAATCTAATACTGCTAATTTAAAATATCGTTCAGACATTAAATTTTCGCTGGTTAAATCTTTATCCATACGGACAGGAGATTTAGTATCATAATTAAATGAACTTCCAACTTCACGTTTGCTATTATACTATGTAATCCAATTAGATGGTATCTAATTTCCATTTTCATCGGTTACATAATATACATTCTTATCTGCGCCTAAATATGGATATTTATAAAATAAATTTTTTTCTAAAACATTCCCATCAATAATTTCTTCACCAGTTAAGAACAATTTTGCTTCATCTAACTAATAAGAAATTAATCCAGAGATGGGAAACTCATGATAATATACATTTCCATTTCTAAAAATAAATGGATATTTGCTACCAATAGTCTCTAATTTTTGTTCAGGAATATCTACTTTAAATGATGCGACTTTTGGATTAAAACGCACTTTTAATTGCCGCACACCATCATATAAAAACATATCTTCAAAATCAGCATAAATTTCATCAGAATATACTGGGTTAGAATACACGCCCTATAAATTATATTGCTATAATCTATATTTATAAGTAATACCCTATTCAATAGTAAAATCTCGTTCAATATGTTTAGAAGGCAACTCATTGTTTAAATAAAAACGAGCAATATCTTCCCAAATCATATAATCATCTTTTAAATATCCACGAGATAATAAGAATAAACCAGAACAATAATCTTCATTAAATAATGTTAATGTATTTGTTTCTGAGTTTAAACGATATTTATGAGGCCCTTTAAAATTAATCTAAATATAGCCTTCATCATAATTTAATTCTGGATGTAATGTAATAATTTTTTCCATGTCTATACTAGTACTAGACATAATTCTATATGTAGGTGAAGAGATAACTAAACCATTAACTGTGGTTACTGTATATTTTAAATAATAGATTTCCCCATCTACTAATAATTTATTTACAATAAATTCATCCTATGAAAACCAATTATTAGTATCTGTATTTACATTATGTAGCTGCTCTCCAGAAGTAATATATACACTATTATTCTTATCAGTAATAGTAAAATTATAAGAATATACTTTTTCATTACTATCACCTAATGTAGTATCTTGCTCATATATTCCTAAAAATCTATTATTATATTTATTAATTTGCTATTCGCTAAAATTTGCAATACTTACAGAAGGTTTTGCAATACATTTTATAATTCCAACAGTAGAGAAATAGCCTTCTGTGTCATTTATATCTACATAAGCTAATTGCGCTTTATAGAATAGACCTTCTGATAATTCATCTGCTGGATCTGATTCTTGCCCATTGTTTCCAATATGAAATGTGGCATATCCTTCCTATAAATTAATATTATAAGCATCGCCATAATATTTAACTTCATTAGTCTATATGGTTTTTAACCGTAAACGCATAGTTTTAACGCTATTATTTGATACCATATTACTCATTGAAAAAGGAATAGTTAATGTAATAGTCCAGTCTCTATCAGTTAAATCATTTTTAGGTAGCTTATAAAAAGCAGGAATTACATTGTTAATAATTGGAGGGTATAATTTATTTGTAGATGCCATAGTAATCCTCCTTTATCTCTTAATTATCTGTATTTTGCCATAAAGTATGGTTATTTTGTAATTGAACATTTTTTGTTAAAGCTTTAATAATTTTATTAATAGCTGTAACTATATCATACTGCGTACTATTAATACTAATTTGTTCTATTGGTGTAATAATACCATCAGCTAAATATACAGGCTGTGTGTTAGCACCAATAGTATCAGTAAGTGCGGTTGGAGCCCCATCCGAGTCGATATAAATAGGTTGATTAACGTCTCCTGCTGAAGTTGAGAGCTTCTCAGCCATTGTGGCGGACGCAGCCGTGCCTTTCCAGGTGCCATCAGCCTTTAGGGATTTTCCACCCAAATTCATTGATATGGTATTATCATCTGTTATTTGAGCTGTTAATAAATTATTAATTATAAAATTCTTTGCATCTATTGTTAATAAATTATCAACATTTAATTTTGAATAATTTAATATATCATTATTATTTAAATATAATTTAAGAGCAACTGATGAATCTGTATTATCAATTTGCTTATATCCAAAATAAAAATCTTTTGTTAATATATAATTAACATTATCTTTAGTAATTATAAAAGTTAATGTTTCTACTAAAAAGCTTGTATTTAATATAACGTTTGTATTTAATGAAATCTAAAAAGTAATACTACTATTATTATTAGGAATTATTTGAGGATTATAAGTAAACATAGTATTCTCTCCACGTGATGATCTAATATTAATTGTATCCTAGTTTGTAAATGTTGCTTCTGTGTCAAAAACATTTATATAAGTAATAGTAATATTGGTAGTTTTAATCAAATCATCTGAATTAATTTGATTCCCTTTAGCATTAAATACAAAAAACTAATCCTAATCTACATGTATATCAAATAATCTATATTGTTTACTTAATTTTGTATTACTTTTAATAATAAAAACATTAGAGCGTATAATAATACCAGATGTTAAAGTAATATAACATCGAACAGTAACATAAGGCTATGCTGTTTGCTGTACAGGTTTAAAATTGATTATAATCGATGAATTATCTTTTAATGGTTCTTCTTGAGGCATATCATACTAGCCTTCTAAAATTTTATCATAAGTAAATAAACTTGTGCCATCATTAACGCCATAGATATAATTATAACCTGTGGTAATTGGAATAGCTATAAACTAATCGTTAATAACTTCTAAACGATAAAATTTAACATTTAATACTGCTTGTATTTCAGCACTTTCATCTGGCGAATAATCATCAACGCCAGTTTGTCCAGTAATCTCTAAATAATATCCTTGTGCTGCTAATTCTTTATTAATCTATAATATATTATCGCTGCCTTGAATAGTATATTCAATAATATCAGATATATTAACAGGCATAATTTTTACTTGTTCTATATATTTTCCAGTAATAACTTTAGATCTATTATAACTTGTATCAACAATACGGACATATACCCGATCATTCTTATTATAAGTTTTTACATCACTATATGCAGTAAATGTAGTATAATTATCTGTGGTTACTTGATATGCGCCTAAATAAGCATTACTTGCATCAGTAATAGTAGCCACTATCGTATGGTCATATGGCAAATTCTTAATACGTTCACCAACAATAGTGTCAATAGACTAAAATAAATTTTCAGCATAATCTTCTTTTGCCATATTTTATTATCTCCTTTATCTCAAAAATTCTCTATATATCACTAAAAAAATAATAGAATAGATTGCCGTAATTCGCCCAAATAAAAAAAAAGAGGAAGGGTATTAAACCCTTCCTCTTAATATATTATAAACCTTTACGATTCGCATATTGAGACGCTTTATTAATAAGATTAGTAAATGCTTCTTCAATTTCATTATGATTTGTAGCATTAGGGAATGATGCTGTAATCTATACATTTTGATCTACAGTAGTTGATAAACCATTAACGCCTGACATACTTAATTCACCTAATCCAGTACCATAAGCAGCTATATTAGCATTAAGTAAAGCTAAAATACGTTCTGTTGAAGTACCAGTTAATTCTGATAAATTATTTTGATAATAAACTGGTGTAGTTGATTGTTCAATGAGATTGTCTAATGTCTCTAATGGCTATAACATTTCAGTAATACCAGTATTAACACCAGCTAATTTTTCAATCATAAGATTTAAAGACTTAACAAAATTTTCATTACGATTAATCATAGCATCCATAGCATCTACATATTGTAGTTCCCAATTTACTGCTTCAGCTAATGCCGATGAAAATTCATTCTATATCGCATCTGATAAATCATTAACACTTGTTAATGTATCATCAGACATATCATTAATATTTACTACTACATTATCAATATGATTTTCAAATTTAGTAGTAGAAATACCAGCCATTTCATTAATTTTATCAATATCGTCTTTATATTTATCAATGACCTCAGAGCTATGATTTAAGAATTCTTCACTAGCCTTATTCCAATTATTCATATACGCCTATAAATCATTAATTTTAGTTAATAAAGCAAGATTAGTTTCTTCCCAAGTATCAACGATTTGCGCACTAGCTACATGATAAGTATCTAATGTACGGTCATATAAACTAGCTTGGTTTGCTAAGGCATGATTAGATTGTTCTTCAAAATACGCTCTTTGCTCATTTAACCAATTATTTGCTTCTTCAAATCTAGCAGCAGCCTCTTCTTCAGTAATCACACCGAGACCAAGATCGCTATAAATTTCTCCAATAACTTCTGACCAAGTAGTTTGAACCTCTATAGCTTTTTCCTATAATTGATTAATATAATCATCATTTAATACCTGATATTCATGCAATTTATCTTCATACTCTTGTTCAGCATCAGCGATTTTATCTTCATCAGCGGTATATACATAACCCCAATTACCTTCACTATCACGTTGTAAACGCACACGCGATTTAGCATTTTGAGCATCATCTAATGCGAGTCTTGCTTGCTCCAACTCAAATTTTTTACGTAAGACCTCAACATCATATTCACTTAAACGAGTGCCATCTGCCTATAATTTATTAATTTCAGCTTGTAATGCTCGTAATCTCTATTTACCTTTAATATTATCATTATCATCAATAGCTTTAGAAATATCACGAGATAATTTACTTAAATCATAAAGCCTATCAAAATCACGCTCATACATTTCACCAATTTCTTTTTGACGATCATAAGCGGCTTGTAGATAATCTAATGAACCAAATGTGCTTCCCATAGTGGCGCTATAATCTTCTTGTATCTGCTCCATCATATCTTCAAACATGGCTTTTGCCTATTCAAGTGCATTATTCCAAGCATCTAACCATTGTTCTTCAGCTTCTTGTAGATGTTCAGAAGTAGCATCAATAACCTCTTGCCAACGTCGAATTGCTTCTTGGTCTCCAGAAGCAACTGCTAATTCATAAGCTAATTGCGCTTGCGCCATTTCCATTTCAGCATCTTCATAAATACGTCTAGCAGCGGCCGCAGTATTTTGAGCATTGCGTAACATAGTATCACTTAATTGATTCATAATTTGACGAGACTGAGCTGACATATTACGGCCCATTAGATCAGTAATATTTTTATATTTATCTAATACTGAATTATAAGCATTAAATTTATCATATGACTTTTGGACTTTTTCATTTAAATCATCTAATGCTGAAATTACTTTTTCAATTATGGTTTTACGCATTTCAAGTAAATCTTTATTTGCTGTTAATAATTCGCTTCGCCATTCTTTAATCTAATCAATTTCAGCTTGTGTAAACCCAGCATTTTGTAAATCTTCAACTGATAAATTATTTAAATCTTCTAATGAAAAACCATGACGACTTAAAATTTCGCCTAAACCAGCAGTATAATTATTTACTTTTTTCATTGTTTCAGCTGTTTTTTCACCAACTAAAGCAATAGCTTCTGCGGCTTGATAAGCATCATCATCAATTTTATCAAGTAAATAATCTAAGTATTCAAAACGATCTACAGAAACATCTAATCTTAATTCAATACGAGTCTAAGTTTCTTCAAGAAAACTATCAAAAATGGTTTCTTGTAATTCTTCAATCTCTTCTAATTTATCATTTAATAAATCAAGAGTTTCTTCATATTGTGCCAATGCTTCTTCAGCCTTTTTCCAAGCTTTATCTGAGCCATCGCCAATAGCTTTAAAAGCTCTTTCAAACTCATCATTGTTAATAACTTCGCCAGCTTCATCAAAAATAGGCTTAAATCCAATAGCTGAAAAAGCTTTCATCATAGCATCTTTATCTTTATCTAACCAATCTTCAATTTCAGATTGATATTGCTATTGAAGTTTAAGATTTTCTTCACGTAAATCACGTTCTTGCTTTAATAAATCAAGTTTTTCAGTGCCAAAGGCACGCTCTTTTTTACGAGAAGTTGAATTAGTTTTACGATCATTATTTTGAATTTGATTGGTGATATTACGGTAGCGCTTAATTTTATGCGGTTCTTTTTTACCACCGCCGCCTCCGCCACCAGAACCGCCCCCGCCGCTGCCTTTAAATGTAGTAGCACCACTGTCAATAACTGGTAAGGCAACTTCACCTTTCATTGCGGCAGGTACAGATGAACTTTCAATAGATCGAGTATATACAACACCATTGCTATCTTCATATGTAACCGTACTAAAACCATCTACTGGTTCACTGGCACTAGTAATAGGAAGCTTCATATAACTAATTTTAGGTTTCCAACCTGCAGCAGATAAATTATTACTAATTTGTTCTGCAGTCATTGCGCTTTGTTTTGATAAAGTAACTAAATCATCTAATGCTCCTGATGAATCTAAATGTACTCCTATTTCTAAGTCTTGACCATTAATATCTTTTTGTAAATTTTCTAATAATGTTGTTAATTCCTCTTGGGTACCCGTAAAACCTTGAGCCTAAATTTGACTTGCAGCAAATGCTGTACCCAATGCTAAAATAGCATCTCGTGAACCATTAGCAGCCATTTCCATTAATGCAATATTATCTGCATTACTAATAAACTCGTCTGAAATAGAATCCATATCTATATCAAGCAGTCCTGCTAAAGCTTTTTTTGTGCCCTAGGCAGCTACAGCCATACTTCTAGTTAAACCAACACCATTATTTTTTAATACTGGACCTAATTTAACTAATTCAGTTTTCCAAGTTTTAATATTTTTATCTAATAATTCAATTGCTACATCTTGTTTTTTAATGGCTAAAGCAAATTCTTCTGATGTTATAATATCAGCATTATATGCATCATTTAATTGTAATAATTCTTGTGTTAATTCCTATTGTCTTTGAACATACTCTTCTTCTGTTATTGAGCCATTAGCATATGCAAATTCAATATCTTCTAATGACCCTTCTAATAAGCTTAACTATTCTTGATATTCTTCAGTATTAATGTCTTTTTCAAAAAGTCGTAATTCACGGAGCTATGTAGCATATTGCTATACTTCATCATAATTAATACCCCAAGCTTCAGCTTGTTTTAACAATTGATTTCTAAAAGCAGTTGCACCATATGCTTCCCATTCTGCGTTTAATTCCTATACTTTTGCTGCCTAATTTTCAGCAGCTAAACTTGCTTCTTTTAATATATCTTTTTGCTACAATAAACCTTGAATAAAATTAGTCTATCCAGTTTTTAAATCATTGGCAATTGTCTAATCAGCTAACGTACTAGTATTATTAGTTAACTATGCAATAATATTATCTTTAGTCTACTAATCTGTATCAGGTGAAAAATACTAATTTAATAATGATGCTCTTTTTAAAATATCAGATTCATGATAAGAACCACTTTCTCTTACACGCCCTTGTCCAGCATATTTTTCATTATATGTCTGACTAGCCGTAGCTGCATATTCTTGTAATTGCGCCGATAAAATTGCAGCTGATGCAACTTCTTGCCCAAATGCACCATTAGCCCCATAATATGCTTCAGTGGCATTATGATTCACTTCACGTACTAACGCCTCTCGCTATTCTTTTGGTAAAGCAAAGAAATCTGCTGCTGTTAATTTAGTATGAGATTTACTATAGGTTTCCCAAGCTCCTGCAGCATCTTTATCATTAGTATCTAATGAAGCATTCATCTTTTTTACAAATGCAGCCATTTCAGCATATGTACTATTAACATCTAAATTAAATTCTGCAGTAGCATCAATAGCAATTTTAATTTTATTAGCTTTTGCTTTTGCCTCAATAGCTTTTATTTGAGCCTAAAACAATGGATCATCTATATTTTCTAGTTGATCAAAATCAAATCCTAATGGTATTTGGATTGTATAGTTCCAATCAAAAATTGCATCTTGATATTTATCATATAATTTTTGTACTGAATTACGAATAAAATCTTCATCTTCTAAATCATAATCTTGACTTTGATATTTTAATTGATTTTGAACAATACTATTAATACCTTTAGAAATATACTATAAATTTCCCTATTCATAATTAGTAACTGATGGTAAAATTTCCAATGCAGCATCAATTTTATTAATTTCTTCATTGTATTCTTTTGTACCTTCAGTTAATCCCTATGTCATTAATTCAATTAATGCATTACGATATTCTTCATAACTTTTTATATCTTTAATAAATTCATTAGCAGCTACCGCAGACTCTTGGCCAATATTAATGGAACCTTTATCTGTAATACCGCCCAACATTAAATATTCTAAATTAGATTCTTTAATTTGATCAGCATATTTTATATATAAATCTAATTGAGGACCAAGTGCCGTAAGTTGCTATTGAATAACATCATATATATTATTATTTTTAATATCAATATTCGCATCTTTTATTAATGAGACCCAATGCTATAAATCTTTATAATAACTTACAAAATCTTCAGCAGTTTGTAACTATTCAATTTGAGCAGCTCTAGAACCAGTAGCGGTAGATCCATTAGTTAAATTATTAAAACTATCTTTATATAAATGTAATAAATCAAAAGTTGCTATTTCTGCCTAATTTAAAGTACCAGTTACACCAGCAGTTAACATATATTTATTAAATACTGAATCATAAGTAGCTTTATTTCCATCTTTTTTAAACTTTAAACTAGTGATAGCTCGATTAGATGCATCAATTGCATATTGTCGTTCTAATTCTAATTCTCGTTTTCGATTTGTATCGATAAGATGCTATACTTCTGTAGTATTACCTGCTAAAGCTGCTCCAATAGCATTTGAATTATTATAACCACTTTCAGTACTAGAATTTAAACTTTCAATTAATGCTTTTTTCGCTTCTTCTAATTCTTTTTGAGTAGCTTGACCACGTTTTAAATCTTCTGCCGTCTAATTATAAGCATTAATTAAATTTTCCTAAGATTTATTTAATTCAGCTGAATGCGTTAATCGTTCATAACTTTCATCAGCTTTATCATAAATTTCTTGGGTTTCTTTTTTAATAGCTTCTTCTTCAGCCTTTTTTCTTCCATTTAAAATACCTAAAAGAATTGAACCAACAGCAAGAGCAATACCTACCCAAGGTCCAGCAGTTGTTAAAGCTCCTGCAAAACCAGTAGTAGCTCCTGCACCTAATCCTTTTATAGCATTGCCAGCTATACCAGCACTCATTAATCCACTAGTTACTGTACTTAATATAGTACCAAAGCGTGATAAACTATCCTAGGTATCATCACTAAAAGCCTGCACAGCATTACTAGCTGATTGAAAAGCTGTATATAATGTCATTGCGGCAGAAGCAACTTGAGTTAAAGAAGTAGAAATTGCCTATGTAGGTTTAGCATCTTCAGATTTATCTCGTTTTGGTAACATATAGCCACGAAGAAAAGCTGCTGCCCCACCTTCTTGTGCATTCTGTGCAATTCCTTCAATATTAGGACTTAATCCTAATTTAGTTAAAATATCATTAATTCCTGTCTCTTCTATGCCTAAATTTTTTAAATTTTTTGAAATATTCGTTCTTAAAGTACTTAATTTTGTTTCTAACACCTAGCTAAACTAATCAATACTTCCATCAAATGCTTTCTAATCAGGCATTAACATTGCAGGATCAATCTATAATGACTATTTTATTTTATCATTCAAATTACTGCTATTAACAGCATTTTGCCAACTTTCCGCAAATTCATTGGCCTTCTTTGTAAAAGCTTGCTAATCAATTTTTTTAGTATCAGGATTAAATAAGTCTTTAGATTCTTGTGCAAATGCATTAATTTTTGCTGACCCCGCATTTAAAAATCCACGAGCATACTAATTTTCTCGTAATCCTTTATAATATCCTTCATTAATACGAGTTAAAAATTCTTTATCATTAGATGCTAATATGCCGCCACTACGATATTGTCGTAAAGTTTCTTCAGTAATCATCTATTTAGATAATTTGTCTGCGCCCTTAATATCATACTATTTCAATAATGCTTTTACATCTACACCATTTTTCGCTAATAACTAATTTGCTAAAGCACCCTATTCTTCACCTTTAGTAATAATTGCTTTATTAGCATCATATTTATTTTTTGCATCTTCATATGAATTTTTTGCAATTGTTAAATTTTTATTAGCTTCTTTAACAGCTAATTCTTCTTGAGCAGTATAATCATGCTATGCTTTTTGTAAATTACGTAATTCTCGTGTAATTTCATTACGACGCTATGCTGTTAATGAACTATCACGTAACATATCTTGACGTAATTTTATTTCTTGACTTAGGGCTTTATATTCATCTGTCCCACGTCGCTAATTTAATGTTCCCTATGCTACATTGCGTTGGTGTTCTGCATTTTGTAATGCAGTTTGTCTAGCATTTCGACTTGATGTTAATGTACCACGCTATGATTTGGCTTCTGCATATTTACTCAATTCTTTAACAGTGTTAGATTTCTAATTTTCTAATAACTATTTATACTATTGTTCATTTCTTTGTTTTTCTTGAGCAGCCATAATTCTAGCATCATTTTCCATCTCTCGCTATGCTATTTTAAATTTATAAGCAGCTTTATCTGCATCTGACATGCGATTTGCATTTAATGCTAAACTACGATTCATAGTATTAGTATCAATAATTTTATTTAACTATGCCTAATATACTTCATCAGTAGTATTATTTCTTAAGTGAATTAATGTATCGCCTAGCGTGCCTTGCATATTTGTCATATCTTTTTGACTACGCCCAAACAATACACGCATATTATTACCAATATCATTTAAAAACTATGGCATATTTTTAGCAGCACTATTAGCCAATAAAGCTAATACTGTAGGGATAATAACTTTTAAACCACCAAAACCATCTACTAATCCATTAATCACATCTAAAAATCCTGCAAATACATTAGTTACTTTAATAATTGCCTAATCATCAATTAATGAATCATAAATACCTTCTGCTGAAGTCTAAACTCGTTTACGAGCCGCTTCCCAACTAGTAGCATATCGTTCCTCTTGAGCTTGTAATGTGCCATCGGCTCCTTCAGCCACTTTAAGATTTTTTTGGAACTTATCCCAATTATCCATTAATGCAATTAAATTAGTATATTGACGTACACCACCAACGGTCTATGCTAATGCAATTTGCTATTCTTTAGAGATAGTTCTCCATTTAGCACCTAATTCATCTAAAATATTGTCCATATCTTTAATCTTGCCATATTGATCCGTAATATTTACACCAACTTTAGCAAGAGCAGATGAATATTTATTTAAATTAACACCATCTTCTAAAGTTTCTCCAAGAGATAAACCTTCTAAACGAGAAAATAAAGTTCTTAAACCAGTACCAACAGTATCTTCACTTTGACGAGTAGTAGCTACTATAGTTGCAAGAGCAGTAGTTGCATAATCATAACTTAAACCTACGGTTTTAGAAATAGCAGCAAATTTTTCTAGACCACCAGCAATTTCAGCAGAACTAGAAGCAGTAGCAGCACCAAGAGCAGTAATAACATCAGCATAATGTTCTAAATTGCTTGAGCCTTCAGCATAATTATTCCAAATTGCTGTCATCTAATCTGATACAAGCTAAGCGGACTAACGAGTAACATTAGCCATTTTTAATGTAGTCTCAGTACGCGCCGCCACTTCTTTATCATTTAAACCCTATTGATAATAAATTAAAGAGGCATTAGTATATTCTGTAGTACTTGTACTTAGCTATTTAGCTGTTTTATTCGCTTGTTTAGCAAATTCAGCCATTTTTTCATTATTCTATCCAGTAATAATTTGAATATTATTTAAAGATGTATTTAATCTTTCTGCATAATTAATGGCCTACTATACCTATCCAATTACTCCATGTATTAAACTTGAAGAAATTTGCCAATTAATTGTATTTTTTAAAGTTTTACCAAAATTAATAATTTTTTGATTTAATCTATTAGTAGGAGCTTCGGCAGAAGCAATAGTATTAGCTAATGTTAAAAATGCCTACTGCCCTTGTGTTCCCATGCTAAATAAAGCATTCTTATAATCTAAAATTGTTTTATTAGATGTTTTTAATTCTCGTGAAAATACAGATAAATCTAATTTACCCGTATTAGGATTCATCGCTGTACGTAAGCTCTAGCCTAGCTCTAAAATAGAAGCTTTGGCACTCTATAATCCAGTAGCATCCACACCTACTGGCACTGATGCTAATGACTATAGCTATGTCTATAAATCTTGCAATGTCGCTTTAGCTTGATTAACATCAGCATTCACTTTAATTGTATGTGTTATGGTGCCCATATATGTTACTCCTTTCTCTCCATAAAATTATAAAAAGAAAAAGCCTTACTAGAATAATCTTCTAGTAAGGCTTAATTCTGATTATTCCTATAAAT
>Ga0247611_10003761_pt1 | contig 22018 bp, 13 predicted proteins | sample 177DNAGHGhighgp2_FD_192422 | JGI IMG/M metagenome (GOLD analysis project Ga0247611, IMG submission 192422) | Sheep rumen microbial communities from Palmerston North, Manawatu-Wanganui, New Zealand - 1770 DNA GHGhigh gp2 | ecosystem: Host-associated > Mammals > Digestive system > Stomach > Rumen... | reverse complement strand
CGGAAGTGGTCATCGGTGTTGCCAAACATGACGTTGAAGGCCACTCTGCGATAGAGCTCACGGAGATTCTGCCGTACATCGGTACACCCACGAAGGATGAAATCAACGATGTCAAGATAGCCGTTACCTGTGCTGCTGCCAGCTCCATCATCAAGACCAAGCAACGACATAGCGGAAGCAAAATGAATGCGACGGCCCTCTGCTGTTCTATCGAAGCGTTCAGAAAGAAGCAAGTCACGGTCTTTTGAAATCTTGATGGTGCGCGTCTTTGCCACGTTGATACCTGCCTTGGCCGCAAGTTGATGCGAGAAGTGCTCAATAAGTTCAGTATTCTCCAGATCCTTTTTTGATGGGAACTTTGCCACGTACAGTTTTCCGTCAGTATCAACCACGTTGGCCTTTGGACGAGCGCCGCCAAGTGAGGTTCCCGGATCAATCAACTGGTCGAGCCAGCGTTGTTCCGGTAATTCATTACGCTCCTCTGCCAACTCAATCTCATGACAAGCATCGCATAAGGCACGAAGACTCTCAATAGGGGGAACAAGGTATTTTGCACTCGCGTTGATGTAGTCATCACTTTCTTCCTCTTTGTAACGTATGCCACCCATGCGCGTAAAGTCTTCAATTCCTATGAGGTAGTCGTAATTAGTGAGCATTCGTTTCGGCCTACCTTCCTGTTGGGCAGTCAGTCGCTCTCTGCGGTCAAGCAATAAACGCCCCCAGCGATCGGGGAAGGAATCCTTAACGAAACCGAATACATTATCATTACCACGAGGATGCTGCAACGAAGGTACATTCATTAGGTCACCGCTCAGCAGAATGCCGCCATGTTGTTTCAACCACTGGCGCGAATACTCAAAGACAAAATGGTCCTTGCCGCGAACGTGTTCGTAGCCTAAAGTTCCAACCTCCTGTGGAGCAGACAGGAAGTCAAAATCTGCGTAAACTGTAATCCTCTTCATTTTCTTAGTAATTCTGCATCCTGAAGCTGTCTGCCAAGAGCGTCGTCAGCAGCCAACAGGGTGATATCCTTTTCCAAATTAAGTGCAAAGAGTACACGCGCATAGATACCCATAGAAACTGTTGGGTCACCATGTTCAACCTTTGAGACAGTCAGTCGTGTCACCGTAGCTCTGTCTGCAATATCCTGCATAGACAGATGCCTACGCTTGCGGGCCAACATGATTTGCTCGCCCATGATTTTCAGGTTCTGACTCAATGCCCTTGGCATCGTTTTACCGAATGTGTTCTTTCCCATAATTGTATCTTATTGGGCGCAAAGATAAATAAAAATGTTTAATATAACAAACATTTTAGAAAAAATCTACAATTTTTACATATTTTGGGGCTCGTTATTCTGTAGAAACTGGCAATTTTGCAATTAATAATCGAGGAATACCAATCTAAATATTGCAGTGAATAACGTCATTTTGTCCATAAATTGCCTAAAACGCAAATAAAAATGTTTTATTAACATTGATTTTGACTTATAAATAACGATAATTGGAATAATTATATTATCTTTGTACCCATAATCCATAATATATATAACAATGACAAGAGACATCAATCGCATCAAGGTCGTTTTGGCTGAAAAGAAGAGAACAAACAAATGGTTGGCTGAGACATTGGGAAAAGATCCTGCTACGGTATCAAAATGGTGTACAAACTCTGCCCAGCCTGGACTTGAAACCTTGCTTCAAATAGCAGATTGTTTGGAGGTGGATGTAAAAGAGCTCATCAACTCCAGCAAAAATGATGTGATGTATATCCAAGTAACCAAGTAAATTGCATCCAATTATATGCCTGTAAATAAGAATGCACAATTCAGATATCAGATATTAGATCGATGCTTCAGTGATTATCGCCATAAGTACGATTTCGATGACCTTTTGGAAAAAGTTAACGAGCATTTGGCAGATGTTCGTGGAAGAGATTCGATGATTAAGGAAAGGCAATTACGTGATGACATTAACGCAATTCGTAAGATGTTGCCTCATGGAGTATATCTTGAAGCTAAACCATATTACGACAAGAAATGTTATTACAGGTATTCTGAACGTGACTTTTCTATCTTTCAGAATGAACTTTCGCCGGACGAAGTTCAGAAACTGCGTTCTACTATTGAGATGTTAAGCCGCTATCGTGGCGTCCCAGACAATGCTTGGTTGGAAGAAGTAATTTCCAATCTTGAGTATCGCTTTGGCATAAAGTCAAATAATGATAATGTGGTGGCATTCGAGCAGAATGAGCAATTGAAGGGCTTGGAATATTTGTCAGAAGTAATAGATGTTACCGTGAATCATGCACCTATTACTATTTATTATAAAACATATAAGGGAAAGGAACTGACATCAACATTACATCCGTACCACGTCAAGCAATATAACAACCGCTGGTTTTTGTTTGGTTACGAGGAAGAATCCGGCAAGATTGCGAATAAAGCACTTGACCGAATTCAGCACATTTCTTTGGCAAGTGTTCCGTTCAAACCGAACACATCCATAGATTTTGGACATTTCTTTGACGATATCGTTGGAGTCTCTATCCCCTATGATGACGTGGAGAAAGAGACGGTCATCCTACGATTTACACAGGCACGATTTCCATATGTAACATCGAAGCCTATTCACAAATCTCAAGTCGTAATAAATGAAGAGGAGTGCACAATATCATTGGAAGTCAAGCCTACTCGAGAGTTGGAACAGCAAATTTTGTCCTTTGGGCCAGATGTGGAAGTCCTCTCTCCAGAGTCGTTTAGAGCACAAATTGGAAGAAAAATTGCAGAAAACTATAAAAATTATTTTCCTATGCAGAATGAATGCATAGCAGATGTGTAATTTTGCAGCTGTAATTTGAATATTAATTGTTTAACAAGTATATGATGGATACAATGACTTGCAATATGATTTGGTCTGAGTTTAATGATATTCGTAATAAATTAAGATTCTCATACTACGATTCCGTAAAGGGAAAGAGCAACCGATTTACCTATGCCCAGAATCTTATTTTGATTGAATATTCAATTCTATATCTGGCAAAAACGAAAGCAATAACCATCGTATATGAAGAAAAGGAAAATGATCCAGACCTTTTCCTCCTAACTTTCAGTGTACATGATAATATAGTAGCAACATCTGTATTAATACATTTTCCAGAAACTAGAAGGGGAGAGAAATGTAAAGAGTACTTAAATAGCACCCGTAACCTACACGATTTTTCATTTCAATTAGTTAAATACATAGATTACGTAGTTCATCACTATATATCTATATCTGATTATGTGGATGTAAGTCAGAGAATATGGGATTCTTATAGTGGGGAAAAAGAATTTGAAGGATTTGCTCAGCCTAAAGAGATATCCTCTTTAGTAAGCAAGCTTATAAATAGAGATAATGGTTTTTCTCTATATAATCCGTTTGGAGGTGCTGCATCTTATGCATTGTCAATGTCCAAACGATTTGGAATCTATTACGGACAGGATATTAATGAATTTATTTCTGAAGTGTCAAAATTCCGTTTGGAAATATGTGATATTTTAAACGCCTCTTTCAATCAGGAAGATAGCTTTGAAAAATGGCCGAAACAGAAGTATGACGCAATAGTATCTACACCTCCTTTTCATTTGTCGTTAAGGGATGTGGATGACGTTATTAACCCAGACCATTATTCCGAAGTATGGGGATGGATTTTAAGCAAAGCTGAAGACTCATTAAACACAAATGGGCAAATGATTTGTATTACCTCACCACGTTATTTGAATGCACCTAATTATCATCATATCCGCAAAAGAATCATAGAAAAGAATCTTTTGGATTCTGTTATACTTTTGCCTTCCAAAATCTGGACAAACACTTCTATGATCACAGCCGTCATATGTCTAAAAAATGGGCGATCCGATGACCAAGAGATATCTTTTTTTGATGCACGAGACTATTTTCAGACAAAGAATCGATTTGATAAAAAATTAGATGTTGAACGAGTTGTTGATAAATTAAATTCGTTGGACAATGAAGACGTTAAGAGGGTGACAAGAAAACAGGTAGAAGAAACAGGTTATCTTTTTTCTCCAATTCGTTATACTGTGGAAATGTCTGTTCCTGAAGGGCACAAACTTATTGAGTTAAGAGATATTGCTACAGTGTCTTCTTTAAATACAAATTTACGAGTTTCTCAAGGGAAACTGGTAGATGGGACAACTTCTATTTTTTCATACATTGTTGAGTCGAAAGATCTGCAAATTACTTCTTTCGGACATGACGTACATGTAAGTATAATAGACCGGCCAACTTTACTATTGGATTTGAATTTTCCTAGGATTGTATACGTGTTAGCAACAAATGTAGACCCAGTTTATGTGCATTATAACAGGTGGGTTAAATGTGAACTTAATGAGGATCTAATAGATAGAGACTATTTTGTGTATTCTTATTGCAACATGGATACAAATGTGGTTCGGGCTCAGATGGAAGGGACTTTGCTGAAACGGTTTACCATTAGTTCACTTTCTCTTTTCAAATTACCTATTCTTCCTGATGTTCTGTCACAGAAAAAGATGATGCAAGAAGTTAAACGTGCAGAGTTGATGAACAAAGCAAAAGAATTAGGATTATTATCCTTGATTCAAGAGAAGGATGCTGAAATACGACGTATCAAAGACGATTATATCAATGAGGTGCGAAATAGAAAACATGACATGAAGACACCTATGGCTCAACTCCGAAGCACCATGACTCTTATGTCGTCTCTTTCAAAGAACTTGCCAGAGGATTTCTCTGCTAAGCTAAACTTGTATATCTCTCGTCAAAAGATTGCTTTAGACACTCTTTCGGAGATTGTCCAACATATAGCTGACGAAGATGTGTTTGCAGAACCAGAAGAGGTTGACATTGAGGGTTATTTGTCTTCGTTGACAACCCGGAATGATAAATACACGATAGAATATCATCGTGATGAAGCAGCGTTGGCAGAAGCGGGCATAGATAAGCCTATTATAAAAATTGGTAAGGTGGATTTTATACGCCTCGTGCAAAATATTGTTGGGAATGCGATTAAACATGGCTTTTCTGGAGACTATTCTGAATATGCAATACATATAACATTATCTGTAGAAGAGAATTACTACACTATAGATTTCAGCAATAACGGAAGACCTTTCCCTGAAGGAATGGACAAAAGTCGTTATGGTATGAAAGGTGGCAAAAGTATAGATTCTGATGGCTCTGGGAGAGGTGGATATATCGTAAAAAGTATTTGCCAACATTATGGAGGAGACTTCGACATTAGTTCAAATAAGTTTGCTGGAATTTATTTCACTAACGTAATTGTTAAATTTCCTATTTATTATACTGAATGATATGAGTAATTACAAGATTCTTTGGATAGATGACAAATGGAAAGAGTTGGAATCTTTTAAGGATGTATGTGAACTTCCTGAAAATTCTTTCGATGTGGTTCCGTGTACAAATGCAGTGGACGGCATGATACTCTTTGAGAAAAAACTTGAAGATTGGTCTGGTGTAATTTTAGATGCAAAAGTTTTATATGATAGTAGTTCTAAAGTTGACAAATTAACGGGGTTGACATATAGTTTAAACAAGATTCGAGAATTACGTAACAAAAGATATGTTCCTCATTACATATTTACGGGTCAACCAGATACGGCATCTGGTACAGCATTTGCGGAGGAACATGAAGGCCATTATTACGAGAAAGACAAAGATGAAGACAAATTGATTGCTGACATCAAAAGAAATGCGGAATCAATGTTGGAAACCCAAATCAAGCATCAACACCAAATAGTTTTTGAAACATGGCCAGAGTCATCTCATGACCTTATGCGTATATTGAAAATGTTACATAATGAGGACTGGCAAAACAATTCAGTATTAAATGACATACGTAAAATCATGAATGATGTTATGACTCGGTTATATGAACGTGGTTTTTGTACGATAAAGCATGATGGTTCAAATTTAGCTGATTGTAGCAGGATGGTAGGCCAAAGATACATGGAGGAACTTATCCCTATATATATTCAAAGAGCCATTCATACATGTGTAGAAGTTACGAACCCCGGTTCACATCGATCCAAAACTGATAAAGATGTGGCTAAAGGCAATGCTCCTTATTTAATTAGGAGTTTGATATATAATATGCTAGATATTCTCTTTTGGTGTAAAAACTTACCTCCTAATGAAAACCGAGAATTAGTTTTGAGGGCTATAAATGGAGCAAAACTTAAGTTTGAGAAGGAATTAGAAGAAAGAAAAAGAAAAAAATAGTAACAATCATTCCTTTCTGTGCAGAACGTTTGCACAGAAAGAGAGTAACTTTGCAAACGAAAAACGAAAAAGAATATATGACAGAACAGGAACTTGCGAATGTGATATGGGACATCAAGGAGATTATACGTAATCTGTATGATGATGCCGAGGTGGAAGACGTGATACTGCCGTTCACGCTGCTGCGTCGTCTTGACTGCGTGCTCGACGACAAGCGTGAGGAAATCATGGAAGAGCTGAAGGAGCTGCCCGATGCACAGAAGAAGTTCAAGCTGAAGGCATTGATGAGGCGCAATAAGCTGGCGTTCTTCAACACTTCCGGTCTTTCGCTGGAACGACTGCTTGGCGCTCCACAACAGATAGGCGAGTCGTTCAAGACCTACCTTGACGGCTTTACTGACAACGTGAAGGATATTCTTGCCAATTTTGTTCACAGTGATACCGATACTGATGACGTGGATCTTGCTCCCATCTATAGCCGACTGGAACGCTCCGACAAGCTGTTTGCTGTCGTGCAGCTGTTCGTACAGCGGGCAGACCTCCATCCCGACAAGGTGAGCAATGCCATGATGGGGACTGTCTTCGAGATTGTCATCCGCCGTTCGAAGGAGGCCAGCAACACCAAGGCAGGTCAGTTCTATACGCCGCGTGAGATTGTCCGTCTGTTGGTGTCGCTGACCATGTGCGGACGTGAACAGCAACTCTACGAGGCAGGCCGTCATTTCTCCATCTACGACCCATGCTGCGGTACTGGCGGCATGCTGACTGTTGGCAAGGAATATATACAGGAATTGTCAGGACGCACCGATATGAAGGTCTATCTCTATGGTCAGGAGTTGAACGAGAAGACCTACGCCATCTGCAAGAGTGATCTGCTGATGAAGGGCGATGACCAGAATCTTGATGAACAGCTGTACCAAGGTGACACGTTGGGAGACGACAAACTTATTGGCAAAACCTTCAACTTCATGTTGGCAAATCCCCCATTTGGCGTGGACTGGGGTAAAGACCCGAAAGTGAAGAAACGTGTTCAGGACGATAACTGTCCTGGTGGACGTTTCGAAGCTGGACTGCCCAGCACCAATGATGGTTCGCTGCTCTTCTTGCAACACATGATATCGAAGATAGATGAACAGCAGGGCTCGCGCATCGGCATCGTGCTGAATGGCTCACCGCTCTTCAATGGCGATGCCGGCAGCGGGTGGAGCAATATCCGTAAGATGCTGCTCGACCGCAACCTGCTCGACTGCATCGTGGCCCTGCCTAAGAACCTGTTCTATGGCACCGACATCACCACCTATCTTTGGATCCTCGACAACAAGCGTCCTGCCGAGCGACGTGACAAGGTGTTATTTGTAGATGCTGCCCATGCAGAGTTTACCCATCTGCTGCAAAAGAACTTAGGTAAAAAGCGCTTCGAGATCAGCTCTGAGGGTGCGAAGGACATTCTTGACATCTATCGCAGCTATCAGCCCGCAAGTCGTGACATCGTGTATGAGAAAACTGGCGAAACGGAACATATCGAGATAGCCAAGTTGCTCGACTATGATGACTTCCGCTACACGACGGTAGCCACTCGCCGACCACTCCGCCTTTTCTATAATGACGTGGATAATCTCATCGTGCGGATGAAGGAAGAGAACAGCATTGCCAAAGGCGACAAAGCCATCTTTGAAGCCATTCTCAAAGACTACAATGCTGACCGCCAGCGCAACGATGTGGAGTTTATGGCAGAAGCCAAGCACATACTTGGAAAGAAGTCGCTGACGCAAAACGATGTAAAGACCCTGCGCAAGCTGGGCACTACCGACGAGACTGCTCCCATCGTATATGTAAAGCCCGGCGATGAAAAGAGCGGCATGGTCCCTGACACTGCCCTCAACGACACTGAGAAGATTCCGCAAAAGCAAGACATTGACGAGTATTTCAAGCGTGAGGTGCTGCCCTACGCTCCTGACGCCTGGATGGACCGCTCAGTCGACAAGCTGGGCGTGGAGTTCCCCTTCACCCGCTTGTTCTATATCTATCGCCCATTGCGCAGCAGCGAGGAGATTCTGGCAGAACTGGCCAAGCTCGATAAGGATATGGAAAGTGAATTGAAAACCCTGAAAACTGCTGAATAGGATGAAGCAATACGATTCATATAAGGATAGTGGGGTGCAGTGGATTGGAAAGATTCCGAGCCATTGGGAGAGATGTCGGTTTAAGGATTTCGTGTCATTGCGAACAGATGTCTCATCTAGCGATGTTAAAATTGGTTTGGAAAATATTGAGGGGAAGACCGGGCGTTATATAGAAACTAATTCTGAATTTGAGGGTGACGGCGTAGCTTTTGATGTAAATGACATAGTATATGGAAAGTTGCGCCCTTACTTGCAAAAAGTTTGGTTAGCGACCTTTACTGGCAATGCTGTTGGAGACTTCTTTGTATTTCGTAGTAAAAAAAATTGTGAAAGCAAATACCTCCAATACTTAATGCTTTCTGATGGATTTACCTCAGAATGTAATGGTGCAACTCTCGGAGCTAAAATGCCACGTGTGTCATCTGATTTCATTTTGACTTTACATTATTTCCTGCCACCTCTTTCTGAGCAGCAAGCCATTGCTACCTATCTTGACAAGAAATGTGCGGAGATTGACAAAGCGATTGCTACGCAGCAGAAGCGCATAGAACTCCTTCAGGAATTACGGCAGAACACCATTACCCATACTGTCACTCGCGGCATCAATCCCGATGTTTCACTCAAAGACTCTGGAGTGGAATGGATTGGAATGGTGCCGGAGCATTGGGAGGTAAAAAGATTAAAGCATATTTGTGACATAAATGGACGGGTTGGATATAGGGGATATACAACAGCAGATTTGGTACCTGAAGGCGAAGGTGCTTATACAATTGGTGGAAAGCACATTACTAATAATGTGTTGGACCTGACTGATGCCGATTATATTTCATGGGTAAAGTATTATGAATCTCCTGAAATTATGGTTAAGAAAGGCGATATAGTAACGGCCCAAAGAGGTTCTCTTGGCAAAACTGCAATTGTGCGTGAAGAAATTGGAGAGGCGACAATTAATCCCAGTTTGGTTCTTCTCAACAATATAAAAATATTCAATGAGTTTTTATATTGGTATATGGTTTCTACTCCTGTTTTAATTGCGATTGAGCTATTAAATACATCTACAGCCGTTCCTATGGTTTCCCAATGGCAAATATCCAACATCACTATTCCTGTACCTCCTAACTCTGAGCAGCAAGCCATTGTCACTCACATCGAATCCGAAACTGCCAAACTTGACAAGCAAGTTGCCAAGGCGAAAAGCCAAATCTCCCTGTTGCAGGAACTGAAACAGAGCATCATTACCGAAGTGGTGACAGGTAAGCGGAAAGTATGTTAAACGAAAAAGGAAGCAGTATGGACGACAAAGAATTATATCTCAACTTCGATGAGTACCTGAAGGCCAGCGAACCACATAAACGAGAGCGGGCTGAAGCATGGAAGGTGGCCATTGGCTTGCAGGCTGTGGATGGACTGAAGGTTTCTGAATACCTGAAGCAGACTGCCCGTAGGCACATCGAGGGCGAGATAACCATCGACGAGGCTCGAGAACTGGTGAAGCAATACTATGTTTGCAAGACTCAGCACGACGATGATGATGAAGACAAGGAGGAAGCTGACCGCGTGTCGGCAAACATTACGAAACTGATTAACGAACCTGCATTTACCTTTAGTGCTGCAGGTGTTATCTCCATTCATAGGAGCATCTTTGAGGGGGTGTTTAAGCATGCTGGCAAACTGCGCGACTATGACATCACCAAGAAGGAGTGGGTGCTGCGTGGCGACACGGTGCTCTATGGGAGATGGCAAGACTTGCGAATGGCTTTGGATTATGACATTGAGCAGGAAAAGCACTTTGACTACAAGGGCATGACAATGGACGAAATCATCCTGCATTTGTCTCGTTTCATTTCAGGCATCTGGCAGATACACCCTTTCCGTGAGGGAAATACCCGTACCACCGCTGTCTTCGCCATCAAGTATCTGCAATCCATCGGCTTTAAGGCAGACAACAGGATGTTTGAGGAACACTCGTGGTATTTCCGTAATGCCTTGGTCAGGGCCAACTACAAGAATGTGGCAAAGGGCATCAGTCAGGACGATCATTTCCTTCAACTCTTTTTCCGAAACCTGCTGATGGGAGAAGACAATGAGTTGAAAAACCGATATCTTTTAGTGAATCCACCGGAAGAATGGCAACAACCCACAAGCACCGAACAAGTACAGGACAAGTACCGAACAAGCACCGAACAAGCACCGAACAAGCTTGACGACCTATTCCATATAGAGAACCCCGAGGTTGCGAGATTGGTGTTGGCTATAAGCAATCGGGAATTGTCTGTTACACAAATGATGGAATCCTTGGCGCTTAGACATAGACCTACGTTCTTGCAAAACTATCTCAACCCTGCTATTGCAGCGGGTTGTGTACGCCTGCTCTATCCCGATAAGCCCCGTCATCCTAGGCAGAAATATCTGCTGACAGTGAAAGGAATGGCTTTTTATAACGAACTGAATAAAAACGCTTAAAATTGTTAAGATATGCCGAATCTATTGAACGAAACCAAGTTTGAAGAGCACATTGCCGAGTGTCTGGCTCAGAGTGACCTCTATAACCAGCGTACCAGCGCAGACTTCAGCATCGAAGAACTGTGCGACAGAGGTATGCTGGAACGTTTCCTGCGTGCCCAGTCTCAGACGTGGCATAGGCTTTCGCAGGCTTATCCTGGCAACGAGGTGGATGCTGTTGTGACGGAATACAACAAGAAGCTGAATCGTGGCGAGAGCATCCTCACCATTCTGCAAAAGGGTTTCAAGATAAAGGGCATACCCGTTAAGTTCGTGCAGTTCAAGCCCATCCTCGATGGCCCCGAAAGTCCTGCATACGAACTGTACAGGCAGAACTGCTTCTCAGTGGTTCGGCAGATGCGCTACAGCACCAGTACCTCGCCGTATGGCAGTCGTTCGAACGAGAGTTTGAACGAGCTTGACCTCTGCATCCTCATTAACGGTATCCCCTTGCTGACCTGTGAACTGAAGAACCAAGGCACAAACCAGAACTATGGGCACGGCATCTATCAGTATCGCTATGAGCGCAACCCCGAGAACCGCATGCTTCGCAACTGCCTAGTGCACTTCGTGATGGACAACTTCTATGTGTTCATGACCACACAGTTGCGTGGAGAAGAGACAAAGTTTCTGCCATTCAACTGTAATAGTGAGAATCCGGCTATTGAAGGAGACTATCCAACCGCCTATATGTGGAGGCATGTGGACAGTACCGAAGAAGCTGACTACGAAAGTAACATCTTGGGGGCAGACTCGCTGCTCGACATTATTGAGAATTTCTTTAAGCGTTGCAACGATGAGAACGGCAATCCCGTGATTTACTTCCCACGTTACCACCAACTGCGGGCCGTCAGGAAACTTCGCCGATTGGTTAGTACAGAAGGACCAGGCAACAATTACCTGATTGAACACTCGGCAGGTTCGGGCAAGACAAAGTCGATGGCATGGCTGGCTCACCAGCTGGCTAATATGGCCAACGATGATAAGACTCCCGTGTTCGACAGCATCATCATGGTCACCGACCGCATTGTGCTCAACCGCAACATGGCAGATGACGTCGTAGCGTTCGAAACCGTGGCAGGAACCGTAAAAGACATCCGTCGTGGTTCAAAGAACCTGGCCACTGCATTGAACGAGGGGCACCGCATCATCATCTCCACCGTACAGAAGTTTGCCTACGCACTGAAAGACCTGAAGCGTGAGAAGCATCGCAAATATGCCATCATCGTGGACGAGGCTCATACGGCCATTGGCAATGAGAGTGCCAAAGACCTTGTGAACGCCCTTTCTACTGACGAGGACTTGGAGAATGTGGAAGGCTTCAATCGTGAAGACTACGACAGCGACATGGAGGCCCTGATGGCATACATGCAAATTATGCGTCGCCACATGAGCCACATCTCCTACTTTGCCTTTACGGCTACGCCAAAGGACAAGACTTTCGCCCTCTTCGGTAAAGATGGAAAGAAATCGCATGACCTCTATAGCATGAAGCAGGCCATTGACGAGAAGTTCATCCTCGATGTGCTGCAAAACTATAAGAGCTATCAAACGATGTTTGAATACATCGAGAAGAATCCCGAGGAGGATCAGAACGAACTGTTTGAGGAGAAAAAGTCGCTGCGCGTCATTTATGCCGAGCTGAATAAGAATGCTTATATCAAGCTGCGCAAGGCCAACATGATGCTCGACCACTTCATGCACCATACCATCAACAAGATTGGACATAGGGCCAAGGCAATGGTGGTGACGGATTCGCGTCAGGCCGCTGCCGACTACAAACAACTGCTCGACCGGCTGATTGCCGACCAGTATGATGGCAAGATAAAAACACTGGTGGCTTTTTCTGGCGAGGTAACTGACAGTCATGGACGCAAATGCTCAGAAGCAAGCATGAACGACGACCATGCGAAGGACGATGACATCCGCATCAAGTTTAAGGAAGATGACTACAAGATTCTGGTAGTGGCTGAAAAATTTCAAACAGGTTTCGACCAGCCATTGCTTCATACAATGTATGTGGACCGCGTATTGGGTGGCATACAGTGCATTCAGACCCTTTCACGCCTGAACCGTTGCTGCGAAGGCAAGGAGGACACCATGGTCATCGACTTCCGTAATGACGTGGAAAAGGTACGTAAAGCATTCCAAGAGTATTATACTGAGGTTACGCTTGAAGGAGATGTTGACACACAGCGTCTGTACTCGCTGAAGGATGACGTGGAAGCATTTAAGGTGTTCAATGAGGCGGAGGTTAACAAGGTCGTAGAAGCACTCATCGACCCGAAGAAGGTTCAGGGAGTTCCATCTATGCTGAAGGCCATTGTCGATGAACGCGTAGTACCTATGAAAGATGAGGACAAAGACAAGTATAGGAAGCTTGTCAACCGCTATGTGCGCCAGTATGGCTTCATGGCACAATTGATGGACTTCGTTGATGCAGACTTGGAAAAATTCTACGTCTTCTGTAAGGTGTTCTACAAATATCTGCCTTACACAAAAGAGACATTGCCCATGGAGCTGCTGGAACGCATCGACCTGAATAAACTGCGCATACAGATGAATTTTGAGGGCCAACTGGAGTTGGAAGACGAGAAGCAGACCATGAAGAGCAGCCGTATTGGGGAGGTTGGTCAGAAACGTGACGAGGACAAACTCAGTATCAAGGAAATACTGCATATCGTCAACAGTCCCTGGGAGCAGTTCTTGGATGAGAACGACAAAATCCTGAAGCAGATTTGGGACGAGATTCTTGTTGACCCGGAGGTAACCGATGCTTTCAATGCCAACAATACTTGGGACATCCTACTGAACATTGTTAAGGATAAGTTCGACGAAAAGATAGCTGACCAGATAGAGAAGTACTATAATTTCGCCGAAGTTCTGGAGCGTGAGAAGAGTTTGTCACTGACTCTTATGCGCAAGTTTGTGGAAGCTCTGGCAGAGCGTACCGGCAAGGCTGCTCAATTGGTGTATGATGAGAGTGTGCTCAAGGAATGCATCATACAAGCCATGAGTGGCGTGTTGGCTGATGTATGCAGTCATGTCCGTTCGTTGGATGAGTTCGTTGATGAATTGTTCTTTGTGCTAAATCAAGTCAGCATTCCTACGCTTGATGGTGTAAATGAACTCATCAAGAACAACCTGAATAATATCTACACCAACGATCAGATACGTTTAGTGGATAAGATTCAGTGCTTCAACTCATTGGTCACCAAATATGAGGCATACCTGAAGAAACTCTATTATCTCATTCATGATGAGGAAGTGGAAGGACAAGATGGTAAGTCAGCTAGTCTGGCAGATGCCATTCATGCATTCAGATGCCTTTGGAATCTTAAATATGGCCATACCGAGGAGGCGCAAAAATACTCACAATACTTACAGATGCTTCGAGATTGGCGTAACGACTCTTCGCATACGGCTCCTACTACTTCAGAACAGGAGATAGATGCAGCTATCCAGATTGTTGTTGCCATGTATCTCTACGTTACTGGCAACTCTATCACTGACCTTGAAATGGCCGGCTATGATGCAGGAGAGAGCAATCAAGATGCACTGGTCATTCCGCATTCTTACAGTTATGACCGAGAAGAAGGTCAGAGCTATGGAATGGCGGCAGAGTCTTTTGTTCCTGCTAATGAGTTGACAGAGGAGCAGAGAATAGACGTTCTTCGTAAAAGTATCATCCAGATGATGAATCACGGAGGCTACCGTACTTCTGATAAGACCTTCTGCAAGCAACGTCATTGGATTGCAGTATACCGTATTGCTGCTGACGAAGGTTTTACCATTGATGGTGACTACAGGTATTTTAAGCATATTGTAGATGGCATGAGTCTCTCTAATTGCAAAGTACCCCTAAACATAGATTCTCTTGAACGTAGTATAAAGGGTGTTTATAGTGATTCGTTTGTTGATTGGAGTGTGAGCGGACTGGCAGGAAAGAGTCTTGATGAATACAACGACATCAAACAATGTGCGGAGACGTTTTTGAAGATATTGTCAGATAATCGGCCTAGGAGATAATGCCTTGGTAGAATTATATAAACATCATCCTTTATTTCATTATCAATGAGTGAAAAAATAGAAGCTTCCACAAATTCACAAGTATATGATTGAAAAAAATATAATAAAGAAAAAGCTTACTGCATATATTAAGTCTCAACTTGATAAAAAATCTTTAGAGAATACAAATCCTATATTTGTGTTTGTCGGGATAGAACAGTATGTCAACATGGATGAATTTGAGAAGTATGTTGTTGACAAAAGCACTTTTGGTCAAAATGGAAATAAAGAAATATTCTCTCCGGCATGGTTTGCAAATGTCTTTGCCTATCTAAACTCTGTTATAGAGAATACAGACATGGAATATACCATTCTGTCATTTGCTCAATTCAGTTATCTCATCAGCTATATTCAGCCAGACTTCTTTAAGAGTCGACTCATTTTAGTTCGTGACGGTTTCAGGTCGCTGCTCCCTCTTGCAAAAAATGATTATATAGAGAAAACGGGACAGGAAAATATTGAGGAACGTAGTGAGGCGATGCCAACCTATATGGCAGAACAGTTGCAAGTGGGAGAGAATTATTTCTATTCTATTAAATTGCCTGTTGAGGACTTTAATACTCTATATGTATTCACTGAGCATAGAGCCTTAGAATTGCTACCTGATGACAATACGCATTTGGTGATTGACACAGTCAGCGATCCATACGGATTAGACATATTTCTCAACCAATGCCTGATAGATGAAGACTTCAATAAGAGCGTCATCGTGAAGGTATTTAAGAAACAGCCGATGAACAAACAAGCAAAAGAAATGCTTGAAAAAGTAAATTGGTTGTTAGGACAGTTTGGTGGACAGTTATTCGAATTTGATGAGAAAGAAGTCAAACAAGAGTTCTATCCCTCAGAGGAAACCACAGCCCTGCTCCATCAGTATTGGGGTGAGAAAGCTTCATTCCGTGAACTTCGAGTATATAAGAATCCTGACTACGGCAAAGAAATAATCAGTATCTCCCAAGGACTGATAGTTGAAACTATCATCAATGAATATAAGAAGGCAAAGGCTGGCGAGGACTTCAAAGATCTATTTTTGACTGCACCGACGGGTGCAGGAAAGTCTCTGTTATTTCAATTACCTGCATTCTATGTGTCGCAAAACAATGATGTGACTATCGTTGTATCACCTCTTATTGCCTTAATGAAAGATCAAGTTGAGCAGATTAGGCAAGAAAGAGGATACCAAAAGGTTTTCTTTCTAAATAGCGAATTAAGTTTGATAGATCGTGACAGGGTAATCGAAGACTGCCAAAATGGAGAGATTGATGTGCTCTATCTTTCTCCAGAGCTATTGCTTTCATATGATATTACATACTTCATTGGAAAGACAAGAAAATTGGGGCTGCTTGTCATTGACGAAGCACACCTCATTACCACTTGGGGACGTGATTTTCGTGTTGATTACTGGTTCTTGGGCCAACATGTCAACAAGATAAGAAAGAATACATACTATCGATTCCCAATGGTGGCTGTAACCGCAACTGCGATTTATGGTGGAGACAATGACATGGTCTTCGATAGCGTCAATAGCCTTTACATGCACGACCCTCATCTTTTCATCGGTGAAGTAAAACGTAATAATATTACTTTTGTGATAGACAATCACGAAAAGTATAAGTCCAACTATGACTCCGAGAAAGAGAAAGAGACGGTTAAGTTTGTTGAAGATATAGCCGGAGTTGGTGTAAAAACCATTGTTTATGCACCTTATAGAAAACACATAGACAATCTGATTCAGCGATTAGAGGCCGATGGAAAAGAAGGTGTTGCAGTGGCTTATCATTCAGGGCTTACACCTGACAACAAAAATTTAGCATATTCAAGCTTTAAAGAAAACGAAGCGAAAGTGATGATTTCAACCAAAGCATTCGGAATGGGTGTAGATATACCCGACATACAGTTGGTTTATCATCATGCTCCCTCTGGGCTGCTACCTGATTATGTTCAGGAGGTTGGACGTGCCGCTCGTAAACCAGAGATAAATGGTTTTGCTGCATTGAGCTATGCACTCGAAGATCAAAGGTACAGCAAGATTCTTCATGGCATATCAGCATTACGACATTTTCAAATCCGTGAGGTTCTGAACAAGATAAACAAGATGTTTGTAGCCAACGACAAGAAGCGTAATATGTTGGTCTCTGCTGATGACTTCGGGTATATATTTGACAACACTGTGGATTACGACCAAAAGGTAATGACTTCTCTGATGATGATAGAGAAAGACTATTTGGCCAAGTATCGATTCAATGTACTTATCGCTCGTCCGAAGAAATTGTTTGTTAAGGTTTTCTGTAGAGTCAATCGTTTTGGGCTGAACATGCTGAAACAGAAGTATGCAGGTAGTTATAAACCGCTTTCTGTTAATGGTGAATATACGATTGCGGAATTGGATCTTGACAGGATTTGGAAGAAAAGTTTTAGCGACAAGAGTTTCCCTATGATTAAACGAGAGTTCTATGAGGGAAGTCTTTTTCAAGATGAATATGTTGAGTGTAAACCACAAATTAAGGTCAGTTTCTCTCTTGACATAGACTTTAAACAGGCGAATCGGGTATTAGTTGAAATGCTTGATACAATACAGACAACATTAGCAAATCTGGCTGGGCATTATTTTTCTTCTGACGAATTGGAAACTGCATTAGAAACTCGCATCAAGAAGAAAGAGACGAGAGAAAAACTGGTTAAATTCCTGTTGGCTACTTATTCAGGCCGATTAAGCGGACCGAATCAAGTCGATAACGATGCTTTTTTGCAACGTCGCCGAAATGCCAGACAGGAAGAGCAGTATAGGGTACTCAATAGCCAGTATGCCAATAATTTTGCAAAGCTCAAGCGTAGAATGCAGAGACTCTTCGAGGGTGTTGCTGATAATACTGCATCGGTATTTACGTCAAATGGCAGTGAATACTTGCTCAATTACATCCGTTTAGGCAGCTTAATGGAGATACTAGGTATTGGAACTTATGAAAGTCGGGGTGGTGACAAGCCAATGATATTCATTCGTATAAATGACCCGCATCGTATTTTACGGGATGCTACTGATACCAATTATCGTAATTCTCTTCTGACGAATATAGAACGTCGGCATAAGAGTAGTTCTGATATATTCGACCATTTCTTTTTGCACTCATTTGAAAATGAGGATAGATGGAATTTTATAGAGGATTATTTCTTGGGAGAGTCTAATGATGAACTGTTTGCAAAATACCCAGGTGGAGAACGAAATCATATCGATATTGTGTCGTATGTAAAGAACCACGTGGGTGAATCCTATCAAGAATCATCAAAATCAATAAAAAAAGGTAAAAAGGGGATTAGTACGTTTGAACCCAAGGAAGGGAAGAAATACTATTCCAATGACTTGTTGACTATCGACGGCTTGACAAGGAGGGTTGGAAAGTGGCTTATTGAAGCTCCTATGGAATTGGATAAAGTAAGACGTAAATTTAATCTGTCGATCGACAAGGAGATATATACCGTTCTCATGTCGAAATTGAGGAATTATCATTTTCCTTACTATCGTGATTCAGTAGGATTAAAGTTAAAGATAGAATTCCCTGGATATGACCAGCCTGTTATGGCAAGCGTACCATATCAAAATGAACCTGTAAAGTTCTATACATGGTGGCGCAAAAATGAGGATAAAGTGGCTATGAGCAAGAAAGAATTGATAGAGTTACTTATCAAGGTGAATGAAATGAATCCTAATGCTTTGATAAAAAAGCATAAGGAGTTTTTGGCCAAACTTATCAAATAATTGTTATGCAGCAAGAACTTGTCTATTCTTTTGCTAGATGATGGAATATTGTTCTTGAGTTTTTAATTCTTTATACATTATATAGACACAGCTAATGAGGGCAGAATGAAAAATATTTTGCCCTTTATTCATGAATTTTCGTCAGCTGTGCAGAAATACTGCACAGATTGGCATTACCTTTGCAGTATTATTAATAAAAATAAGTATATGAGTAAAACAACAATTCCGGAAAGTGTTAAGCGAGACCTTTGGTTCGTAGCCCATGGCAGATGTGAGTTTGCAGGATGCAACAAGGTGCTATTTAAACATGGCATAACGATGGATGAATGCAACATATCCAATTATGCCCATATCATTGGAGACTCCCCCAAAGGGCCTCGAGGCGATGAGGAAAAATCTAAAGAGCTTGCAAAAGATATAAATAATCTCATACTGCTTTGTCCAGAGTGTCACAAACTAATTGACAGTGATGAAGAAAAATATACCGTGGAAGTGCTCAGAAACATGAAAAGGGAGCATGAGAAGCGCATTCTACTTGTAACAGGCATCCAACCTAACATGAAGAGTTTGGTGGTTGCGTATGGGCCAAAAATTGGAACAGACACTCCACATTTTCATAAAGATGTACTTTTTAATACTATCTTTCCTGAAAGGTATCCAGCAGATTTGTCACCTATTGAAATACAGATGAAAAACTCTGCAATGAAAGATGGTGAGGCTTTTTTCTGGGACGTAGAATTACGTCAGATTGAAGATATTTGTGCAAATAGGATACTAGGTCCATTGGAACGAGGTGAATTATCTCATGTTTCGCTATTTGCACTTGGTCCTCAACCCTTACTTGTGAAGTTGGGTACGATATTGAATGATAAATATCCAGTAAAGGTCTTTCAAAAGCACCGTGTTCCTGACACATGGCGATGGCTTGACGAGGGTACCAAAAATGAAATATATTTGGATAAACCTGCTGACGTAAGCAAAGAACCAGTACTTGTATTAGCATTAAGTGCCAATGCAATAAAAGAGAGGGTAACCAAGAAATTGGGAGATACGGCAAGTATTTGGACTATAACTTGTGAAAAACCTGGTAACGATATGATGAGAAGTGAAGGGCAGCTAATGCAGTTCAATCTCGTAGCAAGGAGAACGATGGATGACATCAAGACAGCGCACTCAGAAGCCGAATGCTTGAAAATCTTTATGGCTGCGCCTGCTTCTTGCGCTGTAGAATTGGGCCGAATTAGGATGCCAAAAGCAGATTTGCCGTGGGTGTTATTTGACTACAGAATGGAGAAGGACGAAGATGTGGAAACAATTACAATAAAATAGAATACAATGGAAAGAATTTTAAGTAAAGAACAAAAAGAAGAATTCAAGGATATTCTTGAAACGTTGGGCGAGTCATTAGACATTACCCCGACGCAGTACGATAATCTGACAAGGAGCTATAAGGCCGTAGGCGAGTTTCTACAAAATGATCCGGTCTTTGAGCCGTATAAACCTATAGTGACACCTCAGGGATCACTTAGGTTAGGTACAATTATCCAGCCGATTAACCCTAATGACGACTTGGATGTTGATTTGGTTTATAGACTTACGGAAAAAGATCCAAAGTGGACACAAAAAGACTTGAAAGATAAAGTGGGAGCAAGGCTAAAAGGAAGCGATCGCTATGCACCAATGATTGAGAAAAAGGAAGGCCGACGTTGTTGGACGCTATTATATAGGGACAACTCCGACAACCCGAAAGAGAAGTATCATATGGATATTCTTCCTTCTGTGGCTGATAGCAAATATGTAGAGAGAATGACACGTTTGTTCTCAGAGAACTTTTCGGCTCAAACCGTGGATCAAATATCTATTAGAATCACAGACAAGGAGGCGAAGGACTATGCAATATCTACACATAAAGAGGATTGGCTAAAAAGCAACCCTGATGGATATGCATTGTGGTTTGCACACAGATGCAAAGCAGACGAAACGGTAAAACTTATGGCAGAGGCTGTTGTGCCTGTAGAAAAGTACAATAAGGAGAAGACTGTATTACAGCGCATTGTGCAGATACTGAAGCGTCATAGAGACATAATGTTTCGCTATGATAAGGAAGACAAACCAATTTCTATTATTATTACAACTTTAGCGGCTCGTGCATATAAGGGTGAAAAGAACCTGCTTGAGGGATTGGTAAATGTTGTTGATAATCTTGAAAAGAGCATTACAAAGAATGAGAAAGGTGAGGATGTGGTTTCTAATCCTGTAAACCCTGAGGAGAATTTTGCGGACAAATGGCCTTATCACCCCAAAAGACGTGAGAATTTCTATAAATGGCTTGCTGCCGTGAAAAAAGATGTACATGAGATTCTTGATGGAGCAAACAAAATCAGAATTCAAGACACTATGAGTCGTATCTTTGGTAAAGATATGATTACAAAAGCTTCGTCACTTTTGGTGGAACGAAGAAAATCAAAACTTGCTGCGGGAGCTGCGCTATTAACTAGTGCAGGGAAGGTTGCTGCAAGTACCGTAGGGAAAATTGTAAATACGGCAAATACCTTTTATGGAGAATAAGGCAATAACCCCGATACAACAATTTAGCATTTTGAGACATGAATTCCCCGAATCGGCAGGTACGGTCCATTGTGGTACGATGACTTGGTTTGGGGAGTTCACGCCTTCCGCTTTATCAGACACATACAAGTTAAAAATTACATATAAACAAGGAGAGAGTCCTAAAGCTTATATTGTATCTCCCCAACCATTGACTTTGGCAGAAGGAGCTATACGATTACCACATACATATAACTATAGTAATGGGAAGCAACAGTTGTGTCTTTATCTTCCTAAAGCAGGCGAGTGGAAACCTTCAATGCCTATTGCAACAACTATTGTTCATTGGGCAGTGCAATGGATGTATTATTATGAGATATGGGTGACTACTGGGAAATGGATGGGTGGAGGACATGGCAACTGGGATGTGGAAAAGGTTGTGTAAGTTAAACTGTGTATTACTATTATTAGGTAGCTTGACACAGTTTACTTTACACTCCAATAATTGGTATGTACCTTGTGTATTTGTGTAATTGCAACACATATTATAATGATTGGCTGTGTTTCATTCCCGAAAATATTCTCTGTCGTTATGATTGCAATACTTAAATGATAGGGTGTAAAGTTTTTGGTTCATGTTTCAACTCACTTTTTTCAAGACTTCTTTCCTCCTGACAGCCCAATTGTCAAGCAGATAGAGGTCTCTCCATTCCTTGATGTCCACCAGCCTTACAGATTCC
>Ga0247611_10003760_pt1 | contig 22024 bp, 16 predicted proteins | sample 177DNAGHGhighgp2_FD_192422 | JGI IMG/M metagenome (GOLD analysis project Ga0247611, IMG submission 192422) | Sheep rumen microbial communities from Palmerston North, Manawatu-Wanganui, New Zealand - 1770 DNA GHGhigh gp2 | ecosystem: Host-associated > Mammals > Digestive system > Stomach > Rumen... | reverse complement strand
TTGTTATCATAGATAATTTTGTAAGGCACTATATCACAATAGGAGTATAATGAGTATCATAACTAGATTTCTGAGTGCAGTTACAGAGCCAGAATTTAAATTAGCTCGTGATTTGACTGCTATGGCCATTGCAGACGGTGAGGTTACTCCTGAAGAAAAGGAGGCCATGAGTACCATCTGCCATTTGGAAGGTATTGATGAATCAAAGCTGTTGGAATCATTGCGAGGTGGTTATGAAAACATCCATGAAGAGATGCCAAATAGTCGTCAAGAAAGGGAAGGGTATCTTAGAAATCTTATCAAGCTCATTGGCGCTGATGGTTATGCCGCTCCACAAGAAGTTTATCTGTTCCAAATGGTAGCCAGTAAGATGGGACTTAATCAGATGGATGTTATTGGTCTTTTCTTGCTGACCGCAAATCGAAAATATTTTACAGGAGATACTGGATCCAGGATTCTCGCTTCTTTCCTCAAAAACTATATTGACCCCAAGGCGAAATCGGAAAAAGCAAATCGTGAGAATCTGAGAACTATATACGAAACTGTGGCCACTCATACAGAGGTAAGTCAAGATGAAGAACTTGACAGAGAGGTCCTTCGACAGAATTTGGCACGTGCTACCGTCACATTCTTAGAGAACACTATCCTTATCAGAGAGTTTGCTGATGTAGGACTTGACTTCGCTATAATGGCTAAGCAGGAAGAACAGAATATTTTCAAAAGGTATACTGCTGCTTGATAATTCAGCAACAGGAGTGTTAAATAATCAGACTATTTACATCTTTCACTTTTCTGATTAATGCAACATATTCCCTTGCTACATCATCATTCAGAACTTCTACTACAAGAATCTCTGTTACATCTTTTAGTGCTTCATGAGCCTCTGGGTCGATGTTCTTGAACAAGACGTTGCTATCGAAATTCCTAAATAGCAGTGCCATTTTTCCGTCGTAAATGAAGCGTGGATCGTCAGGATCACCTTCTCTGGCATCAATCATTACCATGATTTCGCCATTGGCATTCTTAAGAATGGAGTATCTCCCTTTACCCCCAGCTTCATTTGACAGTGGGCACTCTAATGGCTAGTTTTCATTACTAATAGAAATATCCAAGGGTGGCAGGTTTTGAGTAGTGAATACAGGCAAATCATGCTGTATGTTGCATTTTCCCAGTCTGTTAATAAAGTCGTTCAGGTGTTCGACAAGAGGTTCGATGTTATTATTCCTGTATGATTTTAGTAGACTAAAAGATGTGATTTCAAGTGATTCAATATCAATGTTCAGTTCTACGAAAGAGATTAAAAAGAGTTGGATGTCTTGGTCCTTAATCTCTTCGCAGACATTTAGTAACTTTTCGTCACTATCCAGACAGTTCAGGAACTTTTCATGTATGGCTGAGTCAACATCTTTGATAGACAACAAGGCTCTGAACCCCTGTCGTCTCAAAAGTGCCAAATCAAAAATCTTAATGTAAGGATAAAGACATAGAGAGTCCAAAGAATAAATCTCATGTGGGGATATATTGTACTTCTTGCATATTATACTATAAGAAGAAGTGAGATTCACAATACACTGGGCTAGTTCACTTTCGTCCTTACTTATCAAATCTGTATCATCAAGCTCTACTATCGTTTTATAAAGTTGGGTATTCTTTGTGACTGGAGCATAGAGTTGCTCTAAAAGTCTGTCCTGTGATGCTATATATACTTCTGACCTATTGTCTGCGGTACTAAGGGTGAAGAGGATGTCTGCATCTATGGTATGGCGGTCGTTAAGAATATCAGAAATTGCCTTTTCTTGATTGTATTCTGGGTAAAACAATGGCAAATGCTGACGAATCTTGGAAAGATTACCTATGTTTCCAGCTAACCGCTCTTTCTCTATCTTCGCCTTTAATTTGGCAATTATTGTTGGAGAAACATTATTCACATCACCAATGGCTGCTTCTATTTCAGCTCCAAAATCACTTGTACCGGCCTCGTATCCCAAATACATGTATTGCTCAGCCTCTTTGCAGCCCATGTCGAATGCCTTCTTTAAAAAGTAGTGGGCAAGAATATGATTTTGTGTAACACCTATGCCCTGAGCATACAGAATACCAAGGTGCATGAAAGCAATAGGGTCTTTTCCGCCCCTTATCGCCTTACGAGCTTCATCATATGTGGGTAAATTCGTAATCATGTCGCAAAAATACAAAAAAAAACAACTATTTGATGTTTATGATGGCAAAAATGCAAAAATGACGAAAATTTTGCCTATCTTTGCCACAAATTAGTATCAAACTTCAGTTATTAAGGTAAATACGGAGGTTATGAAGTTATTGGATTATGCACCTGTAGAGTTTAAAGAGCATTTGGCAACTTTAGACAACACTATCAAGTTTAGCAAAGTAAGACTTCACTGTGAGTTGGAGTCTGATTCTGACAATCAGCCCTGTTCCGCCCTTCAACACTATGTGATGACGGGTAATGAGGGCGTTGGCATTCCAGAAGCAATCGATGAGATACGTCAACGGCTAACGGATATTTACAAGATTACTGAATATGCTTATCATGATGCCGATTCTATGTATGACTTCAATGAGGGCTTTGCTAGTTCTATACCTGATGCCTGCAAAGACAACATGGTAATATGTATAGGAAATGCAGAACGCCTTGGCCAGAGAGGGCATACCAATAACAAAACAGGCATAGAAGAACTATGCAATAAGATGGCTAACATATCCAACAGTATTGTTATTTTATGGGGAAAGCGCAATCAACTACTGGAACTTGTAAAGGGGCATGAAAAGGCAAGAGGTTGGTTTCAGTATATCTTCCACTTTGACGATCTCACTCCGGATGCCTTGTTTCAGAGTATGGTAGAATATGTTAATAGCAGAAACTATCTATTTGATCCATCTACAGAGGCCCCATTAAAAGACTACATTAACCATGCCTATAAGTTGCGTGGTTCAAATTTCAAGAACAATGCCTATTTCAGGGATATTTTCAATAGAGAGATTGTCCCAAGAATTTCGGAGAGAATAATCAAACAAAATCTTCCCCCTGAGCAGATGGACTTATGTACCATTTTCCCAGAAGATCTGCCACCGATTAGCCAAACTGATACTGATGCTGCTATTCAGAAACTTAAATCACTTATCGGATTGGACGATATCAAGAAGCAGATTCTTGACCATACTGCTCTTGTCAAACTCAATACCATCAGAGCATCAAAAGGTTTACATAACAGGATGCCTCCCATGCATATGGTATTTACAGGAAATCCAGGAACGGGCAAAACAACAATAGCTAAATATTTGGGTGAGATATACCATAGCATAGGTGTATTGTCTTCTGGTCATGTCGTAGTAACAGACCGTTCGAAACTTGTTGGTGAATTTATCGGCGATGCGGAGAAGAATACTACTAATGCCATCAGCAGCGCAAGTGGTGGTGTGCTGTTTATTGACGAAGCATACAACTTATTCGTCGGTGGACGCGGCGACAAGAAGGATTATGGAATGCGTGTTATCGAGACATTGCTTACATATCTTGGCTCTGACGATACGGACATGATTGTCATTTTGGCTGGCTATACTGGAGAAATGAACAGCATGTTAGAGGCAAATCCGGGCATGAAGAGTCGTTTTCCGTACATCTTCCAGTTTGAGGATTATACGCCAGAACAACTCATGCAGATTGGCAAGAAGGTTCTTGAAGAAGAGAATTATACGATGACCAAAGAGGCAGAGCGAAAGCTGGCGAAGTATATCATCTATGAGTATGACCACAAGGACGAGCATTTCGGTAATGGCCGTTTCATTACCCGGCTGATTACGACGAATATCATTCCTTCACTTAGTCAGAGACTCTTAGAGAAGCCTGTTGATCAGATAAGTATAGAAGAAATGACTACCATCGAGGCTTGTGATGTTCCAGATGTAAAGTCCAAAGAGTATGAGTTGAGAGATTTGGATGAAACTATTCTGACTGAGTCCATAGAAAAACTGAACGCGCTGACTGGCTTGGAAAATGCAAAGAAGGCACTAAACGATTATGTTGCCATCTCGCGTATGAGCCATCAGCAAAAGACCTTAAAGATTACCCCTCAGAGCCTATGCTGGAATTTCATTGGCAAGACAGGAACCGGTAAGAGTACTGTTGCAGAGATTCTTGGCAAGATACTTCAGGGACTCGGTAAATTGAAGCGAGGCCAGACGGTATGCGTCAATGCTGATGAACTGACTGGCGAAGACAGTTATAAGGTCCTGGAACGTGTCGTGAAGGAGGCTAAAGACGGTCTGTTGTTCCTTGATATGGATGCTCCCAATATCAAGAATGTCAACTCTGATCATCTAAGAATGTGGATATTCAACAAACTGCGTGAACTTCATCAGACAACCGCTTTGGTATTTGCTCAGGTCAACGTTTCAGAGGACATGATTGCTCAGAATCTTGCCACAAATGGCATTGCTGCATATGGTAATTCTATTGTGTTCAATGATTTCACCAATGAAGAGCTGACAGAAATTCTTGCATCTTTACTCAATTCGGAATACCAGCTCAATATTGCATCTGATGCTAAGGCAAGCGTTCAACAGTTTATAGAAAAGGCAAAAGCGAATGAGACAAAAGAGTCGCCCGTCAATGCAAGAACCGTCTTCCATCTTGCTCAGACAATAGCCCATATCACACAACTCAGATTGGTTAATTCTGAAGAAGAACGACTTGTCACCCTTCAAGATGTTTCCCATTTTAAATGGGATAACAGGATGAAGGGCAAAGTCGGTTTTGTTTAGGAATTGAAGCCCACCTGGCGGCGGGGCTTCAGTTCTATCATTCGAGGGTTGAACTTCTTATAACCTTCTTCAACATCAGAAGCAAGGATATGTTGGAAGTCCTTGACAGGTTCAAGAATGACGCGGTTTGCCATTGCTGGGATGATGCCGTTTCTGATGAACTGTTCAACCCAACGGGCATTGCCAAAGTTCTTGGTACGTTGAGCTAGCGTTTCGCTTATCTTCTGCTGAAGGATTGTTTTTGCATCATTTGCGATGACATAGTCATCTTTAGCAAATATGTGAAGGGCAATCTCCATGAGTTGGTCGGCATCATAGTCACTAAAGCGATACTTGTACGGGAAGCGCCCCATCAGTCCGGGATTCGAGTTCAGCATGGCATCCATCTCCTTCTCATAACCTGCAAAGATGATGACCATATCAGGATTGGGTTGTGAGAGCACTGTCAGTAAGCTGTCAATGACTTTGGCACCATAGTCTTTTCTGTCAACTGTACCCTCGTAGAGGTTGTATGCCTCGTCAATAAAGAGCACATTCCCTCTCGCTTCCTCCAAGACAGCCTTCATGTTCTCTTCTGTCTCACCGATAAAGCGTCCCACAAGTCTTGTGCGGTCGGCACAAATTACATCACCTTTGGAAAGCAGACCGATGGAGTGGTATATCTTGCCAAGCATTCTTGCGACTGTCGTTTTGCCAGTACCAGGATTGCCGGTGAAAATGGCATGTTGCGCAGCTTTGTTTGACGTGTGGAAACCTGCTTTGCTGCGCTCTGTGAAGAATCGGCTTTGGTTAGCCATCGTTGTGATGCTCTTCTTGATGTCATCAAGTCCCACCATCTCGTTGAGCTCGCGTATGCTATCCTCGAACTCCGATGTAGAGTTGGGCAGGAGGTCAAGAGGAATATCCTCGATGGGTAATTTCGGCAATTCTTCCTTCTCAGACATGATGTCATCAATAGCACGAGAGAGGTAGCGCGGAGCTACTTCCTCAGCAACATATCGGCGGATACTGTTCAATGACCATGTGGAGAAGCAGCCATGTTCATGATGCTCAAGTATGGCTCGGGCAAGAGCATCCATTGTCACTTCAGAAGGCTCAAGATGCTCATTATCCAACTCTTGGATAAAAGCCTGAACGAGTTCAAAGCCACTATATGGAAGTTGGCTAAGTACGTTCCCGCTCAGAAACAGATCCTTCAGGGAGGGATAAACATCCAGCACACTCTCGATTTCCTGTTTGCCACCACATAGCCAAAGCTTGTATCTCTCTCTGTCTTCGCAGATTTTCTCTACAATCTGTCGCGTGATGATCTTTCCTCCCGTGTTGAGCAAGGCTCCTGGATTTGTCAGGCAAAAGACCTGATTGGTGGTATTGTTCAGAATCTCATTCAGTGGCTCAAAAGGGTTTTGCAGGGCTCCGTTGTAGAGCGTGTTGCAGTCAACATGGATATAATAGTAGCCTGGCACAGCGAGTTTCTGGAATGACTGGAGCAGTCCTGCATTCCAATCCCTGTTGGTTGTGTGGATCAGAAGATTCCGGCTGGCTTTCAATTCTCTGCCACTCAGTCCTTTTCGGAACTCATTGTAGATTTTCAGTTGCCGGCATTCCAAGGCATATTGTCTTAACTCTGAGGTGCCGGGAGTTGTAGAGAGGACATCCCAGCTCGCCTCTGTGTTCTCGATACTGGTAGTAAGGATGTCTTCGATACTGCAGGTGGGGCACATCGATAATGATTGCTGCATAATATTCATTGACTTGTCGATCTCGAAGTCAATACGTGCAAGAGAACCATTATTCTTGTCGCGGAGCAGAAGGAAGTATTTCCCAGGCAACCAAATACGGAAAGAAAGCATGCTGATACTCACATTGATGCTGTTCTCACGATTGAACTTATAAGTCACATCGCTGTTGCACATCGGGGAATAGTCATCTGTGTAGACAAAGCAAGTGAAACGTCCCTCCTTGATCATCGTTCCTTTTCTTGCTTGGATGTTCACAATAATACAACCGTCAGTATAGTCTACCGATTCGCTTGTTGATAATGACAAATCAATTTTCCTAATATCTTTCATAAATCCAAAATAAAAACCAAAAGAAAGAGCCGCCGAAGCAGCCCTTTCTATCATGTCAAACAAAAAAATCACATGACCAATGGAATTTGCACTGAATCTCATGATTTTCATCGATGGTGATAGAAATAAATAGTTCGAAGACTCCATATTATTACAAATGTCAAGACTATGTCCAACGAAAAGAAATACACAGTTAACGGGGTGTCTTTTAACATGATTCATGTAGAAGGCGGTAAATTTATGATGGGAGCCCAAGAAGAATGGCGTGTAGGTAATTCTCGCGAGCATCCTTCACATCGTGTTACTCTGGATAGTTTTTATATGGCTGAGACAGAGGTAACTCAGGAGTTGTGGGAAGTGGTGATGGGGAACAATCCTTCATCAGCCAAGGGCTCACATCATCCTGTGGAAAGTGTAACATGGGACGATTGCCAGGAATTCATCAACAAATTGAATGCTCTCACCGATAAGACCTTTCGTCTGCCAACGGAGGCAGAATGGGAGTATGCTGCTCGTGGAGGCTGTAAGAGTAAAGGTTACAAGTATAGTGGGAGTGATGATCTTAATGTGGTAGGATGGTATTGGGGCAACTATAACATCACAACCCACGACGTGGCAACAAGAAAGCCTAACGAGTTGGGCCTTTATGATATGAGCGGTAATGTCTATGAGTGGTGTCAGGATTGGTATAGCGATTATAGTTCTCGTTCTCAGACCAACCCACAAGGTCCCGCTGAAGGTTCAACCCACGTGTGTCGTGGTGGCTGTATGTGTCTCCTTGGACATTTCTGCCGAGTATCTGATCGCGGTCCATTGGAACCAGATGACTTTAAGAGTTGTATAGGTTTACGCCTTGCTATGTCTGAAGAATAATATGGTAGTTAACAATGACAAATTATGAATAGAGATCTTATACATACATTTAGCTCGTCATATTACCGAGATGGGGCTGTGCGACTCGTAATTAGGGACAAGAAACTGTTCTTTCTTCGGAAGTCAAAACCATTACGAGGACGTAATCTGGTTGGTGCGTCGTCAGACGGATCTGGCAAGCGTACCGTTTTAAAGCCAGATGATGATGGTGGTTATGACCTCAGCATCCTGCCGCATACCAATCAGGTCCTTTCACTATGCCGTCACATTCCTGATACCGATTACTATTCGTCATACATACGCGTTCCTATATCTGTCAATGCACGCGATAGTGTTTTTCACAACACCCCGGCGTTTATCTATAACATGGACAAATTAAAAAGAATCCCAACAGACGATGAACATTTGCAATATTGGCTTAAGGCTACCGACTATTTTCAAAGTGACGAGGAGCCTGTAAAGAATCTGGCTGATGAGATAGCAAGCAGATGCGTTGAGGACAATTACCAACGGGTACTGGCCGTTCACAAATTTGTGGCACGTAACCTCTTTTATGACCATGACGAACTTCATGCTAAGGAGCGCCAGGACGACTCGTCTCTCGCCGTGGTCAAACGTCGTCACACGACTTGTCGTGGTTATGTAAGTCTCTGTGTCTCATTACTGCGAGCTATGAATATACCAGCCCAGCAACTGCCTTGCTATATGGCTAAGCCAGGGGAGATGATAGATATTAATACTATCAAGCCAAAAACCAATCATGTTGTTGTTGCTGCTTTTGCCGACAATCGTTGGTTGCTCCTCGACCCTACGCGCGATGGTCATAATAAATATGAGAATGGCGAATTTTATAGATTAAACGAACCACCCTCAATTGCCAATTTCGACATGACGGAACAACTCTTCTCATTTACTCATTGGCTTCCGTAATATTAATGATTATTTTTCAAGAACCGCAATAATATGGATTATCTACGACAACAAAAGAATACAGCTGCAAGTCTGTTGCTGAAACGCTTTGCAGATAAGCAGAGTGGTAAAGTGGGTGAAGCGAGAAAGGAAATACAACGTCGTTTCGACTATTTGGATTGGCATGTTCAAAAGCGGATACTGCTATGCTTCCTTGAATCTGGTAAATCTGACAGGATGTGGGCTTATACAAAGTTGCTCAAGTTCTGGGATGACTGTTTTGAGTCTGTTGTGAGGACACTTTGGGGACAATACCACGAAGACAAATGTGCGTGGGCCATCATCCGATTCTTCCCTGAGAGTTATGTTTTGGAACATATAGAGGAATTTTCCTTTGGAGAAAACTATTATCACATTTGCCTGAGGCTCGGTATGAACGAGGAGTTCTCAATAGACAAAACGAAGTTGACAGCAGTGAAGTATCTTTCCATATTACATAGGACCGGTAGAAGAATCAACGAGGATGAGGCTCATCGCTTGTTGTATCAGATAATTGAGAATCTCTGCACAGAAGGACTATCCTTAAGGGACATCCTGTACATGGGCTGCCGCGACCGCAGCAGAGCACCATATCCTTACGATATTCCTACCATCAGACAAACATTATATGATTTGGATGACATGGGCGTCAACAAGGTACTACATGCCTTTACCTCGTGGGCAAATGATGTTCAGGAAGAAATTTGTAAAAGTCCTGAATACCAGAATCTTCAGTCGCAGCAATTACCTGATGCCGTTTATTTGAGGCTACTCGCGGGAATTACTCTTGATTACACAAAACAGGCTTTGCCTAAGTTTGCACCTACGAAATAAAAATAGTAAAGAAGATGAAAAGGTTTTTGATGATTATTACAATCGTACTTATGATGCTCGGTAATGGCTTTGTTTGCGTTTGGGCGCAGGAATTCCAACCAGACCTACGATGGATTGCCTCGATGATGTTGTCAGAAAAGGTAACTGGCGATGTTGATGATACGCCTTACCTGAATTATCTAGACTCTCTAGGATTCAAGAAAAGCGATGCCGATATAAGACTTGGCAAATTAAGGTTTGGTGAAATCTTCTATAAGAAGGCTTTTGGAAAGGATACTGTCCAGGTCGAGATCCGGAACATGAAGAATAATGATGGAAAGATTTCGCGTAGTGCCAATATTAAGATGACTTCCGATGTTATGGGATCTCAAATGATGGAGCAACTGAAGGCTTTAGGAATGGAAGAGGTAGAAAATAGTTCAAACATCCATGTGCTTTCAGGTAACGGTCTTGTTGCAGGTGTAGGAGAAAAGATTCTAATTCTCAGATGTGTATTTGTCCCTTCTCAATCTTATTTGGAAAGACCAATTGTATCGGAGGATGGTAAAGGAAGGATGGACACTATCAACAACTCTATCGTTTGCCGTATCGAAACTGCAGACAAGGTATTTGTTGATACGCTCATATCATCAGACGAACCGGAAATTAACGTTTACCCCAAGTATGTACACTCGTTTGCTGGCAAAGGAGGAAGTACTTTGTATTTGTTCGTATACTCAATGGGACATTTGTTCTTCTATGACGAGGCTGCAATCTGTGCTGTTAAGAAGGATGGAAACGTTGAGCGCTGTCATTTTGTCACGAAGGACGAAAGGAATACAAAGCTAGGGTGCATGTGGTGGGATCAACTGGTTGCTGCTAGCAATGGCTTCCCCTATGAGTATGAGAATTCGCCCGACGAAGAAAGATTTGGTATTCATTGTGTGATGTCATTAAGGAGCCTGTATATTCCCATTATGGATCATCACGATTCTGGTTCGGAATTTGCCAATACGAATTGTTTGCAATATACAGGGCGGTTCAACGTGTTCAGATTTAATGGAACAGACTTCTGGTACGATGGTACAGATGGCGCCTGGTGGCTGAATCCTGATTTGCGTAATTATAAGTTCACTGTCAGTAACAGGAAAACTCCTGAAGGTATTGAGCAAATCGATCTCATGCCCGATGGAACTTACCGCCGTGCTTTCTGGAAGGGTGCTAAGACTCTCGATGACCTCCGCAAAGAACCTGATGAAGTGAAGATTACTTCAACTATTTAATAAATCATCCAAATCCGACAATATGCCATCGCTTTCCTGTAGGTCTCTTAATTGGCGTACTTTTTTCTCAAAAATCATCAACCTCTTCTTTCGTTCTGTATCTATTTCTTGTATTTCATCAGGATCGTCAGAACAAGTATATAAGTTTATTTGTTCGTCAATATAGTTTCCATACAACCTCTCAATTTGGGAAGAATACAACTCCGCTATACTCCTTGTTATGTTTTGTTCGCCCAAGGACACGGTAATTGAAAGATCGATAGAATTGGACGGCTTGTCATACAAGATTTCGTAGGTACTCGAAAACGATGCGATAATTAATCTGAATAACATGAACAAGTCATCCTTGGTGGCCATAGTCTCCTCTTCAGCAGCAAAAGTATAACCTTCGAATGCCTTTTCAACATCGAATAGAGAAAGATAATCTTGAAAAAAAGGTAATTCCTCTATGGGCGAATTATCATCGACACCTTTTATGAACTTGTTATAGTCTTCATACTCTTCATCTCCATCGTGTTTATTCTTCAGATTAGCGATGACGCTCTTACAATTGAAAAGAAAATAATCCTTATCCATTTTGTTGTTTGCTTAAATTGTCCATGATGTATTCTTTAGTCACTTTCAAGATATTGTCTTCACCTACTTCAAGGTCATACATATCTTCAAGCAGTACCTGCTGAAGCAGGCTCTTCAGGCCACGTACCCCCAGATTCCTCTCGATTGCGAGATGAGCTAAGGTGTGTTTGCCTTCTTCAGTCAGGATGGTATCGATACCATTGTTTGAAAAATACTGCTCGAACTCGCTAAATGGAGAATAAGCGCCAAGATCGAAAAGGGCGACCATTTCTTCTTCAGTAAGTGCGTTGAGAACAACAAAGTTCTGAATACGCCCCATAATTTCGGGTTTAATGCCAAATTCGACAAAATCATCCATCGTCAGTTGCCTGTCAGCTTTCTTTCCTGTTGTTGGTGTTTCTTTGTTTCCAGAATTAGCATTAAAGCCCTTAATGATTGCTCTTCCAGAGGGAGCGCTCTTCTCCCCCGAATCAGGTCGAAGACCGTCAAACACGCCAGTAAACACAAACATCATCTTCCTCGTGGGTATTTTGATATGGTCGCTGTTATGATCATATCTTTTCCTGAACTCAACCTCTCCCTTGTCATCGATAATGTTCAACATCTCATTGATAATACGGGCATTATACGTACCAGAATCACCACCTTTGTTCTTTTCGAACAATTTGTCAAATTCATCAAAGCATACTACAGCCCGTTCCACTTCTTCCTTCAACCATCCCTGACTAATCAGCGATGTAAACCCGTCAGTTATGTTCTGTCCAACGATGCCTTCTTGTACTAAAGAGTTACAATGTACAATTAAAAATGGGACATGGAACAATTTGCTGAGGACCTGCATGCCATAGGTTTTGCCCGAACCACTGGGACCACACACAAGCAGATTACTTTTCGGCAGGAACAAGCCAGCTTGACGACCATGCATCAGATATGTGAAGAAGGCTACAGCAAGTTTTATCTTATACTCGTCCTGACCCATGACAAAAAAGTCAAGTATTTCCTTGATCAGTTCGGGGGTTATCCGTTTGTCAATGATGTCATCAATTGGGATATCCCATTGTTTGCTCATCATCACATATTCCTGTGTGGAGACAGAACCAACAGCCTTGTTCCAATCTGCCACCCTCTCTTTTGCCATTGTTTTCAACTCTTCTCGTGATTTTTCCTTAATCACTTCTTGCTTTGCAAGATTCTGCATCAAAAGATGGTTGTACTTGGGAATCTTGTGAGGGTTCTGCGCCATATCATTAATATAGAGCAACGCCTTTGCTGGCGGAACGCTAAAATCGGCAAATAGCAGGAACCGGGCGTTTTGCTGTCCTTTTTCTTGGGTCATAGCCATATTGTTATATCATTTTTCTTTATTACGTAATGTAGTTTCATTCAACAGGAAAGAGACTATTCTTTAGTGTATGTAAAGTCATTACCCTCTTTTGAAGTCGTAACAAAAGTGTTCCCGGTGAACTCTCTAATATCAATGCTACTTGTTTCTCCATCATCAAAAGAAAATACTAATCTTTGTTTGTCCTCAGTCAGTTCCCATTTCCCTTCAACCTCATATAATGGAGATTGTCCATATTCACCAAAAACAAAAGTGCCGTCACCCTTGAATTTGAAAATTTCGTAATTGTATATAGGTGTACTTTCTGTACCATTGTTAACATTAATGGAACCGACATTTATCGGATGCTTCCATGTACCAATCAGTTGTTCTCTGCTGGGTTGTTCTTGGTTGCACGCAAGAACTAAAAACAAATTTGCCAAAACCGCAAATAAAACAATAATTTTTCTCATAAATAGGGCCATTTAATTATTCACGCTACAAAAATACAAACTTTTTTTGTAATCTCATAATGTTTAACGATTATTTTGTCCATGTAAAAGACATTTCATTTCCTCAGCATCGTTTGTTGTCCAGGATGATAATCGTTTTATTAGACTTTATCGAGACGTATCCGATAGCAGCGTTGTCAAACGGAATATCACGGAAATGACCGTCGGGATTATGGCCGGCCTTACGCAACAAAATACGACCTGCAGTCTTGTGTGTTACAACGAGGACAGCCTTTCCCATAGCGGTAATGTTATCAGAGGTTTTGAGGTCATTGAGAAAATCCGTGATTCTTTCGGACACATCGTTTGCACATTCAGTGCTCCCAGTCGGAGCAAAAGACATGTCTGTGCAATATCGATGGTAGTCGTCAGGATACTTTCTTTCAATATCTGTCCGAGTCAACCCTTCCCAATTTCCATAATCCAATTCCATAAGCCTTTTGTCTTCGATTAACTGCCCACCGGCTATTGCACTTATTTCACTGGCGGTCTGATAGCATCGAAACATTGGGCTATGATAGATGACGTCGAAAGTGACACCGATACTTTTGAAATAGCGCCCAACATCCTGTGCCTGTTTCAAGCCGTCATTTGTCAAGGGTATATTACTTCTGCTGCCGATAAAGATATCTTTTTTGTTAGCGTCTGTTTCTGCATGGCGCATACAATAGAAACCGGAGTCTTCATAACCAAAATCGTTCTCTATATCAGTGACAAAGCTCTTGAGCATATTGTTTTGGACCTCTGCATCCTCTTTGCTCTCTGAAGGATGTAGCGATTGTTCCGTCTGCCAAGGCATCAAATAGTCATTTTTCCGACTTATTCCAAAATAGTGTATCTCAACCTCAGATGCTATCTGTTCCTTTGGAAGTAGTTGCTTGTAAAACACGCAATTCCTAATTTCCCCAGCTCCCATTTCATACAATTTGTCTGAAAAAATCTTCAAGGTCTTCTTTGTATGGGACTCACCAGCCACCAATAGGACACGCTTTAAGTATGCTTTAGGGATACGGAAAGGATACATGTATTTAGTTTCTCTTCCATTCTTATCATGGTGATATGTCCTGTCAAGAGCCAAGATGGGTCGTTCTCCAAGTCGATATGAAATGAGCGAACCATAGACAGCACCTCCCCGACCAATACCCACAATCAGAGTAGGGTTATATCCCTTTGTAGTGTTCACATCAAGAAGTTCTTTTGCAATAGTATCTGCGGTTGCTCGGGCTTTATTCCACGTAAATTGCCTAAATAGCGATTTTCCATTGATGGTAATAAATGGCAATATCGGACGTTTGCCTTTTACATCACTATTGCTTGCACTTCTAAACTCAAAATGCTTACGCAACCAACTTACCATGGTTACCATCCATCCGCTTATTAGGGTAAGGAGTCCCACAAGGTTCAGCCATCCTTCAGCATGATCGTTGAAGCCTCTCTGAAATGCATCAATTTGTTCAAATGATGTTGAACATGCACTGAGAATATAAACAGAAACAATCAATAATGCCTTTTTCATTGTGTCTTATTGACTTATAATAATCAAACTAATCTAAACCCGAGTCTACAACCTTACGAGCAAACCTTTTGTCAACATACGCCCACCGTCCATCACTTCGGGCTGTATATTGCTTATAGAAAGCATAATCTTTAAAAGAGAAGGAATGAAAGGACACAACATCGACCCCCGTCTGTCCCTTTGCCTCAAATCCTATTATCTTTTCGTTTCCTAGATTCAGAATTTCTATAGGTATATTAAAATCAGGACGAAAAACATAGCAGACCTTCTCTCTTTCCAGGTGGTCGACAGCCAAATCCATATCTACTATTGCAGAACAACGACGTAAAGTGGCTACGCTCAAAGATTCCTCCGGCAAATGATGGTATGTAGCAACTGACATGGAATCAGCCATTCCCCAAAATATATCCGAATCATCAATCCTATTGAGAGTACATGCCACTTCTGCCATATTATGCCATACTTGACTTTCCGTCATTCTATTACTCTCGAATACACAGCAACAACTGAAAGGAACAAAAGGCACATCCTTCATCCATTCAGAAGGAGGCACCAATGGATAATATGGCGAAGGTGTCACATCTGAATGATCAATAGCAGACTGTAATTCCGCAAAAAAAGCGACTGCATTGGCAGAAAACTTATACTCAAGAGACGGGTCGTAATGGTCATAATTACTTCCAACCATAGAAATCCACAATTGTGGCAAGGCTACCATCAGACAGATATTGTTGCACTTTTCTACATTGTGAATCACCCCAGACATCATAATACTACGTATCATATATTGTATATCCAAGGTGATGGCACTCCCTGTCCCGCCGCAACATCCTGTAAAGACGATGACATGCAACAACTCATCTGTAGCGAGTCCGCGCTCCAACTCACACAAAGCAGAGGATAGGCGATGGTACACCTCGTCGTATTTAGATAGAAGTGCTATTCTGCCATAGGGTCGCACTGTTCCTGTACCGTCAATCAATGGATGGTCATAATCTGAATAGTCATACCAATCTAGAAACCATTCTTTTTGTGGAGAGTTCAATGCCTCTTCTTTTATTTGTTTAGGTGTTTTTGCCCCTATACCAATGAATGATTTTTGTAATTCCCTTGGAAGATCTCTTTCTGAATGGACATCCGTATCAATCAAAAGATAATCATCTTTGGAACAAGAAATCTCATTCCTTTGATTTCTTTCAAAGACAGCCTTCACTGCTTCTATCCCAAATCCGCCTAAACCGATATACAAACTGCTCATACTTTTTTTCGTATTAATTTTTTTGTTTCTTTAAATGTCACAGCCCTCCCTTAACACATAGGTTTAATTGAGTGAAGAGAAACATTGTCCATCGTGCCAACCATTTGATGTTGGACTAACTCTTCGATAAAAGATTTCGTCCGAGTTTGGTTGCTAGCGTAATATTCTGTTTCTAAGGTGCAAATATACAAAAAAAACAAACTCAAACAAAAAAAAAGCATTTTTTTCTATATATTTCCCGAAAATTTGCTACTTTTGTGGCGTAGATATACTAATAACCGGAGCAAAGTTGGTGATATGTACGTAAACAATACCTCCATAATGGCGTTATTACATCTGCAAAACTAAAAACGAGGAAATGAAATTTATTATAACCAACAATTTAAAGGGAACTGATCATGGGGTCAATACTTAGTTGGATCGCGGCACTTCTCCCGCCGATCCTTTTGTGGATATACATCTGGAAGAAAGACACCAAGAAAGAGCCGACTTCTTGGTTGATTAAAGCTACTCTGTTGGGAGTAGTCATCTGTATTCCATTATACTTTGTGGAATCAGGAATTAGTTATGTGTTGTTTGGAGCAGAGGGTAAACCTTCAACTCTTCTTGGTACAACTGCAAATGCTTTCTTAGTTGCTGCGATACCTGAAGAGGCGTTTAAACTATTGGCTTTATGGATAGTCTTACGCAAGAATCCATATTTTGACGAACATTTTGATGGTATCGTCTATGCTGTATGTATTGGTTTGGGGTTTGCGGCTTTTGAAAATGTTGGATATGTGTTTGGTGAGAAGGGTGGAATGATGACTGCCATCATCCGTGCTTTATTGGCTGTTCCCGGACATTATGCCAATGCCATATTAATGGGATACTACTATTCAATATATCACTTCGTAGACCACTCACCGAAGACAGCAGTGTACGTCCTCTTGGCTCCAGTATTGGCTCATGGGATATACGATTCTTTTGCAATGAGCAGTTATGTCAATCCGATAATAGGTGGTATTGGATTCTTGATCCTTATTCTCTTTTGTATTAAATTGCATAAGTTCTCGAGCAAAAAAGTCACAGCGCAGATTAGAAGAGACAAAAATAGAACAAAAAACTGGGAAGCGTAAAGGTAAAGCGTTAAAAAATCAAAAATATGCCTTATTTGTATTGTCTTTTACGATTTATTCACTACTTTTGTAGCAAACTATAAATTATAAAAATATGTATCCAATAATGAAACAAAAATTCTTGCTACTGGCTGCGCTATGCGTTATGTTAACATTTGCCCTTGAAACAAATGCCCAAAATTCAGCAAGTACACCTCAAGACGCTGTGATAAAAGACTATCCCAACCTATCCGAAATGTATGGGATGAAAGAATTGGAAAAGCAGAAAGCTCACTATATTTTTGCCATTGACGTTTCATCGTTTATGAGTACTAATCTGGAAGTAATCAAGCCACTCATCAAGGAATTCATCAAAGCACTACCTGATGGAGACCAAGTGACTTTTATCCGTAAATCTTCTACTGAGAATACTGACTATGTTCAAAACATCAAGAGTGTTACCATAAATGACGAGGTTCGCAGATTGCTTCCACAAATATTGGATGGTAGTGATTTTGAGATACAAAATGCAGGATCAGATGGTTATGCGATGACCAACAAGATTCTTGATGCCATAATGAATCCAATGAGTGAAGGCCTTGTATTTGTCTTCATGTTCACCGATTTCGAATATTGGACAAGTCAGAATCAGTATGACAAAAGTAAAGTGGACTGGGCCGCTATGAAAGACAAATTCCAACCGTTTATTGATCTAACAAATGGTGACCAGAGTCGTGTAGTGTTCCCATACGCATTCTACTTCAAGGATAATGAATATCGTGAGCAAGCAGACTACAGACCTGAGCTGAAAGATATTTTTGGTTCATTGAATCAACCACCAGTGGGTGAAGCATCCATTTTAAGAGCGTTTTTCACCAATATGGAAGCAAATGCTTTGGTATATCGACTAAAGTATAAAGTGTTTTTAGACATGGCTAAGGTGGATTTAAGTTCCAATTTGGTTTTGACGGAGGATGACCAGATTATTGCCACCGTTAGCAATGCCGGCCCAGAGAATTTCCCCCTTTTCACCCAGTTCGACTACAAGATTGTTTCCGAACCCTCATGCCTCAATGAAACCTTCACAAAAGACACGACCACAAGACATAATTTGGACGAACCTTTTGTCATTTATCAGCTAAATCGTGGGTACAATCCAATACTTCCTCGTTTTGTCAATCTTGGAGACAAAATAGCCTTCCATGTTACACCATTATGTGAGAAGTATGTCAACGAGTTGGAAATGCTTAACGGTTTAGATGAATCGTTGAAACTGGATTATGCAAAGGGGTTTGAGCTTGAAGAGGAACTGCCAGAAGGAAAATATTTCTTCCACATCCTCCCTGGATGGCTAGACATTCTAATTCTTGCGCTGATTTTCTTATGGCTTCTCTGCTTACTTGTTACATTCCTTCTCAATAAATTTGGAGGAATTTACCGTAGTTGGAATGTCATGGTCACTACTGATGACGGAGATGAGCAGAATACGTATTCACAGAGCTTCTCAAGAGCAAAAAAGGTGATTGTAACTCCATCATCACTGGGAATATTGAATGGGGGGAACTGGAAATTTGAGATACTCACGGTTGATGGCCCGATTTATAACTTTTGGAAACCTCGAGGTTACTATATTCAGCGAGGGTGTCCTATGAGTATTACACATAGAGGGAGGACCAAGGCACTGCCAAGATCACCTTATCGCGTAACACCTCTGAAAAAATGGGGAACAGGTTGTACATTGACATTCAATAACAATGATGTGGACTACTCTATAAGAGTTCAATAAAACAGGGACTATAACGTAATTCTCTTATATGCCAAAAGGTATTTTTTAGGACTCGGTGATGCTGGTGTTGTCACAGAAGCCAAGATAAAAAGCCTTACTATTTCAAGAGTTTATGGCTCATCAAAAGTCAACATAGTGCTTATGCCATATTGAACAATAATGAAGACAAAATATAGTTAATAATTAAAAACTTACAATTATGCCAAAAGGAATATTTATCGGCATTGGTGGCACAGGTGTCACTACCGTAGCAAGACTAAAGGCATTGCTTTTCCAACGTGCCTACAACTCAAACAAGACAGCAATGGATGCAGACTGCACATTTATTTTCTATGACACCGATTCTGGAGCAAAGGATGATGCTTTGGCCAATAAAGAACTTCAAAGGATGATGGGTGTCTATCCTATCATTGAGCAGGGAACTGAATATGTTGACGCAGGTCCTACAGCTCCATATAATACATACATGGATGCAAGAAATTCCGGACTTTCAGACTCTGTTAAACAGCGTTTGCTAGAATGGGCAATTGATCCTAACGTACAAGGACATTTCCAAATGCCCCCCAAACAGTTGAGCGAAGGTGCTGGGGCTCAAAGAATGGCTGGCCGTACAGGAATATACCGTTCAAGAACCGATATGGAAAGACGTATTCTTGCAGGTTTGCAGGGAATGCAACAATTGAAAAATCAAGGAGCTAACCTTACTGTAGAACATCCTTCAATTTGGGTATTTTCATCAAGTAATGGCGGAACAAGTAGTTCTGCATTACTTGATGTTCTTTATATGGCTGATAGATTATATAAAGCTAACGTGGAAAATTCAGACCCCTATTTAAGGCTGGTATTGTATATGCCTAAAACCTTTATTGATTCAAACAAGGAAAACTCGCTAACATATGGTCGCAATGCATATGCGACGTTATGGGAACTTAATGAGTTTAGGTTTGATTCATTCCAAAGAAATGACGGCAAGAAATTCGCAGCATTTGCAGTTCAACCCGACAAGATTGACTGGAAAGGTTGTTTGCCATGGAGCGTATGTTCATATGTTATGGCGATAGATACAGAAAGTCAATCGGGTAATGTTTCTAAGGATCAGATGTACGATAATACGGCAGAAATGTGCTATTTCCTGCATACTGGAGCTGCCGGAACAACAATGGTCAGCCGACTTGATAATGATCTATCAATAAATGGTCCATATGCTCACTCGCCAAGAACAGCAACAAATGATTCATTCCAGTGGGAAAAATTTGTTGTTGGTACAGGTTACAAGGCCGTTACCAAAGCAGATGATTTTCTAAAAGAATATGTTCGTGATCGTCTGCATTATGATCTGTTTGGATATGGCCTAATCGGTTTTGATATGGAAAAGATCTTACCAGAGAAGGAAGATCGGCTGTTGGCCGCAAAACAGTTTTCGGCAGATTATATATTCAAGCATCTTGTCAATATTGATAAGATGGACAATTCCCCAAAAGGAAGCCTGTATTCAAATTACAAATCTGAATTTGAAAAGATTGTCATTCCACCAGAGAACGAAGTCCCGTCAAAAGAAGATTGGCCATCTATGGGTATAAATTTCATAAGTAATTGCAAGACAACAATTCAATTATTACAAAGCAAATTCGACGATCCTTCTCAAACAGGCTCAAAGGCATGGTATATTGGAAAGATTGAGCAATCCGTTATGGAAGGTGTTGAAAAAATAATTGTTGATTTTGGCTTGAAATACACTTATTCTTTACTGACTATCGTCGATGATACTTACTGCGAAAAGACTATTATCGATAAACTGAAACGAAAGAATAATCTTATAGATCTGGAGACTGAGATCAAAGATATTATTGAAAATAATCGTCCCAAAAAAGGAATCGCTGATCTTATAATAAAATTCCAAGAATACAGGAAAGCATGTATGTTGGAATTATCTTTGGAGCATGTTCGGGGCATCTTAGCCGATATTACAAAAGAAAAAACAGGACTACTGGAATATTTGCGAAAAGGTGACCATAGTCATAAAGGCATCGCGGGTATTATTGAAACCATAAATATAGCATTTGGTGCATATAAGAAAAAGTACCAAGAGCTCACTTCTTCATTTAGCAAAACAGCTAACGAGGTGTGTTCAGATTATTTCCCACAGATACATGAATTTATTGATACTGGTGACATTTGGGTGCGAAATAATGAGTTTGAGATTTTATATTCATCGATCCTTCCCCTTGATACAATTGAGGGAGCACCAGTATTTGAAAGTATTAATTATGGTTGTCCTCCCATTAGAGAAACTGACGATAAGGGACTTGCACCGATGCTTCGAGAAATCAAGATAAGAGTACCAAACCACATGCTCCTATTTGCTGATATGGCAATGAGCAACCCGCAAACGTCTTTTAATAGTTTGTATGCTGATTTTATAAGATGTCTGAACAAATACATAGAAGATAGCCTTTCTGGTAATAATGAGGTTAAAATTTGGTTAGACAAGCCTTTGGCAACTGTTTTTGATGAGAGTTTCACAATGGATGGAGCCTTGGACAACAACAAACGCACACAATACATTTCACGTTTTACCGCTTCAATACCAGTATTTTATCCTTGTTCTACAGGTTTAAACCCACAAGTCACTCATAGATGGCTTTACGTAGGAGAATCTCAGGAATTTGCTGCCACACTTGGTTATCAAAATGGTAATGCAGATCATCAATTCATTGTTGATCGCCATATTGGAAATCGTTTCTTGGTATGTAAAATAGAGGTAGGACATAATTTTTACGACTATAAATATTTTAGTACCATCAAGAACTACTACGAGACAGATAGACGGACTATTGAAAATCTTGGTAGTGGTTGCCACATACACCAAGCATTTGTTCATCGGGATATTGTATCATCCTTTGAACAACTAAAAACAAAAAAGTTTACTGATTTTGTGTCCTTATGTTGGTATGATAGTTTCTTTGAATACTTAAATGAATTACCTGACAAAACTTATATAAAGTCTTTCTTTGGAGAATCAATTGGAAACATACCTATGCCAGGAATGAGTATGCCAATGCCGGGGCAGCAGCCCGGTATGCCGATACCAGGACAGCAAGCAGGAATGCCAATGCCGGGGCAGCAGCCCGGTATGCCGATGCCAGGACAGCAAGCAGGTATGCCAATGCCGGGGCAGCAGCCCGGT
>Ga0247611_10003758_pt1 | contig 22034 bp, 42 predicted proteins | sample 177DNAGHGhighgp2_FD_192422 | JGI IMG/M metagenome (GOLD analysis project Ga0247611, IMG submission 192422) | Sheep rumen microbial communities from Palmerston North, Manawatu-Wanganui, New Zealand - 1770 DNA GHGhigh gp2 | ecosystem: Host-associated > Mammals > Digestive system > Stomach > Rumen... | reverse complement strand
TGGATGTGTTTTTAAACAACCTCAATTACTAGATTATACTGATAAATATACTGTTACTGAAGATGATTTTACTGATGATTTTCATAAAATAATATTTGGTTCTATTTATAAACTTCATGAATTAGGGGCTGAAAAAATAACTTTAAATAGTATAGCTGATTATTTAAGTTCTCGTCCTAAAAGTGAAGCAATTTTTATTAAGCAAAAAGGAGAAGAATGGCTTTTAAAAGCTGAAGAAAATGCTAATCCCGCATCTTTTGATTATTATTATAATCGTTTAAAAAAGATGACTTTGCTACGTGAGTTAGATAGACATGGAATTGATGTAACAGATATTTATGATCCAGATAATATTATAGATTTAAAACTTCGACAGCAACAAGAAGATAAATTAGATAACACTAGTTTGGAAGGACTTGCTCAAGAAATTCAAGATAAATTAGATGCTATTAAAGCTGAATATGTAGATGGATCTTGGGGGCAAGCATATCAAGCTGGAGAAGGCGTGCAAGAGTTAATTGAAGAATTAGAACAGAACCCAGAAGTTGGCGTCCCATTATATGGTAGTCTAATTAATACTGTAACAAGAGGAGCTAGATTAAAAAAGTTTTATCTTCGTTCTGCTCCTACTGGCATTGGAAAATCTCGTAGTTTAATCGCAGATACTTGTTATATTGGGTGTAATAGGATATACGATGATACTTTTGGTTGGATAAGAAATGGTACTGCTGAACCAGTTCTTTATATAACTACAGAATTAGAGCTTTCTGAAGCTCAAACTATGATGTTAGCTTTTTTATCCAATGTAAACGAAGAACATATTCTTAATGGAAAATATGAAGGAGATGAAAGAGATAGAGTTATTGAAGCTGCAAAGATTTTAAAAGATTCTCCTATCTATATTGAAGTATTACCAGATTTTTCTTTACAAGATGTTGAAAATAAAATTAAAAAAAATATTCGTGACCATGATGTATCATATATTTGTTTTGACTATATACATACGAGTTTACGAATCCTTGAAGAAATTAGTAAACGAAGTGCTGGAGTAAAATTAAGAGAAGATACTATTCTTTTTATGTTATCTATTCGTTTAAAAGACTTATGTAATAAATATGGAGTATTTATTATCTCTGCTACTCAATTAAATGCAGATTATCAAACTTCAGAAACTCCTGACCAAAATCTCTTGCGTGGCTCAAAAGCCATTAGTGATAAAATTGACGTAGGTATGATTATGCTTACAACAACTGTTGAAGATTTAGAAAACTTAGAACCAATTTTAACTAATACAGGATTTAAAAAACCTAATTTAAAAATATCAATATATAAAAATCGTCGTGGACGCTATAAAGGAATATATTTATGGTGTAATGCAGATTTGGGAACTTGTCGTATTAATCCTATTTTTGCTACATCATGGAGTTATGAATTAATTCAAATTCATAATTATAAAATTGAAACTGTTACTAAATTTTAAGGAGATTTAAAAAAAAATGAATAAAGAACCTGAAAATAAGTCCGTATGGAGTAAGCCTTATTATGGTCCAATTGAATATGAGATGCCAAAAGAGATGGCAAAGTAGATTTTGGCAACACGAAAGGGTGAAGATCGTAATATTCATCCATAGGTTTTTCTTAAAAGAGTTATTAATGAAGAATTTAATATTAAAGGTAATTGCGTTAAAGAAAAATTTAAAAAAAAAAAAAAAAAAAAAGAAGGTAAGCTGAATTGGTAACTTATAATAAAAAAGAAATAAGAGAAAAAATGTCAATAGATGAAATTTTTTCTCTTTTAGAAGAATGGTAGGCCGATCCAGCTTACACTGATTTTGGGATTGTATGTTAGACAATTTGTCATAATCCACCTGGAGAAGGTAGTAGAAAACTTTATTATTATCGTAATACTGATTTATTTCAATGCTATACTGGGTGTGGCACATTTGATATTTTTGAATTATTACAAAAAGTTGCAAAAATTCAATGGAATAAAGAATATGATTTAAATGATGCTGTTCGTTATATTGCTATTAAATTTGGATTAGCGGGATATGCAGATATCGATGATCAAGAATCATTAATTGATTGGCAAACATTTAATGCATATGATAGAATTGATGATATAGAAGTAAAAGATTATCATGTTGAATTAAAAGCATATGATCCAATAATATTAACACGATTAAATTATAAAGTAAAGATAAAGCCTTGGTTAGATGAAGGTATTAGTTAGAAAGCTTTAAATCAAGCTTTAATAGGATACTTTCCACCAACAGGTCAAATTACTATCCCTCATTTTGATATAAATAATCGTTTCGTTGGATTACGTGGAAGAACTTTAGTTCAAGAAGATGCTGAAAGATATGGAAAATATCGTCCTATAAAAATCTGCAATACCCAATACAATCATCCTCTTGGTATGAATTTATATAATATAAATAATTCAAGAGAAAATATTAAACAAGCTGGTTTAGCAATATGTTTTGAATCTGAAAAAAGTTGTATGAAATATTAGTCTTTTTTTGGTATAGATAATGATATATCTGTTGCTTGTTGTGGTAGTAATATCTCTGCATATCAAGTATAGCTATTATTAGATTGTAATTGTAAAGAAATGGTTATTGCTTTTGATAGATAGTGGGAAGAAAAAAATAATGATGAATATAAACATTGGATAAAAAATCTAGAAAAATTAAATAATAGATATAAAAATGAATTAACAGTATCTATTATTTATGATAGAAACATGTTAACTGGGTATAAAGATGCTCCAGTAGATAAAGATAAAGAAATTTTTCTTAAATTATTTAAAGAAAGAGTAAGACTATGAGGGGTATTATTTGGACTACTAATTCTACATATCAAGACGGAATCGAACAATTAGATAAAATTCTTGAAGGATATGAAAAATTAAATTTAAATTATTATACTAAACAAAGAAAAAATTATATTTATAGTCAAATAAATAATGGTGATTCTTGGGAACTTTGTGTTACTAATGATAATGCAAGAGGGAGAAGATGTAATATTGCTTATATTCATCGAAGTATCTCTAATGAATTAAAAGAAAGAATAATTATGCCAAGCATATTAGGAATTCCCTATTGTGGTATTTGGTATTTTGGAGAAGAATTATGAGAGGAATTATTTGGTATCATACAGAAGAAAAAGGTAGAGAATTTTTTAATATTATAAAACAACAATATGATAATATGGGATATAAATATTATGTAATGGCTTATGGTGGACGAGGTCACTTACCAACTGTATTTTTTAAAAAAGAAAATATATATGATGAAGATAGTTGGACTCTTTTATCTGACAAACATATATGGGATAAAGAAAGTCAATTAGAACAATGGAATTATGCTTATATTGATTCAGAAATAAATGAGAAATTTTGTAATGATATAATTTTTCCATCACTCACAAGATCTCCTTTTCAAGGTTTTTAGGTATTTTAAAAATGTTTTATAAAGAAGAACAACGAGATATTTTTACTCTTGATCCTACTTATTATACTTTTGTCCATTGCGTATCTGCTGATTTTGCATTAGGTAAAGGAATAGCTTTAGAAATGTAGAAACACTTTAAAACTCGTGATATGATACAAAGTAGGGCAAAACCATTTTCAATTCCAGTAGGTCATTGTGTTTATACTGAACCTGTTTTGTCAATGATTACTAAAGGTAGAGCAAATTCTTTACCTACATATGAAACGATGTATGAGGCATTGTTTCATCTTCGAACAGCAGTTGAACGATTATCGATCGAGCATTTAGCAATGCCACTTATTGGATGTGGTTTAGACTAGCTAAAATGGCCTATAGTAAGAGCTCTAATAAAAGATATTTTTGAAGATTTAGATATTGAAATTTTAGTTTGTTATTTACCAGACGTATAGAAATAATCTATACGTTTTTTTTATTTGCAAATCTAAAAATAATATGTTATAATATATCAATAAAATTATAATTTTTAAAGGGTTGAATATAATATGTTTATACTAAATATAATAGGAGTGATTAATTAAATGGAATATAAATTAATTGCGCCTAGAAGAGATAATACAACTTTTCTTGAATAGATACTTTTTAATCGTGGTTTTACCAGTAGAGAAGAGATACAACATTTTCTTACTTCTGATGAACACGATATTAATTCACCACTTCTTTTGGATAATATGCGCGAAGGCGTACAATTGTTAGCTAAACATATAAAGTTAAATTCGCGTATATTGCTAATAGTGGACTCAGATTGCGATGGCTTTTGTTCTAGTGCAATTTTAATGAATTATCTTCATTGCCATTTCCCAAGTTGGATTGAAAATAATTGGGATTATTTTATTCATTCAGGCAAGTAGCACGGCCTTGAAGATGTTATGCAAGAAGCTGAATGGTAGAAATATAATCTTATAGTGTGTCCAGATAGTGCAAGTAATGATTATACTTATCATGCTGAACTTCGTTAGTCGAATATCGATTGCTTAGTGCTCGACCATCACCTAGCTGATGGCGGTTATTCACACGATGCTATAACAATTAATAACTAGTTATCAGAAAATTATCCAAATAAAGCACTTTGTGGTGGTGGCGTAGTTTGGTAGTTTTGCCGTTATATTGATAGTATAATGGGGACAAACTATGCAATAGAATATGAAGACCTTGCGGCATTGTCTCTCATCGGGGATATGATGGATGTATCGCAAATTGAAACACATTAGATTATTAAAGATGGACTGGAACGTATTAAAAATCCTTTCTTTGTAGAAATGATGAATCGTTAGAAATTCCAATTTGAAGGTGGAATTACGCCTTTTGGTATTGCTTTTTATATAGTACCTTATATTAATGCAATGACCCGTTCTGGCACTATGGAAGAAAAACAATTAATGTTTGAAGCAATGTTAGAATGGCGAAGTGATGAAATGATTCCATCTACTAAGAGAGGATGTAAAGGTTAGATAGAACCCAGACATGAATAGGCTGGACGAATTTGTGTAAATGTAAAATCTAGACAAAAAAAGGCACAAGATGCTAGTTTAGCAAATATTGAAAGTTTAATTGAAGATGAAAATCTTTTAGATAATAAATTATTAGTATTGCGTGTACCTAGTGATTAGGTAGATAAAAATCTAGCAGGATTGATTGCTAACTAGTTAGCTAATAAATATGCACATCCTACTTTAGTATTAAGAATTATTAATTAGCCCGATGGCTCGGTATTATATGCTGGTTCAGCTAGAAATTATAATAATTCTAAGTTAGAAAACTTTAGAGATTTTTGTTTAGGGACTGGACAAGTCTAGATGGCACAGGGGCATCAAAGTGCGTTTGGTTGTGCCATTGAAGCTAATAAATTTGATGATTTTGTTCTAGAAACAAATAATCAATTATCAACATTTGATTTTAGTCCTTGTTATCTTGTTGATTTAGAAACTAGCGCTGATTAGCTAACAGATTAGGATGTGTTTACTATAGCTAGTAATGCCGATATTTGGGGTTAGGGATTAGATGAGCCTTTAATCGCAATTACAGATATTAAGATTACTAGTGATAGTATACAATGGTTAGGTAATGATAAAAAGACTTTAAAGCTAACTTTTCCAGGTAGAAAAACTAATATGATAAAATTTCATATCAAGGACGAAGAAAAAGAATTATTAGACCCACAAGGCGGCATATTAACTTTAACTGCTATTGGAAAATGTGCATTAAATCATTTTAATGGAAACATAACTCCTCAAATAATGTTAGAAGATTTTGAAATAGTAAATAGAAAAAAGTGGGATTTTTAAAACTAGTTAAAAAGTTGCTTGCATTGTTAGCAGGCGAGAAAACCGTGGTTAAAAATTAAAATTTGTTTTGAAATTTTTAACTGCGGTTTTCGTGCTTTTATGCTACTTATATTCTAGTTTTTCTGTGGCGATTGACCTGGTTCGCGCAAGTTGTTATAATATAATTGACAAATTAGAATTTTTATGGTATACTATATATAGTAATATATAGAAATTTTAAGGTGAAATAAAAAATGAGAGAATATAGTTATAAAGAAAGTATTGAAATTACAGAAAAAGCATTAGATTTATTAAATGTTAAAAGGTTTTTTAAAAAAAATAAAACACCCTATGATATTATGTGGGATATTAGAGATTATTATTGTAACCAAAGTAATATAGATACTTATATGGTTAAATGTTATATGAAGGAATATCCTGAAATTTTCGGAAATCCTATTGATATTTTTAACTATATGACAGAAGATGAATTTTTATCATATTGTCAGAAAAAGTATCCTAAAGTAGTATGGGGTAATGAAGTAATTGAACGGAATTGGATCATAAGCGTTGGAGGTGGCACTTAATGTAGCTTACAGCCAAGCAAGAAGCCGGACTAAGAATGGCCGTGTCTAGAGCTGATTTAGGCATGCGTTACACAACAATTGCTGGTTATGCTGGTTCAGGGAAATCTACTTTAGTTCAATATATAGTATAGGCTTTAGGATGTAATGAAGATAATACTGGCTATATTGCTTATACAGGAAAAGCTGCATAGGTACTTAAAAGTAAAGGCTGTAAAAACGCAATGACAGCCCATAAAATGCTATATTATGCAAATAAAGATAAATATGGAAGATTTATTTTTAGACCAAAAGAAAGACTTGATTAGGATTATAAATTAATTGTAGTTGATGAAGTCTCAATGCTCCCAGAGCAAATGTGGTATTAGCTTTTATCTCATGGAGTTTATATCTTAGCAATGGGAGACCCTGGCTAGCTTCCTCCAGTTTAGAGTAATAGTGCGCCAATTTTATCATAGCCTCATGTCTTTTTAGATGAAATAATGCGGCAAGCACAAGAAAGTGAAATTATTCGTTTATCAATGCATATCAGAGAAGGAAAAGATTTTCGTACTTTTCCTGTAGCAAATAAACAAGTTCGAATAATTCCTCATAAATATATGTTTGCAGATGAAGATTTATGTATTTAGCAAGCTAGTTAGATTATTTGCGGAACCAATGCTGAACGAAATCGTATTAACTAGAGAGTGCGTTAGTTATAGGGCAAAGGCCCAGAACCAGAAATTGGGGATAAAATTATTGGTTTAGATAACCATTGGGAAGAGATTAGTGAGTAGGGAAATGCTTTAACAAATGGAGCAATTGGAGTAATTAAAGATTACCTATTAAAAACTTAGTCTTATTCTAAAACTGATAAAAGATGGGCAGGCTTTCCAGAAACTCCTATTCTTTATACAGATTTTGAAACAGAGGATGGAGATATCTTTTATGACCTTCCAATTGATTATACTTGTATTAAAACAGGAAATCCATTGTTAACTCCTGAACAAGAAACTAAACTTGAAAAGTATAATAAAAGTTTATTAATTCGTGAATCAAAAAGTAGTTATTATAATGCTACTCCATATTTAAAGCAATTACCTTATCATTTTAATTATGGATATGCAATAACTTGTTGGAAAAGCCAAGGAAGCGAATATACAAATGTCCTTGGTTATGACGCTCCATGGGTACGTAAAAAGCTACCTGAACAATATAATAAATATTTATATACAATGGTAACTCGTGCATCTGAGCGATTAATCCTAGTTGGAGAATAAAACTCTTATATTTGACAATATAAGAGTTTTATGATATAATATAATAAAGAAATATTTTTTAAAGGAGAGTCTATATATATGTTAGATTCTTTCTTCGATTGCCACGCGCATACTTGTTATTCTAATTTAAGACTTATAGACTGTATAAATCAACCAAAGTCTTTAATAGATAAAGCAATTAAAAAAGGACTAAGTGGTTGTAGTATAACCGATCATGAGTCTTTAAGTTCGCATATAATCGTTAATAAATATGCAAAAGAAATAAAAGAAAAATATCCTGATTTTACTATTGCTCTTGGTAACGAGATTTATTTAACAGACACTAGAGATAAAGGGCAAAAATATTATCATTTTATTTTATTAGCAAAAGATAGATTAGGATATAGAGCATTATGTGAATTAAGTAGTATTGCATGGTATAATGTTTATGTAGATAGACGACTTGAAAGAGTTCCTACTTTAAAATCAGAATTACAAAAAGTTATGTCTAAATATAAAGGACATATTGTTGCAAGCACTGCTTGTATCTCTGGAGAGTTATCTTATAATCTTTATGGCCTAGCTTTAGCTCGTAAAGCTGGTGATAAAGAGAAAGAATTAGAATATTATACAAATGCTACTCAATTTGTGCAATTTTGTATTGATACTTTTGGAAAAGATGATTTTTATATTGAATGTGCTCCAAGTTTAAAAAGTGATTAGATAATTGTTAATAAACAATTATTAAATGTTGCTCATGCTTTTGATTTAAAAATGTTAGTTGGCACAGATGCTCATTATGGAGATAAACAAGAAAGATTTGTACATAAAGCTTATCTTAATTCAAAAGAAGAAGAACGAGAAGTAGATGAATTTTATGAATTTGCTTATATGCAATCTCCAGAAGAAGTTAGAGAGCATTTAAGTGCTGCAATGAGTGATAGAGATATAGATTGGATATTTGAAAATTCTTTAGAATTAAAAAATAAAATAGAATTTTATGATCTTGAAGAACATCAAAGAATTCCAGAAGTAGAAGTAAAGAATTATGAACCTAATATTAATTATGATTTAATTAAATATCCAATTTTAAAAGAATTATGTTTAAGTGATAATATCCAAGAACGATATTGGGTAAATCAATGTTGTGAATCTTTACTAGAAAAAAATCTATGGAAAGATGAATATCTTGATAGATTAGAAGAAGAAGCAAGAGTAAAAAGAGTAATTGGCGAAAAACTCCAAACTTGTATGTTCGCTTACCCAAATACTTTGTAGCATTATATTGATTTATTCTGGTAGTGTGGAAGTACTGTTGGTGCAGGTAGAGGTTCAAGTTGTTCTGGATTAAATCATTATCTTTTAGGTATTACATAGCTAGATCCAATTAAATGGAAGTTGCCGTTTTGGAGATATCTTAACGATGAACGAGAAGAAATTGGTGATATTGACCTAGATTTAGCACCAAGTAAACTTCCAAAGATTTTTGAAGAAATAAAAAAAGAACGTGGAGAATATGGTATTGTTCAAGTCTGCACGTTTGGAACAGAAGGCTCTCGATAGGCTATTCAAACAGCATGTCGAGGTTATCGTTCAGAAGATTATCCAGATGGAATTGATATTGATGATGCTTCTTATATATCGTCATTAGTCCCTCAAGAACGTGGTTTTTCTTGGAGTATTCATGATTTAGTTTATGGTGATCCAGAAAAAGATCGTTTACCGCAAAGATAGTTTATTAATGAAGTAAATAGGTATCCAGGTCTTTTAGATATTATTGAAGGTATCGAAGGATTAGTGTCTCGTAGAGGAATTCATGCTTCTGGTGTTATGTTTTTTAATGAAGAAACACAATATGACCATATGGCCTTTATGCGGGCTAAAAATGGAAATTTAATAACACAATGGGATTTGCATGACGCAGAGGCAGCAGGAAATGTAAAATATGATTTTCTCCTTACTGCTGTATAGGATATCATTATTAAAACAATTGATTTATTATAGGCAGATGAAGTAATTGATCCAAAATTATCTATTAGAGAAGTTTATAATAAATATCTTCATCCTAATGTCATCCCGTAGGATAATATAGAAATGTGGGATGCATTAGCCTCTGGTAAAGTTTTAGGTGTTTTTTAGTTTGATGGGCAAGTTGGCCAACAAGCTGCAAAGAAAATTAAGCCTAAGAGTTTATGGGAGATGAGTGACGCTAATGGGTCAACATTGGCCCTTACATACTTTTCCGTTTATCAGCGGGGTTATATGAATATATAGCTAACGGGGAAGCCTAAGTCTATTATAGATATGGTAATCCCGTGGGAAATTAAAGTATTTTTATAAGGACAATATTTGATAAAACATCAGTTATCTCTTTTAAATAATATAGAGATGATAAAAAGGATGCGATCAAATGTTACATTATATATATTGTTATACAAATAAATTAAATAATAAAAAATATATTGGATAGACAAATAATTTTAAAAATAGAAAAAAATAGCATCTTCAAGATAGTATTCATTAGCATAAAGGACATGAAAATGCTTATTTACAACCAATTCATTGTGCAATTAGAAAATATGGAATTGAAAATTTTAATATTGAAATTGTTGATACAATTGATACAGAAGATTGGGCTGAAGTTACTAAATTAGAAGATAAATGGATTGTAAAATTAAATTGTCGAGTTCCAAATGGTTATAATTTAAAACAATAGCATATTGCTAATATAGGGAGAAATAAATCAAAAATTGATTCTTAGATTATTGATGAAATTATTTTAGCATTAAAAAATAAAGAATATATTAATGATATTGCAGAAAAATATCATATTTCTAGATCCTATATTAGTAATATTAATAATGGAGAATGTTTACGACGAGAAAATGAACAATATCCGTTATAGCAAAATCGTATGACAAATGGTGAATATTTATAGATAATTGATTTATTAGAAAATACAAATTATTCAATTAGTCAAATTGCCAAATATGTGAATAGGCATCATGATACAATTGAAAAAATTAATAAAGGTTATCAACAAATTGTCCATGCTCTATATGATGGTGACTTTCCAATTAGGAAAGAAACTCGTAGAGGATATACTTTAAAACCTGTAGAGACTATCTCCAGTTAGATGGAGAGTAAGATTATTATTGATACATAATCTGAAAAGGTATGCTTTTTAAAAGTAAAAGATAGTCCAGACCACAAACCTGTAATGGGCTATGAAAATAGTAGTGGTAAGTAATGAGATTAATGGCTACTGAAAAAGGTGCAGAATCTCCTCTTGATAAATATGTAAGATATAAAAATAACATTAAATTATGGTATCAAGAAATGGATAGAGAAGGTCTTACAAAAGAAGAATAGAAATATCTTGAACCATATTTTAAATAGTCATATGGAGTCCCTCCTAGTTAGGAATAGCTTATGTAGATGTTAATGGATAAACATTTGTGTGGTTTTACTCTAGCAGAAGCAAACGCAGCCAGAAAAATTGTAGGCAAAAAGTAGATGAATAAAATTCCAGGTCTACGTCAAAAAGTTCTTGAATCAGCAACAAGTCCTGCATTAGGTAGATATATTTGGACATATGGAGCTGGCCCATAGATGGGCTACTCTTTCTCGATTATTCATGCTTTGGCTTATTCTTTTATAGGATTACAAACAGTTTATCTAGCAACACAATTTAATCCAGTTTATTGGAATACTGCTTATTTAATTGTTAACAGTGGATCATTAGAAGATGAAGATACTGATGATGAAAAGCAAGATGGAACTAATTATGAGAAAGTAGCAAAAGCTTTAGGCTAGATTAAATAGGCTGGTATAAAAATTAGTTTAGCAGACATTAATCGTTCTTAGTTTGGTTTTTTACCAGATCCTGAAAATAATCAAATTCTTTTTGGGATGAAAGGTATGTTAAATGTAGGTGACGATGTAGTTGAAAAAATAATAGATAATCGTCCTTACTTATCTCCAAAAGATTTTTTATATAGAATTAATCCAAATAGACAAGTTATGGTGTCATTGATTAAAGGAGGAGCCTTTGATTAGATGATGGATAGAAAAGAATGTATGGCTTGGTATATTTGGGAAACTTGTGATAAAAAGAAAAAAGTAAATCTTCAAAATATGTCTGGATTAATGAAATATAAATTAGTTCCAGAAGATAATGAAGATTAGATAATGGCTAGAAGGATTTATGAGTTTAATAGATATTTGAAAGCTATTACTATTCCAGCTAATAAATTAAAACCATTTTATGTTTTAGATGAACGTGCCCTTGGCTTTTTAGTAAATATAGAAAAAGAAGATATTATTTGTAAAAATGGTGAAATATATTGTGTGCTCAAAACAGATTGGGATAAAATTTATTAGAAATGGATGAATATATATAGAGATTGGATAACGTCTAATCATGATGATATTTTAAATAAATATAATCAATTAATATTTTTAGATGATTGGAATAAATATGCTCATGGTACAATTTCATCTTGGGAAATGGAATCGTTATGTTTTTATTATCATGAACACGAATTAGCTCATATAAATAATCATAGATATGGGTTTTCTAATTTCTTTGAACTTCCAGAAGAGCCAGAGATAGATAGAACCTTTATTAAAAATGGAAAAGAAATTCATCTTTATAAATTATATAAAATTTGTGGAACTTGTATTGCAAAAAACAAATATAGACATATGATTAGCTTGTTAACAACAGATGGCGTTGTTAATGTAAAGTTTCGTAGAGAATTGTTTTCATATTATGATAAAACTATATCAGGCATTGGAGAAGATGGTAAACGACATAGATTAGAAACAAGCTGGTTTAATCGTGGGAATATGTTAATTGTTCAAGGAATGCGAAATGAAGATACTTTTATAGCTAAAAAATATGCAAGTACAGGTGGACATCACTTATATCATATTGATGAAGTAATAGAAGATGAAATTAAAATTAGAACAACTCGTGCACAAGGTGACGCAGAGGAAGAAGAATAATGGAAAAAACAACTGAATTTATAAATTTAAGAAAAGTAATCCATCGTATTTATTGTGATGATTGTAATGTAGAAATGAAATCTAATGGGATATGTCATCCAACATACCCGCCAGAATATGGATATAGTTGCCCCAAATGTCATAAAGAGACTTGGGCGTTAAATATGTACCCTTGGTCTGAAATTGTTGGTGATGAGGTAATGGAATGAAATATACAATTATAGCTATTATGGGAAAGGCAGGGAGCGGCAAAGATACTCTTTGCCGAGCCCTGTTAAAAGAACCAGAGTTTAAAACTGCTTAGCCTATTATTAGTTGTACTACTCGCCCGATAAGAGAAAATGAAACAGATGGAATAGATTATCATTTTCTTTCTGTAGAACATTTTACTAATAAAATATTAGCTAATTAGATGTTAGAAGCAACTGTTTTTAATAATTGGCATTATGGTACATCAATAGATTCTCTTTCAACTTCTGAAATTAATATAGGAGTATTTAACCCAGAAGGATGTGAAAGACTAAGAGAACATAAAGATATAACCTTATGTCTTATTTATATTGAAGCTGATGATAAAATCCGATTATTACGTTAGCTTAATAGAGAAAAGAATCCTGATTGCCATGAAATTGTACGTCGTTTTGGTACTGATGAAGAAGATTTTTGCGAGGAAGAAATTAAGTATTTAGAACCAGATATTTTTGTAACAAATAATGATGGTGCTTCAATTTCTAATATATCTGCAGCTATTGCTAAGGCATGGTCATCAGGACAGATTAAATTAAAAAATTAAGAATAAAAACTAAATATTGTGATATCATAAAAATTATTACAATATTTAGTTTGGAGGATTTAATATATATGGTTACATTTTATTCTACTAATTGTCCAAAATGTAAAGTTTTAGAAACTAAATTAAAATAGAAAGAAATTAATTTCACTACTTGCACAAATGTTGATGAAATGCTTACTCATGGTATTAAAGCAGCACCGGCTTTAGGCTTAGAAGATGGCACAGTTCTTAACTTTGGTGATGCAGTTAGGTGGGTTAATAATAAATGAATATTAATATTAAAACAAAAAAGAATTTTCAAACATAGTTTAATCGTCTATCAGAAAAATATGGAGAAGAATTTCTCAATCTTCAAGGACTTGATGAAGATACTTTAAGTTTAACAGATTTTATTGATGCTTTTATTGATAGTGATAATGTAGCTAATGCATCTGTTGATGCAAATGCTAATATTGCATAGAAAGATATTGTTACTCTTATGAGTGAAATGTCAAAACCTCATCAAAAATTATTAGCATTTAATAAATTATATTTTGAATTAAATAAAAAATATGGATATAAAACAGCTAATGATGCAATGGAAGCAATGTGGAATTATGCTCTTTATATGCATGATTTCAATACTAGCACATTCGTGCATTATTGTTTTGCTTACGACATTAAAGATATAGTAGAAAAAGGGTTATTTTTTATTCAAGGATATAATGCTAAACCGGCTAGACACTTAGATAGTTTTATCTAGATTCTTATGGAAGCTATTGCTTGGTGCTCTCGTCGTCAATCTGGTGCAGTAGGTCTGCCGAATCTTATTCCCTATCTATATTACTTTTGGAGCAGAGATGTAAAAGCTGGTTATTACACTAAAGACCCTGAGACTTATAAAAAACAATAGCTTCAAGCACTTATTTATCGTTTAAATCAACCCTGGGTGCGCTCTGACCAGGCAGCTTTTACAAACGTATCAGTCTTTGACCATCCTTATTTTGAAGCCATATTCGGGGGTAGTGTTTTTCCTGATGGTTCCTTTATGATTGATGAAGAAGAAGAGATTATTCAGTTCTAGAAAGACTTTATTGATATTGTTAACAAGATTAGAGAGGAAAATGTTTTCACGTTTCCAGTACTGACGGCTTCATTGCTGTTCAAAGGCCCATTGAATCAAATTAGATTTGAAGATGAAGATTGGGAAGAGTAGCTTGGTGAGTATGGTTTTGTTGATAAAGACTTTGCAAAGTGGGCTTGTGAAGCTTCTCGTAAATGGAATCTTTTTAACTTCTTTACTGATAGTACGGTTAATAGCCTTTCAAACTGCTGTAGGCTTAAATCTTCTATTGAAGACCTTTATTTCAATAGTATTGGTGGTACTGCCCTTAAAGTTGGTTCTGTAAAAGTATGTACTCTTAATATTGCGCGACTTGCTTATCAAAGTATTTCAGAACAAGATTTCTTAGTACGTTTACGTAATTTAACAGAGCTTGATCTTAAAATTCTTGATACTCAACGTTCAATTATTAAGCGTAATGTTGATAAGGGTTTACTTCCCAATTTTACTTGTGGCTTAGTTGATTTTGAGCATCTTTATAGTACAATTGGTATTAATGGTATTTATGAAGCTATGAAAACCTTTGGTTATACTAAAATAGATGAATTTGGTAATACTTCTTATACAGAAGAAGCTTTCATGCTTGGTAAACGTATTTTTGAAGTTATTCGCACGTCTATTGATAATTTCTCGCTTGATAAAAACTATAAGTTTAATATTGAATAGGCTCCAGCAGAATAGGCTGCTGCTAAGATGCTTGCTGCCGATAGATTACTCTATTCAGAAAAGGTTGTTGAAGACCTTCCTCTTTATGGTAATTAGTGGATTCCACTTGGTATTAAAGCTACCATTCAAGAGCGTACAAAGATTTGTGCAGCTTTCGATAGCTATTGCAATGGTGGCTCAATTGAGCATATCAATGTTGATGCTCCTTTTAGTACTTTTGAACAAGCTTGGAAAATGCTTAATTGGGTTGCAGTGCAAGGTGTTACTTATTTTGCATTTAATGGTAAAGTAGCACAGTGTAAAAACTATCATAGTTACTACGGTAAAAAGTGTCCAATATGCGGAGAGCCAACAGAAACAGAATATACCAGGATTGTAGGCTTCTACACACCAGTTCGCAGTTATTCTACGACTAGAAAAGCTGAATTTAAACTACGTGAATGGATGCCACTTAATGAGAAAGGCGAATTAGCGTGACAGTAAAAGGAGTCATTTTTGAAGATTTTGTTAATTTCGCCTAGCCATCTATGGTTATCGAAATGCCATATTGCTCTTTTAAATGCGATAAAGAGTGCGGATAGTCTGTATGTTAGAACTCCGCACTCTCACAAGAGCCTAATATAGAAATAAATACCGAAAAATTAATTCAATAGTATCTTAATAATCCAATTACAAGTGCAGTAATAATGCAAGGCCTAGAACCATTTGATAGCTGGGAAGAATTATATGATTTTTGTAAAAGTTTACGTTACTACTGCAATGATATTATTGTAATTTATACTGGTTATAATGAAGATGAAATTTTAGAATATATAAAATAGCTTTCATCTTTTGGAAATATAATTATTAAGTTTGGACGATTTATACCAAATAAGCCACATAAATTTGATGAAGTGTTAGGAGTTGAATTAGCTTCTGACAATCAATATGCCAAATTTATATAATAAAGAAGTGATTTAAAAAATGGATAAAGAATATATAAGTATACCTAATCCTAATTTTGTTTTTAGAAAAAAAGTAGAAGAAGACATTAAAAACAATGATGGTTATTGTTTAACAAAACTTGAAAAAATAGAAGATAATCATTGTATATGTAAAGAATTTAAAGAACAAAATTATACAGGAATATGTAAATGTGGTTAGTATTTTAAAATATTACGTGCTCCGAAGGTATGCTTATGTGGTAGTACTCGTTTTAAAGATAAATTCTTTGAAGTGGCAAAAGATTTTACTTTAAAAGGCTATATTGTAACAATGCCATTAGTTTATCATCATAGTGGTGATGAAGAAATAACTGAAGAACAAAAACGTAATCTTGATGAATTACATAAAGCTAAAATAGCTGAAGCAGATTTAATATATATTATTAATATAGACAATTATATTGGTAATTCAACAAGAAGTGAAATAAAATGGGCAGTATAGTTAGGAAAAAAAATTGAATATTTAGAAAATATTGATTAATATAAAAAAAATAATATATAATTATATTAATCTTGTGAAAAAGGAGAAAAATTTAATATGATTATTACACTTTGTGGGAGTACTAGATTTAAAGATGAATACATTGAAGTAGCTAAAAATTTAGCTCTTGATGGACATGCTGTATTAAGTGTTAATCTCTTTGACCATGCAGATGGAATTGAGTTAACTACTGAGTAGAAACTCCGTCTTGATAATGCTCATAAACAAAAAATCCTTCTTAGTGATGCTATTTTTGTTATTAATAAAGATGGATATATTGGAGAAAGCACTTATAGTGAAATTGATTGGGCTTAGCGTTTAAAAAAAGAAGTATATTTTTTAGTTGATCCAAATTCAGAAGCAGAAAAAACTGAGAATAATAGCGCAGAAGAAGCTACTGCGCCTGCCGAGCCAGTAAATAACTAATTGGAAAATGCGCATTACCAATTTTTTGTTAAAAAATATAAAGAAAATTAGTAATGCGCATTGGACAAAAAATTTTAATTTATATATTTTAATTTTTAAAAATAATAGAATAAATTAAAATATATAAAGGATGTGCTGACATTGGGCAGAATAAAAGACATTACTAACTAGCGTTTTGGTAATTTAACAGCTTTACGTTTAGCTACTCCAGAAGAAAAAAGTAAATATAAATCTCGCCATGCAATTTGGTTATGCTAGTGTGATTGTGGGAATACTTGTTTTGTATCAGGTACTGATTTACGGATTGGTAAATAGATATCTTGTGGATGTAAGAAAAAAGAAAGAATAGTTCAATAGAATATTAATAATTTTAGAGATTTAACAAATTAGTAGTTTGGGAAATTAATTGCTTTATATCCTTTAGAAAAAAGAGCTGAATTAAGTGGAAATTATATTTGGCATTGTAAATGTGAATGTGGGAAAGAAATTGATGTTATAGGTTCTCGATTAACTAGAGGACAAACGACGTCTTGCGGATGTAAACAAGTTAGACGTAAATCTTAGTATAGTGAGAAAATTAAACAAATTTTAATAGATAATAATATTAAATTTGAAGAAGAATATTTAATTCATTATAATAAAGAACAACAATATAATTTTGGTTTTTTTGATTTTTATTTAACAGATTATAATATTGCTTTAGAAATACAAGGGCAATAGCATTATGATTCTAAACATCCTTGGTATCGGCCAGAATATGATGAAAAAAAACGAAATTTTTGTAATCAAAATAATATTAAATTAATTGAAATTCCTTATTATGATATTCAAAAATATTCATTACAATATTTAAAAAATAAAATGGAGATATAAAAAGATGAGAGTTTATTTAGCAGGAGGAATTTTCTTTTATGGAGATTACCTTCGTAATATTGAATGGGCCTCTAAACTTAGAGCTGCTTTTCCAAACATGTATCTGTATAGTCCTGTTGAAAATACTGATATTAATGGGGTTGAAGGAAAAAAGAAATTCGCTGGAAGCCAAGAAATTGCTAATGCTGATAATGCAAAATTAGATAATACTGACGTATTAATTGCTTGTATTGATGGAGATTGCATTCCATGTGGAACAGCAAGTGAAATAGGCAAATTCCATGAAAAGATTATGCGAGGCGATAATAAGTATCTTATTGGTATATGTACTGATACGCGTTAGTGTTTTCTCACACATAGCGATGTCAAGGATGCTGGCGGTATGGCTTCCCTTGGAGAATAGCAATATTCTTATCAAAATCTTTATGTAACAGGATTAATTAAATAGGCTGGTATTTTAGTTAGTTCTATTGAAGAAGTAATTAATGAATTACATAAAATTTATGATAAATATGATAATAAATAAAAAATAAGAAGTAGATAAAAAATATCTACTTCTTATTTTTTTTACTTTACTTTTTAAAAAAAATATAGTATACTATTTATATATAAATAAAATTAAGGAGTTATTTTAATGGACAAAATTCAAAATCCTAAGATGACTTTATATGATATGAGTAAATAGGTAGTTAAAACTTTACCTCCACTTATTACTTATGCAGAGTTAGAGCCTTATAAAAAAATTCTTCGTAAATTTAAGAAACTTGGTTATTTTATGCTAATGTGCCGTGAAGATAATTATTATACAGTAGTAAGAGTTCGTAAAGCAAATAATCCAGATAAATTTGAAGATTTAATAATTGAGCTTCTCCAAGAGCATGGAGATATAAAAGATATTGACTATGATAGTGATAAAGAATCTTTAGAATGTTGGGTATAGAAAGATAACGAAGTAAAAATGTTTAAATTATTTAATTATAGTTGGGGAGTTTTAGAATGCATGTAATTTATTGTAATATGAATATGTTCACTCTTAATTCAACAGTTTATGATATTGATGAAGATGAACATGGAAAATCTTTATTCTCTGGGGATTTTGAGCAAATAAGTGACTTTATTGCCGCAGAGTATAAAACTGGAGATTATGGTAAAGTAGTTCTTGCTGGGCCTTATGCTGAAGCATTAGAAGATAGAGTGCGGGCATATAGTGCATTAAATTATAATATGGATGATATTAAAATTGAAATAATGGAGTAATAAAAATGAAATATTTGCTTAATACTGTCGTGACATATCGCGTTCATACTGTCGGAGATGCAGAGCGTCTTCATCAAGAGTTAAAAGCAGATCATAGATTTGAGTTAACAGCTTTTAGCTATACGACAAAAGATATTAAAGCTAAAGGCGAAGTAATAGATTAGTATCAAGTTGTAAAAGCAAAATTAGTTTTTGCAACTGAAAAAGAACCTGAAAATGATTATGACATTGATTTTGTGGAGAATGTCGAATGAAATTTGAACGAATCTCAACTTATCCTAATGTTAATCTTCCTATCCGTGCAACAACTGGTGCAGCAGGATATGATTTTGAATGTGCTGAGAATATTACCATTCATCCACATGCTATCGTATTAATCCCAACAGGAATTAAATGCTAGATTGATGATGGTTATTACTTACAGCTTGCTTTGCGCAGTTCAACTCCTAAAAAGAAGGGGTTGATGTTAGCTAATGGCATCGGCATTATTGATAGTGATTATTATAATAATCCAGATAATGAAGGACATATTATGTTTCAGGTTTATAATTTTACTGATACTACTGTTAACATTCCAAAGGGTGAGCGCATTGGCTAGGGTACATTTATAAAATATTTTAAAACAGATGATGATGTTGCTTCTGGAATTAGAACAGGTGGTTTTGGTAGTACATCTGATGAAAATTTAACAAAAGCGCAAGAAATTAAGGCAACTGATATTATGATTAAAAATTTTTTTGGTTTTATTAGTGGCAAATCAGCTATATCCTCAGAAGAAGAAGATTCTAATACAGGAGATTTCTAGAACGATTGAGGCTATTGGCTCTGGACTAGAGCAGTCACGTAACAGGATATGCCGTATTTGAAGACGGTAAATATCTTAATAGTGGCATCTTTAGTACCAAAAGCGCAGACCTAATAGGTGATAGGCTTTGTGCTTATAGAGCTAAAGTTACTGAATTAATAGACATATTTGATATTGATGAAGTAGCTTTTGAGGATATATAGCTTCAAGGCGGCGCTTATGGAGTCACAACTTATAAAGTTTTAGCAGAAGTTTTTGGAGTAACTGAACAATTACTCACAGAATTAAAAATACCTTATCAAATTGTTAATTCTAATACGTGGAAGTCTAAAATTAAAATAAAAGGTAAAGATCGTCCTACTTAGAAAAAGAATTGTCAAGATTGGGTTTTAAAAACATATAATAAAAAAGTTAGTTAGGATGAGAGCGATGCGATTGCTATCGGGGCCTCTCTCTATATAAAAGAACGTGCGTCCTATTCATTTGAATGAGTAGGACGATTTTTATAAAAGTATTATGTTTAAATTTCTTAATACTTGTAAGAGAAAGAAAAAAAAGGAGGTTGTTCAAATGGAGCTTGCCAGCTTTATAGCTAAATATTGGCTAGAAGTGGCATTCGGCTTAGTCTGTGCAGCCATTGCCTGGATAGCAAAAAGTTATGTCCAACTTCTTAAAAAAGATAGAAAAAGCCATGAAGAAGAAATTATTACAGCCATTAATGAAAAAATGGATGATCAATTTAATAAATCAGAAGAGCGGGCTAATGAACAATATGCAAAAACACAAGCGCAAATGGATTAGTGCTATGCTAGACTATCTGGAAGAATAGATGATTTTATAAAAGAATCTGAATCTAAAGATGTAGACCTTAATAATAAAATAGATGTTCTTAAAGACGGTGTTTTAGCTATTCAAGGTTCAGATTTTAAATATGAATGTTAGAAATTATTACATAGAGAAGAAATTACTTTATTACAATATGAATAGATAATGGCAATGCATGCTACTTATAATAAATTAGGTGGAAATCACGAAGGTGATGAAATGTTCCATTTAGTTTAGCTTAAATATGAAAATTAGCAAAGAAAAAAAGGCGAATTATAATTTAAATTATAATTCGCCTTTTTGTTATATTATAAATATAAAAAGTGTTAAAGGAGAAAATTATTATGTTAGATTTTATTATAAAATATTGGCTAGAAGTATTATTTGGGCTTATTGTTGCTGGTCTTGCTTATTTTGCTCGTCATTATTATAATCTTTGGAAAGAATCTCAAAATGCTCAAAAAGAAAAAATGCAAGAAGAGATTTTATAGAAAATACAAGAAGATTATGAAAAAGATATGAACGATATGCGGTCAACAATCGACCAATTAGGAAAAGTCGTTTTGGCTGTTCAAGGTAAACAATTTAAAAATGATTGTAAAATTTTACTTGCTACTGACACTAACATTAACTATGAGACATTTGATAACTTACATATGGAATATGAAATTTATAAATCATTAGGTGGAAATGGATTAGGTGAAAAACTTTTTGATTTAGTTCAAGAAAAATATAGCTGTTAGATGATGCAACGTGACTAGGTTGAATTACTTGCAAAGAATTTTAGACCTGCGCCACCAGTCGTAATTGCATAGACTCCTGCTACAGAAAAATAGCCTAAACATTTAAAATAAAAAAATGCGCTTTACCAAAAAAATAGCAATTACTAAAAAAATGGTAAAGCGCATTTTCTTTTTGACATTTTAATAAAAAAATGATATAATATATTAAATAAAGAATAAAAAATAAAAAGAGGTTATCAAATGATTTATAATACTAGTGATAAATTACCTTTTAATAAGTTAATTCTATTTAGTTTACAAATTATGCTTGCTTGTTTTACTGCAACTGCACTTATTGCACAAATTTGTGGAGTACCACTTTCTGGAGCGTTTGTTGGGGCTGGTATGGCAACTATTGTTTATTTATTAGTAACTCGTCAATAGTCTCCAATGTTTATTTCTAACAGTGGAGCTTTTGTTGCACCAGTATTAG
>Ga0247611_10003757_pt1 | contig 22039 bp, 15 predicted proteins | sample 177DNAGHGhighgp2_FD_192422 | JGI IMG/M metagenome (GOLD analysis project Ga0247611, IMG submission 192422) | Sheep rumen microbial communities from Palmerston North, Manawatu-Wanganui, New Zealand - 1770 DNA GHGhigh gp2 | ecosystem: Host-associated > Mammals > Digestive system > Stomach > Rumen... | reverse complement strand
CCATGACTCATCCATACCTGTGAGCCTCTGTCGAAACCCTTAAACAAAGGATTATAGAGATTGATGGTTTCCAAGTGGGCACGTCCATATTCGCGACTGTCTGCCTTCTCTACCTTACCACCAAGGGTGTGTGATATAAACTGCGCTCCATAGCAGATACCCAATACAGGAATCCTGCCCGCAAACTGGTTAAGGTCTACCTTAAATGCCTCTGGGTCGTGGACACTATAGGGCGAACCACTCAGAATGACACCAATCACTGAAGGGTCGTCCTTCGGGAACTTGTTGTAAGGCAGAATCTCGCAGAAGGTATCCAACTCACGGACACGACGACCTATCAACTGGGTCGTCTGTGAACCGAAATCCAAAATAATAATCTTCTGTTGCATACTATACTATATATTATTTATAAATTGCTCTGCTTGGTCGAGCGTATCGAGTTTGCCGACATCCATCAGTCGGAGGTCCGTCGCCTCGTAACCTTTGATAAGATGAGTAGCACAAGCACTCAGATAGAAGTCCATAATAGGGAAACGCTCAGGCCAGTCACTCAACAAAGGTGCCAACGAGGGATGAAACACATGAATACCAGAGAAAGCAAGTCTTTTGAGTGGAGAGTGGAGAGTGGAGAGTGGAGCGTTGGCAACAGGACCTTTCAGTTCTCCTGTCTCTATGTTCGTCCACCCCTGCAGGCGCATGTCGTCATCGAAAAGAAGATAGCGTTTCGTCTTGCGCTCACTGACAACCAGCAAGGGTGTATCCATCGGTAGTTGTGCCAGATCAAGGTTACTGAGGATGTCCACATTATGAATCAGGATAGGACTATCGGTGTCAAACAAGGGAAGTGCCTTCTTGATACCACCCCCCGTCTCCAAGAGTTGCTCACGCTCATCACTGATTCGGATATCCAGTCCGAAATTACTATTCGCCTTTAGGTAGTCGATGATCTGGTCGGCGAAATGATGCACGTTGACAACGACACGCTCAAAACCTGCCGCCTTCAACTTCATGATGACATGCCAGAGCAACGGTTGACCAGCCACAGGCACCAATGCCTTGGGCATCGTGTCTGTAAGAGGTTTCAAGCGGGTACCCAGTCCTGCTGCGAAAATCATTGCCTGCTTCATATCAGTTTAGAGTTCATAGTTCATCATTCATAGTTTAGGAAGGGTCTGGGTGATGCCCTGCTCACGATGGCAGATGCGCACTTCCACGCCAAACTTCTGATGGATATGTTCGGCAAGATGCTGGGCGGAATACACACTACGGTGCTGGCCACCAGTGCAACCGAACGAGAACATCAGCGAGGTGAAGCCACGCTGGATATAACGACGGACATGGGCATCGGCAAGTTTATAGATACTCTCTAAGAAGGTCAGTATCTCACCGTCATCCTCCAAGAAACGAATAACCGGCTCATCGAGTCCCGTCAGTTGTTTATACGGCTCATAACGTCCTGGGTTGTGGGTGCTTCGGCAGTCGAACACATAGCCTCCACCATTCCCACTCTCATCCTCCGGGATACCCTTACGATAAGAGAAACTATAGACCTTCACCACCAACGGACCTTGTGCGTCATACTTTGAGAAAGTGGGTGGTCCGTCCTGTGGATGCGGAGTATAGGGATTCCTGTCTGTCGTCTTATAGCCGTCCGCACGAGTCGCCGTTGTCGCTATCTGCTGGAACTGTGGTAACTCCGTCAATTTACGGAGCAGTGACATCAGATAGGGATAGGGGAAATTGGTGACGGCTAATAACTCCCGCAGGTTCTGGATAGCAGGAGGTATTGAGGTGATGAAATGCTGTTTCCGCTCGAAATAGCCACGGAAACCGTATGCGCCTAACACTTGCAGGATGCGGAACAGGACGAAGAGTGACAACCGTGCCACGAAATGATGGGGTGTCGGTACTTCGGTAAACTGTTTCAGCGCATTATAGTATTCATACACCAGTTCACGACGTAATTTATAGGGATATTTCGCTGAAGCCTGCCAGAGGAAAGAGGCAAGGTCATAGTAATATGGTCCTTTACGTCCACCCTGGAAATCAATAAAGTAAGGAGCCCCCTTCGGGTCGAGCATCACGTTACGAGCCTGGAAGTCACGATAGAGAAAGGCATCACACTTCTCTGCCGTCAAGTCTTTGGCGAGCAAACGGAAGTCTGCCTCCAGTTTCAACTCATGGAAGTCGAGTTCTGTCGCCTTCAAGAAGCAATACTTAAAGTAATTAAGGTCGAAGAGTACAGAGTTCACATCGAACTCCGCCTGAGGATAACAATTGGAGAAATCTAACTCACGGGCTCCACGCATCTGGATATTCGGTAACTCACGGATGGTACGCTTCAGCAGTTCCTGCTCTTTCAAGGTATAACGCCCACCAGCCTCACGTCCACCACGGATAGCGTCAAACAACGACACGGTACCAAGATCTGTTTGCAGATAACGCAACTCATCCTCGCTGACAGCCAACAGGTGTGGCACCGGTAACTGCCTCTTCGTAAAGTGACGGCACAGATAAATAAAGGCATGGTTCTCATCACGGCTGGTACCTATAACACCCACCACGGTAGAACCGTCTTGCGCTGTCATCCGGTAATACACACGGTTGCTTCCCGCAACGGGCAACTGCTCTGTCTGCACAGGCTCTGCCCCACTCCATTGCTTATATAGATTTAGTAACTGATGCATATATTGCTTGCAAAGTTACGAAAAGTCGAGAGCAAAACAAAAGAATTAATTCATTTTTTTGCCGAGACGGAGTAAGTTCGCCATCTTTGATGGCAAAGTTACGAAAAAACGAGAGAAATGCAAAAGAAAAGGTTGCTTTTCTTTTCATTTCAGAGTGACAAGTAAGTTCGGCGAAGCCAAAGTTACGAATAAGAAAGCACAATACAAAATAATTTGTTTTAAAAGACATAAAAAACCGACTGTCTCACGACAATCGGTTTTGAAACAAACTACTTAAAAACTAATCTACTAAAACAAATCAAAAAAATATCTTTATTTCGCTAAATCTCAATATTATCTTGTCAAGGCTTTTAACCTTTCGACGATGCAAAGATAGTAAGTTTGCGCACACAAAACAAACATTTCTTTGAAAAAGTTATACAGAAATTGATTTAAATCAATGCGAGGAGCCGAAATTTCTTCCAACTCCTCGCATTTTGATATGTCTGGTTTACAAAACGTTACATTACATCATGCCACCCATACCAGGATTTCCCATTGGCATAGCAGGCTCTTTCTCTGGTTTGTCAACAATCAGACATTCCGTTGTCAGGAACATACCAGCAATTGATGCAGCATTCTCCAGTGCGACACGTGCAACCTTTGCAGGATCAACGATACCAGCCTTACGCATGTCCTCATACTCATCAGTACGGGCATTGTAACCGAAGTCACCCTTACCCTCACGTACTTTCTGTACAACAACGGCACCCTCGCCACCGCCATTGACTGCAATCTGACGCAGAGGCTCCTCAATAGCACGGCAGATAATATTAATACCTGTCTGCTCATCAGCATTAGCACCCTTGACATTAACTAATGCCTCCTGGGCACGGATGTAGGTTGTACCACCACCAGCGACAACACCTTCCTCAATAGCGGCACGGGTAGCGCAGAGGGCATCATCCACACGGTCTTTCTTCTCCTTCATCTCCACCTCACTGTTGGCACCGACATAGAGAACAGCGACACCACCTGCCAATTTGGCAAGACGCTCCTGCAATTTCTCCTTGTCATAAGAAGAGGTTGTCAGTTCAATCTCCTTCTTGATTTGGGCGATACGATCCTGAATAGCCTGTTTGTCACCAGCGCCATTGACAATAGTCGTATTATCCTTAGAAACAGTTACCTTGTCACAAGTACCCAGCATCTCAAGTGTAGCCTGCTCTAACTTTAAGCCCTTCTCCTCGCTGATAACAACACCACCTGTCAGGATGGCGATATCCTCGAGCATAGCCTTACGACGATCGCCAAAGCCAGGAGCCTTGACAGCACAAATCTTCAAACCACCACGCAGACGGTTAACGACCAAAGTCGTCAGAGCCTCAGAGTCTACATCCTCAGCAATCACGAGCAATGGGCGACCACTCTCTGCGGCTGGCTGCAGAATAGGCAGGAAATCTTTGATGTTAGAGATCTTCTTGTCATAAATAAGGATGTATGGATTCTCCATCACACACTCCATTTTCTCGGAGTCTGTCATGAAGTAAGGTGACAGATAACCACGGTCGAACTGCATACCCTCAACGACACCGATATGGGTATCACGGCTCTTGCTCTCCTCGATAGTGATGACACCATCCTTAGAAACCTTACGCATAGCGTCGGCAAGCAGTTTACCAATCTCCTCGTCGTTATTAGCAGAAACAGTGGCAACCTGTTCAATCTTATCGTAGTTGTCGTCTACCTTCTCCGCATTGTCCTTGATGAAGTCAACAACAGCTTTCACAGCCTTGTCGATACCACGTTTCAAGTCCATGGGATTAGCACCGGCCGTCACATTCTTCAGACCTTCTGTCACGATAGCCTGTGTCAGGATGGTAGCAGTGGTCGTACCGTCACCGGCATCGTCACCCGTCTTTGAGGCAACACTCTTAACGAGTTGTGCACCTGTGTTCTCAAACTTGTCCTCCAACTCGATTTCCTTTGCTACGGTCACACCGTCCTTGGTAATCTGCGGAGCACCGAACTTCTTCTCAATCACGACATTACGTCCCTTAGGACCTAAGGTTACCTTCACTGCGTTGGCAAGTTGATCCACACCATTCTTCAGCAGATCACGAGCCTCAATATTGAATTTAATATCTTTTGCCATAATACTATTTTATTTTTCCGATATTTCGTTATTAAATAATTATTTCTCAATCACTGCCAACACGTCACTCTGACGCATCATCAGGTATTTCTCACCCTCGAACTCCAACTCAGTGCCAGAATACTTGCCGTACAGCACCTCATCACCTGCTTTCAGGATCATCTCCTCATCCTTTGTTCCCTGACCAACAGCCTTAATGGTTCCATGCAGGGGTTTCTCCTTTGCCGTATCAGGAATGATGATACCGCCAATCTTCTCTTCTGCCGGTGCGGGCACTACCAGCACACGGTCTCCTAATGGTTTGATATTCATAATACTTAAATTTTTAAATGAAACTTCTGCCCGAAAAGAAGCGAAAAACGTGCCAATCTTTCCCAACTGACACTTTGGCAGAAAACCACTACACCTTATTATATTTTATAAAAAAGACTATAAAAATTTTGTTTTCTTCTCACTTATTCGTACCTTTGCAAAATATAGTCAATTTTAAATAGGTTATGAAAGATTTTATCAAGTATGTATTTGCCACCGTTACTGGCATTATCGTGTTTTCCCTTATCATGGGAATTCTTTTCGTGATTTCCTTAGTAGGACTTGCCGCCTCATCGGCATCTTCTGTTCCTGTGGAAGACAACTCCGTATTCACCCTGATGCTTTCAGGTCAAGTGAACGAACGCGCTGAGGAAGACATCATGGCTCTCTTGAACGGACAAGTCACTGAGAACATTGGACTGGACGACATCATTACCTCCATCAAGAAAGCAAAGGACAACGAGGACATCAAGGGTATCTATCTGGAGTCTGGACTTTTCTCTATCGACACCCCTGCCTCTGCCCATGCCATCCGTGAGGCATTGCTCGACTTCAAGAAAAGCGGTAAATGGATTATTGCCTACGGTGACAGTTACACACAGACCACCTATTATATTTGCTCTGTGGCTGATAAGGTTTACCTGAACCCACAAGGAATGGTTGACTGGCATGGTCTTGCCTCCAACCCCATGTTCCTCAAAGACCTTCTCGCTAAGTTTGGGGTGAAATACCAACTCTGCAAGGTAGGTAAATACAAGAGTGCTCCAGAGATGATGACTGCCGACGGCATGAGCGAGCCTAACCGTGAGCAGGTGACTGCCTATATGACTGGTATCTGGAAAGTGATGCTGAAAGATGTGTCAGAAAGTCGTAAGATATCTGTTGACTCCCTGAACGCTTACGCAGACCGCTTTGTCGCCCTCGCCGACCAGCCTGACTTGGTGAAGATGAAGATGATCGACAAACTGATGTATACTGACGAAGTAAAGGGGGAGATAAAGAAACTCCTGAAGATAGATGCTGACGACCATATCAAGCAACTCTCTCTTTCGGACATGATCAACGTGAAAGGTAAGAAAGAGAAAGGTGAGGAGATCGCCGTCTACTACGCCTACGGTGACATCATTGACACAGAGACAGCCGATCTTGTTCAGCAGGAGCATAATATTGTTGCCACTACCGTTTGCAAAGACTTGGAGAAACTTGCCGAGGACGACGATGTGAAGGCTGTGGTATTACGTGTCAACTCTCCTGGCGGTTCCGCCTATGCCTCTGAGCAGATATGGCATGCCGTCACCAATCTGAAGGCAAAGAAGCCTGTTGTTGTATCTATGGGTGGCTATGCGGCATCTGGTGGCTACTACATCAGTTGCGCTGCCAACTATATCTATACCGAGCCTACCACCATCACCGGCTCTATTGGTATCTTCGGTATGTTCCCTGATATCAGTGGACTGCTGACCGACAAACTGGGTATTAAGTTTGACGAGGTGAAGACCAACAAACACGCTGCCTTCGGTACCATCGCACGTCCTTTCAACGAAGAGGAGATGGCACTGCTCGACCAGTATATCGGACGTGGCTATGAACTCTTCCGCAAGCGTGTCGCTGACGGTCGCAAACTGTCCGTAGATGCCGTAGAGGAGATTGCCCAGGGGCGTGTATGGTTAGGTAACGATGCACTCGGCATTAAACTTGTTGACGCTATCGGTTCTTTGGACGATGCCGTGAAGAAGGCAGCACAACTCGCAAAACTTAATGAATACAAGACGGCATCTTACCCTGCTCCTACTGACTGGATGGATCAGATCATGAGTGTCACCAACAAGGAAAGTTACCTTGACGAGCAGATGCGTGCCACCTTAGGAGAGTATTATGAACCTTTCCATTACATCAAAGGCATCAACAAGCAGAGTGCCATTCAGGCTCGTCTGCCCTATTTCCTCCATATAAAATAAATAAGGTGTATGAGGGTTGAGGGTGATTTCATCGTCATCAACAAGTGGCTATTGCCTTTGAGTTGGCTCTACGGCTTAGGTGTCAAGTTGCGCAATATGGCGTTTGAACTGGGCATTCTGAAGAGCCGCTCATTCGACGTGCCCGTCATCTCGGTAGGAAATATCACCGTGGGCGGTACGGGCAAGACCCCTCATGTGGAGTATTTAGTGAAATGCCTCAAGGACCGTTTCCACGTCGCAGTGCTCAGTCGTGGTTATAAGCGCAAGAGCAAGGGGTTCATCATCGCCAAGGCACAGACGACGATGCCAGAGATTGGTGATGAGCCCTACCAGATGAAACAGAAATTCCCCGATGTGACTGTTGCCGTTGACAAGAGCCGCTGTCATGGCATCGACGAGTTGACGAGCAACGACCAGAGGTTGGATGTCATCCTGCTTGACGACGCTTTCCAGCACCGTTATGTGAAACCGGGGGTAAACATCCTGCTGGTCGACTATCACCGTCTGGTTATCTATGACACCCTGCTCCCTGCCGGACGACTCAGGGAACCGTTATCCGGAAAGGACCGTGCTGACATCGTCATTGTCACCAAATGTCCGAAGGATCTGAAACCGATGGAGTATCGCGTCATCACCAAGGCGATGAATCTCTATGCCTATCAGAGTCTGTTCTTCACGACTTTGGAATATGACGACCTCCAGCCTCTCTTCGGAGGAGAACCTCGTCCGCTGAGTAGTCTGCAACTCAATGAGCAGATCCTTCTGCTTACAGGTATTGCCTCACCAGAGCAGATTATCCATGACCTGACACCCTACACCAAGAACCTCACTCCCCTCACCTTCGCCGACCACCATCAGTTCAAGAAGAGGGACATCCAACTGATCAACGAGACTTTCGCGCAACTCCCCGAGCCTCGTTGTATCATCACCACAGAGAAGGATGCTACCCGACTCCATGATGCGGAAGGTTTGAGCGAGGAGGTGCGCAAGAACATCTATACGCTTCCTGTTAGTATCCATTTCATGCTGGAGCAGGGAGACACGTTTAACCAATATATCATAGGCTATGTACGAAAGAATTCAAGAAACAGCATCCTGGTTAAGGCAAAGGATGACCACAAGCCCAAAGACAGCAATCATTCTGGGAACGGGACTCGGACAATTAGTTTCCGAAATAACTGACAAGCAGGAGATACCCTATAGTGAAATCCCCAACTTCCCCGTATCTACGGTAGAGGGACATAGCGGAAAACTCATCTTCGGCAAGTTAGGTGGTGTCGACATCCTTGCCATGCAGGGACGTTTCCACTTCTATGAGGGCTATTCCATGAAAGAGGTGACCTTCCCTATCCGTGTCATGTATGAGTTGGGCATCAAGACGCTCTTCGTATCAAATGCCGCTGGTGGTATGAATCCTAAGTTCAAGATTGGCGACCTCATGATTATCACCGACCATATCAATTTCTTCCCGGAGCATCCTTTGCGTGGCAAAAACTTCCCTACCGGTCCACGATTCCCTGATATGCATGAGACTTACGACAAGAAACTCATCCAATTAGCCGCCGATATCGCCTATGAGAAGAAGATCCGTGTCACATACGGTGTGTATATCGGTGTACAAGGTCCTACCTTCGAGACACCTGCCGAATATAAGATGTACCACCTCTTTGGTGCTGATGCCGTGGGTATGTCAACGGTTCCAGAAGTGATTGTTGCCCACCATTGTGGCATCCGTACTTTCGGTATCTCTGTTATTACCGACCTCGGAGGTTTCGACGAGCCTGTGGAGGTCAGCCACGAGGAGGTTCAAGAGGCTGCAAATACCGCCCAGCCTTTCATGACTGAGATTATGCGAGAGATGATTATCCGCTCAGAAAAGGTTGAATCACAAAAGACCGAAATGTTCAATACAGATCACCCCACAGAAAAATGGAAATAGCCAAATTAGGAGAGTTCGGCTTAATCGACCGACTCACAAAAGATATCAAACCGCAGAACGACTCAACGAAATATGGCGTAGGCGACGACTGTGCCGTACTCCACTACCCTGACAGCGAGGTGCTTGTCACTACCGACATGCTCATGGAGGGTGTCCACTTCGACCTCACCTATATCGACTTGGAGCATTTAGGCTATAAGTCGGCGATGGTGAACATCAGCGACATCTTCGCCATGAACGGTACACCACGCCAACTGACCGTCAGTATTGCCCTTAGCAAACGTTTCTCCGTGGAGGACATGGAACAGTTCTATAACGGTTTACGTCTTGCCTGTGACAAGTGGAACGTCGATATCGTAGGAGGGGACACCACATCTTCATTTACTGGTCTTGCCATCAGCATCACCTGCATCGGTGAGGCTCGCAAGGAGGATATCGTCTATCGTAACGGTGCCAAAGAGACAGACCTTATCTGTGTCAGCGGTGACCTCGGTGCCGCTTATATGGGACTGCAACTCTTAGAGCGTGAGAAAGCCGTCTATTATGCCCAAGTGGATGAGGCGAAGAAGAAAGGTGATAAGAAAGCATTAGAGGAACTCGCCCACTTCCAACCCGACTTCGCCGGCAAGGAATACCTGCTGCAACGCCAGTTGAAGACGGAGGCTCGCGGGGATATCATCCAACGGTTACGTGAGGCGAATATCCGTCCCACGGCAATGATGGATATCAGTGACGGACTGAGCAGCGAGTTGATGCATATCTGCAAACAGAGTCACGTGGGATGCCGCATCTTCGAGAAGCAAATACCTATTGACTACCAGACGGCAGTGATGGCTGAGGAACTGAACATGAACGTGACAACCTGCGCCCTGAATGGTGGTGAGGACTACGAGTTATTGTTCACCGTTCCCATCGGTGACCATGAGAAGATAGAGGCGATGGAGGATGTGAAACTCATCGGACATATCACCAAGGAGAGTTTAAGACATATCCTTGTCACCCGTGACAACCAAGAGTTTGAACTCAAGGCTCAGGGGTGGCAACCGCTATAAACTGACGGGGTGTCTTACCTGTCAGTTTGAGGAAGGCACGACGGAACGTGGAGATGGAGGCGAAGCCGCTCTCATTCGCCACATAATCCAAAGTATACTCTGGGTGTTCCCGTAATAAGGGGACACTCTTTTTCTCTATACGTATCTGGTTGATATAGTCATAGAACGTCTGTCCACGCACCTGGCTCAGGTAATTGCTGACATAGGTCCGGTTCGTTCCCATCGCAGCGGCAAGATCCGTTAACGTAAGGTTCTTTACCAGAAAAAGTTGCTGCTCCTCCACTAACCGTTCTAACACACCCTCCACGATGGCAGATGACGGATTTCTATGTAAAACCTGAGGACGCTCTATCTCTTTCTCAACGACAATGGGACGGAAGTTCCAACTGTAATGAAGCACCATCAACCATAACAGGATGGCGGATACATAATATATGATATCCGTCGTCACGGTGGCAAAGAGAGACGTAAACAACCAGGCAAGTTGACTGATGATGGCGAATAGGAAGACAGGTTTCAGCCACGACACATCAATATCATCAATGTTAGAGTAATTCTTACGGACATAACTCAGATAACGCTTCATCTTCACATAGCCGATAATAACTATCGTCCAAGCATAAAACCAGAGAAATACCGAATACGCATAGATTACCCATCGTTGTGGCTGTATAATATATAATAAGGTGAAAGCGGCAAAAGGCAATGACAGATAACCGAGTTTTCTCCATGTCACCCACCCGGGCATCACCGCCTCAAACACAAACACGGTATAGGTCAGAGCCGACCATCCGTCGATGATCATAATCCAGTCTAACACATCCTTGCGGTACATGCCAGGAAACGTAAAGATCAAGTCTTTCAGGTTCCACACCGCCCAGACAGCCATGATGAACCCTAACACCGTCTGAAATCTCGTCCGCTCTTTTCGCCAAAACAAAATATGGATGGCGAAGATGGCGAAAAAAGCCGTAGAGGCTCCTATCAGGAAAGCCGATATATTCATGTTCTCTTCCATGCTGCAAAGATACTATTATTTCGCCAAATAAAGCATTCGCCAAAAAAATCAATGCGTCAAAATTTACGCTTTGACGCATGATTTTGTTCGAGTGAACGAAAGATAAGCCCCCAAAAGGGTCGACTTCAAAGGGATTTCCCTATCTTTGCCAACAATATTCATACAATGTAAACATCTATATTATGAAGAAAACTATGATACACAAGTTACAGAACTTACGAAAGAGTATCATGATGATGATGCTCATGTTACCATTGGCTGCTGGGGCGCAGGACGCCTGCTATCTGCTGGGTACTGACGGCACTATGGAGGCAAACCATGCCTCGGCGACGCTCACCAAGGTCAGTGATGGTGTTTTCGAGGGCGAAGTGACGTTCGCCGACACTGACGAAACCTTAAGATTTTATGTTGCCACGAAACTGGCAGGCAGTGCTGATGACTGGGTAAGCATCGACAACAACGTGTGGGCTGCAGAACGCTCTAATCGCAATATCAAATTTGACACTGCTGTGCCTTTGAGCCAAGGTTACTCCACCAGGAATAATTACCCTTTCAGGTTCGGTGAGGAAAGTGGAACCTATCAGGTGACCGTTGACTTTAACGACGGAACTATCCTCGTTAAGAATCCTAATCCAGAGAACACCGACCCAGAAGTTGACCCCAATGATTCGGAAAATCAGAATCGTATGCCCGAAAACTGTTACCTGATAGGTACTGACGGCATCATGGAGGCTAATCATGCTTCGGCAACCTTAGAGAAAACGGGGGACGGAATCTTCTCCGGGATGGTGACATTCACTAACCGGGAGTTTACTATGACGACTCTGTTGGCTTCAACTGCTGACGGGTGGGATGAAATCGCAAATAAGCGGTATGCGCCTATAGACATGGAATTGCCATTAGGTGAAGAAAAATGGTTTTATGAATTTGAGAGGTCTTTTGCTAATTTTAATCTATCCTGCGATGACAAATACCTGGGGAAGCCTCTTCTCGTCACGTTTAAGTTTAATTCTTCCATGAAAGGGGGAGATATCTTAATATCAGTGCCAGAAGAAACTGAAGAGATATTGGATAAAGAGAGTGACGGCACGACTCCTGCTGAGGATATCGACCTCACGAAAGGTGCCCACTTCACCATCAACCTCGCAGAGCCTAACACGCTGAAGCAGCGACTGGAGAACGCGGTGTTCCAGACAGACTACGATCTGGTGGACTATCTTACCGTCAAGGGTAAGTTTGGTGGTAAGGATCTGGTTTACCTGAAAGAGCAGCAAGGACTCGTTTCGCAGTTACAATATCTGGATCTCTCCAACATCGAGATGGTGTACGACGATGAGCCGTACCATACCATTGCCACCCATGACGGTGGAGACCTTCCTATCGGTATCGTCAACTATTACTACTCTGTTTATACCTTCTCGGCAGAGAACAAGGAAGAGGCAGGAACGGGAGGTGGCTTTACAGGCACCTCGACTTCCACAGTGACCTACCTGCGACGAAATGATTTCGCTTATGCGTTCAATGAGATGAAATACCTCAAGCAAATCAAACTTCCCAAATCCCTGAAGGGCTTAGGCAGTTCTATTTTAAGAGACTGCGAGGTGTTGGAGAAAGTGACCTTCCCCGATGCCGCTACATATATTGCTGACAATGCATTCGTCAATAAGACGGGAGGCTATTTCTCTGAGTTGCGAAGAACACTGCAGGGTGTTGACTTGCCAGAGACCATAGATAGTCTGGGTGTTGACGCTATGCGTGGAGTAGGTTTCCGCACAATTGATGTCAGCCGTATCTCAAGGATGGGAGATGGCTGTCTGGCAGAGACCAACGTCTTAGAAGTGAACTTCCATCCCAACTTGAAGACCATTGCCGCCAATGCTTTCAACGGTTGCTATAGATTGAAGTCTGTTTCAATACCATCAACAGTGCAGAACATTGGCGAAGGGGCATTTGGCGGTTGTCCTAAACTGGCTGAGGTAACGTTTGCCGGTAAACTGGAGAGCATTGGCGATGGTGCTTTCAGTGGCTGCAAGAAGTTGACGACAGTAGATATCAACGCAAAGACCATCGGGAAAAACGCGTTTTCTGGCTGTGACCTGACATCCGTCGTCCTGCAAGACGGTACCAAGGCAATTGGCGCGTTTGCATTCTCTTCCAACCCCAAACTTGCCAGTGTAACCGCACCTAACACCTTAGAGGAAGTGGGGTCACATGCCTTCCAAGGCTCTGGAGAATATGGTGTGGGCGTTTATGACACACCTTTCATGAATAATCTACCTGCGGAGGATGGCGTGAAATATATTGGAAGTGTCGCCTATATCTTTACTGGTGGCAGCAACCTGAAGATAAAGGAAGGTACACTGGGCGTGGCGGACGCTTTCCTCAATAATCACAATTATCTGTATGATGAACAAAACTCCTGGGGCTCCTCATCTAACTATAATGGTTGGACAGCACCTACTACCGTCACCCTACCCTCCACACTGCGTATTTTAGGCAAGGAATGTTTGAAGAATGCCGCTATCACCACTGTCGAACTGCCCGAGTCGTTGGAGAAGATTGGTGAAAGAGCCTTTGCTGCCGTTGATGGCGGCTCCAGTAACCTGAAGCGCGTCAACATCCCGAAGAATGTGAAGTATATTGGCTATGATGCTTTCAAAGGCACGCCACTGGTACGTGTCTATTATAATGCAGAGAACGCATCGTTATATGACGAGTACGGTAAAAATTATAACGAGTACGGTGAAAATTACTTCGTACACATTTTCCCCGAAAGTGTGACCCGCGTTATCATTGGTGAAGGTGTGAAAAGTATTCCTGCCAACTTGTTCGATGGCTGCAAGAACCTGGCTCGCTTAGAGATGCCCAGCACCGTAGAGAGCATCGGTGACTATGCTTTTCAAGGCTGCTCTTCGTTGAGCCATATCGACCTTCCGTCGTCGCTGAGGGAGATTGGGAAAAAAGCCTTCGTAGGTTGTGCTTTCCAGTCGGTGACATCGTATATGAAAGAGCCCTTTGCCTTAGGCAAGGCATCCGTGCAGGAAGGTGAGGAAGAAAAGTTGGGATGGAAAGATGAAAACGGCAACATTACCTGGTATGAGAGCACAGGCAGCACCACCGTCTGGGACCCGAACGCTGGCTATGAGTGGCTGCCATACTCTTACGTGGAAGTATCAAGCGAAACCCCGTTTGGAGAAGAATATTATTCTTATGAGCGCGGCAACGCCGAGGAAGAGGCTGCAAACAAGAAAGCCGTCGTGCCCCTGCTGAAGGTGCCCAACGGAACACTGGACACTTATCTGGCTGACCCGTCGTGGGCAGTTACGTTCTACACCATTGAGCAGTTCGACGGTGCATCCAGTGCTGATGTTGTTAAGGAGACGACCACCATCAACGTGAGTGAGAAGGTAACTGATGACACCGACCTGACGAGTACCATGCTCGGAAATATCTTCGTGACCCTCGACACGGAGGACAGCGGTGATGGCTACAATGCCTCGGAAGGTTGCCTCGTCATCAACTCCACCGTTTCCGAGGAGGCTCTTGCCACCGCTACAGCCGATGATGCCGACGACCTGACGGTGAAGAACCAGTTTAACGGTCTTATCTTCGAGGTACCAGCAGGCAAGGGTAAGATAGACATCGACTGCCAGACCTTAGGACAGAATGTGATCTTCGTGAAGATTGGCGACGCTGCCCCACAACAGGTAAACGCCAACAGTCGTAAGACGATGACTGTCCCATACGAGGTCAGCATGGCTTCACGCATCTATGTCTATGCCGACAAAGCCACCTCTAATACAGAAGCCAGAGACAACCGTGCCGCCTATGCTAACGATGATGCCGTGAAGATTTACGGTCTGACCGTCAATGTCGACGAGACCATTGATGTCCTGCCAGGCGATGCCAATGGCGACGGCATGGTGAATGTCACGGACATCGTGGAGATCGTGAATGCGATTTTAGGTCACCCATCGGCTAAGTTCGACCCAGTTGCCGCGGATGTGAATGGCGACGGTGAGGTGAACGTGACGGACATCGTCAGCGTAGTGAACATCATCCTGTCAAATCCTGCCACCGCACGAGAGTTAATGGGTGAAGATGACGAAGAAGACTATTAAAAGTTGATATGATGAGAAGAACGATCATGATGTTCTGTGTACTGGCAATGACATGTATAGCCGTCACAGCACAAGTAAAGAAAAAGCCAGCTGCTAAAAAGCCCACCGCCGCTGCGAAGAAACCAGCAGCAAAAGTGAACAACAAGTTTGCCATCCTCCAGTTGGACGAATGGGCTAACAACGGACTGTGGGAGGATGCGGAGAACATCTATATCCTCGACTATCCCAATGGAGACTCTAACGCACTCCGTGCTGTCAACAAGAAAACGGGAGAGATCAAGATTATCATCCCCAAGAAGACACGTCGTCGTGCGAAGATCCTTAGCGGAGGAGCAGACAGCACTAACCTTTACTTCCGACTTGCCGACATCGGTCTCGTCAAGTATAACGGTACGGATGTCAACACCTCGGAGGTCATCCTTCCAGAAAGAGAATGGAACGCACCAGACGCATATCTGACAAAAGCACAGGAATACAAGAAAATCATCACCTCACCCAACGGTCGTTATCTCGGACTGTTAGAGGGTGCCACCAGTCTGGTTTTTGACCAGAAGGAGCATCGGGTCACAGGCTTCTATGAGAGAGCATCAGAGGGTCTGCTCAGTGATAACGGTACGCTCGTCTATATCTACCTCAGTGAGATCGGTGCGGTACCTAAGGGACTGCCGACTCCCAGTAGCCGTAACAAGCAGAACGCTATCGGCTGCAAGATATGGAAGATGAAGGAGATCGGCAACGGTGGCGGCGGTGAACTCTCGGGCATCTGGCGTGATGATGTCGACAGCATAATCTATGTCGGCATGGGTGAGCAGGTGATGCGGTCCCCGATGAAGAAGATGAAATGGGAAGAAGCCTACTGCCTGCCCGGTGAGAACAAGAAGTTTACCCGTATTGCTTGCAACGGTAAGCATGTACTTGCCGTAACGGACAACTACCAGAAGCATTTCTACGAGTGGGACAACAAGGACCTGAAGGGCGAGCCGAAGATCTCACAGGAACTCAACACAGGTATCGAAGGGAACTACGGTATGATGGGCATGATGTTCGGAGAGATCAAGTTCAACCAAGTAGATTATCTGTATTGCGACTGGAACGGCAATTTCTGGATGCAGGAAGGTGACGGCAAATTCTACATCTACAACCCAGACGGTATCAAGGGGCTGACTGCATTGGTAGGAAAACAAACAGCAAACAAACTCCCCGAGGAAGATTGATAATTAACCTTAGAATAAATATAAGAAAGACTGAAAAATTTGAGTAGAACGAAAAATAATCCGCCAAAAGTTTGGTGGATTATTTTTTTTGTTGTACCTTTGCACCCGCAAACGTGATTGACGACTGTCGCTTGCCTAAGCAAGAGAGGATTGCAGTGATCTAAAGAACATGGTGCCTTAGCTCAGTTGGTAGAGCATCGGACTGAAAATCCGTGTGTCCCCGGTTCGATTCCTGGAGGTACCACTCCTCCTTTCATTATGAGTCCCTGTCTTAGAGTTCGCTCTAGCAGGGACTTTTTCTTTTGTAGAATAGCAACAACCATCACGAAGCCCGTACCTTCGAACTGCAAAGGCGGCACATCCGACCATCGAAGCCCGTACCTTCAAACCACGAAGGCGGCACCTTCCTTTTTGTTCCATGGGGTGGAACACTTTGTTCCATGGCATGGAATAACTTGTTCCATAGGGTGGAACAAAGTATCCCCTTCTTTCGGATAACAAATCCCTATGCATGGAATGATTGATTCCAATGCCTGGAATAATCGACCGGTGTGCCGTCTCTCTCCCAAAGAACAAATATGGATCTGGTAACGAACAGTTATTTATCTCTTTTTTTGACGCAAAATAACCCCACTTTTTGGGCAAAATCGCCAATCGTTGTCACCGTTGCCGCTTCGTTGTTACCTACAATCCATTGATAATCAAGTAGTTTTGCAAGGCGGCAACGGTGACAAGGGTTTGAAAATTACGTGTAGGTGTTTAGTCATTCCATGTCTGACCTATATCCCAATGTGTGGCTTTCTGGACGATATTCTGGGATGCAAAAGTACGAAAAAAGTTCTGATTATTTGTGTATTTTCAGAATTATTATTATCTTTGCCATCGATATCGGGGGGAGGTTCTTCTCTACTCTCAAGAATAGCTATGCACACGCCTTTGGCGTGGCAGCATTCTTATATGAGAGTAGGGGTTCCATTTCCGAGGTCTGCCTCTCAGGTAAGTGCATAAGGATGTCCACGCCATTTTTATGCCCTTACATTTGCACATTATTTAGTATTAACTTAATAACAAGATTATGAAAAATATTAATTTTACTTTTTTACTCGCCATACTCATGAGTATGGTTGTAAGTCATACTTTTGCTTATGATGCAGAAATAGATGGCATCTATTACAACTTTTCTTCAGGGAATGCCACGGTAACGAACTACAGCAGTTACTCTTTTGACAATGCCAATGCTTATAGAGGTGACATTGTAATTCCAGAGTCTGTCACTTACAATGGTAGTACCTACAGTGTGATAAGCATTGGCTATTATGCGTTCCGAGGTTGTAACGGCCTCACCTCTATCACCATTCCTAACAGCGTGACAACTATCGGCGACTATACATTTGAGGGATGTAGCGGTCTTACTTCTTTCACCATTCCGAACAGTGTTACAAGTATCGGAAATGGGGCTTTTAATGGTTGTAGCAGTCTGACCTCTATCACCATTCCAAACGGTGTAACAACCATCGGTAATGGTGCTTTTAAGAATTGTAGCAATCTTTCCCAAGTAACAATTCCTAATAGCGTAGTTCATGTGGGTTCTGAAGCATTCAATGGAACACAATGGTATCAAGATCTTCCTGAAGGTGTTGTTTACATTGGCTGTGTTGCGTATTCAAACAAAGGAGATTTAGGTGACAATGTAGTGATTAAAGAAGGAACCCTTACCATCTCTGCCTACGCATTCTCTGGATGCAAAGGTATCAGTACTATTAGAATTCCTAGCAGTGTGAATCTAATTGAAGACAATGCGTTCTCAGGGTGTTATGGACTAAAGAAGGTTATTATACCCGATCTTACAGCCTGGTGTAATATAAAGTATTCAACTTATTCTTATTATGGTTATAATTATGCAAATCCTCTTTACTTTGCAGGACATCTCTATAGCGATGAGAATACTGAAATAACAGAATTGGAGATACCTGATGGAGTAAAAAATATTGTGGGAACTGCTTTTATCAACTGTAGTGCTATTTCATCTGTGAGATTTCCAAGTACTTTGCAAACTATCGGCAATTATGCGTTCTACGGCTGTTCTAGTCTTTCTTCTGCAATTTTCCCTGACAATATTACATCTATTGGCAAAGTAGCTTTTTACGATGGTACTGAGTTATACGTAAACAAAATGTCGCCCACCCTATTATCTTTATGGCAGGCAGGGTATAAACCTTACCTTTTAGGAACCACTAACATTTTGGAACCTCCTTATCTCTCTGTTTCTACCACTCAGACAACAGCAACCTTTAAGTTGGAGAACAAATATGATGAATTAAGTTATTCTTATGGCAGATCTTACGAACCATCTTCTTTTATCAGTGACGAAGTAACGCTTACAGGACTTTTCCCTGAGAATAGCGGAGAGTTCTATTTATATATAACTCTGGATAACCCAGAGCAAAGTCTCTGTACCTTTTCTGTACCCTATACAACTCAGCCCATTTCTCCTACCATCAACATCAATGCAACTGCATCTTCTGTTCACGTTACCACGTCGTATGTAGAAGGTGATGCGGAAGTGATCTCCCAGCGTCTTGTACTCAATCCCAGTAGTGTAGGAAATTCTTCCGGGAAAATTTACAATGGCACTGATTTAGAAGAACTATTTTTCGACTCTAAAGGTCTTAAGCCGAATACTAATATCGCATCTTTTGCTTACCAAATAGTGGTGACCAATGGAGAATGGACTCGAAACTATACAACTCAGAAAATCAATGCAAAAACAGAGCCTCTTCAGTTGACCACCCAACAGCCAAAAGTAGTATCTCTTGGTAATGTCATAGTTGCAGCAGAATCGAATATTGACGATGAGGAAAAGAATGTGGGCTTTGAATGGAGACGTACAGACTGGACTGACGACTTCCAGTCAAATACGGGAACAGCAAATATGTTTGAAGGAACAATGGAAGGATATATCCGCAACCTGAATACAGAAAAACTATGGAAGTTCCGTCCGTATTATTTGGCTGATGATGGTACATACTATTATGGTGATTGGGTTGGATTGGATCCTACCAACACATCGTATTTCGAGCCGACAGTTCATACCTATGCCAAGATAGAAGTTAAAGGCAATACTGCTCTCGTCAAGGGATATGCTTTAGGTGGTTCTGATAAGATTACTGTACAGGGCTTTAAGTATTGGAAGAAAGCAAGTGCTAATAATCGTGCTGCGTCGGATATACCAAGTGATGCGATGACGATAGAGGCAAAGGGTACTGTGATGGAGGTAAGTCTGACAGATCTTGAGTACGCAAGCAGTTATGAGTATGTTGCCTTTGCGACGACTTCGGAGGGAGATACATTCTATGGAGAAATCAAGACCTTTGAGACAGGCGAGAGTCCTGTCACCCCTGGCGATGCCAACGGTGACGGTGTGGTGAATGTGACAGATATTGTGGAGATCGTGAACGATATCTTAGGGCATCCCTCCGCTAAGTTCGACAAAACTGCAGCCGATGTGAATGGTGACGGTGTGGTGAACGTCACGGATATCGTCAGCGTGGTCAACATCATCCTGTCATCGAACGCTCGTGAGTTGACGAATCGTGCGGCTGCCACTAACAACTTGAAGTTGAGTGGTGGAAGCATTAAGTTGAGGAATGCGGAGAACTATACCGCAACCCAGTTTGACATCCACCTGGCAGATGGTTCAACTGTCAACTACCTCAGTCTGAACAGCGCAAGCGACCACCAGATGACATGGAAGATGGTAGATGCGAATACCTGTCGTGTGATTGTCTACTCACTGTCTAATGCGCCATTCCGTACAACGAAGGATGAGTTGTTTAACGTCACCCTCAGTGGCAATGCCACTATCTGTAATGAGTTGCTGGTTAACGTGGACGGCATGGTGACGGGCATCAACGAGATGCAGTTTGACAAGCCTGTCGATGTCTATGACCTGCGAGGCAATAAAATCCGTTCGAACACGACCGACCTCAATGGCTTGCAGAAAGGTGTATATATCGTCAACGGCAAGAAGGTTGTAGTTAAGTAAGAGATCGCTTTAAAAAGTCTTGACTTAAAAGAACAGATATTAATTTGGTATTAATAAGATTAAAGCACGCAGCCTTTTAGGTTTGCGTGCTTTAATTTCCCGAAAAACGGGATGACAGCCCACTGACGTATTTTTATAGATATTTGCTAACAAACTCGGTAGGCGACAGGACTTCAATCCTTGAGTTGTCCACACCACCATAGTCTTTCAAATTAATAGTGATCAACGCATCGCACTTGTTCTGCACGGCGCATTGATATTGGAAACTATCTTCCACATCGTCAAATGACATGTCATTAGTGCCGTTAACAATACTCTTGTGACTGATGCCCGCAACTGTTGTCATCGACAGCACAATGTTCAGTGTGGAGCGAAGCCGCAGTGTCTGTTCTGGACGATGTATATCTTGACGCTTTAGTTCCATGCGGATGAGATAAGCCAACGTGTAGACACAGCCAGCAGATATGACCGCCTTCAACCTGCCGTCTTCGATGGCACTAAGCAACTGGCTGACGGTCTGATACTCACGTCGACGCTCGAAATATTCGAGGAAGATATTGGTATCGAGAAATACTTTCATCTGTTAGACCGTTTTACAGGTTATACTTCTCCTGCAGGTAATCCTCGACGAGTTGCTCCTCTGTGGCATCTGAATTGAAGATGCCACAGAGTGCTTCGTGGCGATATTGACGCTTTGTCTTTGCCTGTGATTTCGAGGCAGCGATGAGTCGTTGGGCATAGGCTGTGAGTTCTCGCTGCAACTGGTCGATACGATATGACTTGGGCACATTCACCGACACATTTATCGTTCTTGACTCCATAATACTTTCTTGTTAATAACGTTACGACTACAAAGATAGTGCAAAATTTCGATTAAGCGAAGAGAATACAAATATATTTGCATTCTGTTGTCGTTCTCATCTTTTCAATTCGTATTTCTGATTGCAAAGGTACAAAAAAATCTGTAAACTTTGCGTATTTCACTAAAAAGTTAATATTTTTGCAGTTGGAATATTCACTTAAACGAATTAGATATGAAGAAAGTAAGTGATAGTGTGTGGAATCATCTATAGCCTAGTCACCCACATTATAAGATTAAAGCACGCATTCTTTAGGCTTGCGTGCTTTATTTATTTCTACGAGAAGAAATATCTTTACCAATATTTATTCTGTTGAGTCCTTCAGGTCAAAGTACATCAGGCGAGTAGTCTGAGGAACAACTGCGTTATCCTTTCGCGTACTTATAGACTCTACTTCCTCAGATGGGAACAAATAGGTAAAACCATTCTTCTCATAATAGGTCAAAGCGTCAAGAGCATTACGGGCATCAACGATAAGAAATCGACAGCCAGCCTTTCCTCCATGTCCCAGCCACATCTTTATAAAATTCATATGGGCATTCAGCAGCAAGGTTGGTTTCTTCTTGCTCAGTCGTTTTGCCACAATCAGGTTGTTGCCGATGCGCTTGCAAGGCAGTTTCCACTCCTTTATCTTCGTTGCAGCAAGTCAGCTGCAGCCTTCTCGTCGCGACTGACGGAAGGCGTGCTGATTAATTCCGA
>Ga0247611_10003756_pt1 | contig 22039 bp, 39 predicted proteins | sample 177DNAGHGhighgp2_FD_192422 | JGI IMG/M metagenome (GOLD analysis project Ga0247611, IMG submission 192422) | Sheep rumen microbial communities from Palmerston North, Manawatu-Wanganui, New Zealand - 1770 DNA GHGhigh gp2 | ecosystem: Host-associated > Mammals > Digestive system > Stomach > Rumen... | reverse complement strand
ATCCTGAGGCCTTTATATTAGTTGCCGGAAGTTCCGGTGCTTTAGTTAATGATGTACAATTAGCAAACATATGCTTATATCCTTCTATATCTATAGTCAATTTAGGTAACTTAGGAGTATATGTTAGCTTCTAACAATTTTCAAACATCCATGCTGCACTTTCTACAGAATCTAAACTCCAATTACTTATATCACAATTAAACTCTTTACAACCCTGGAACATACACCAAAATATTTTACCATTAGATACATTCCATTTAGATATGTCTATTTCACCAATGTTTAAATTCTAAAATATGCAATTAAAATCAGTTACCTTTGATACATCAATACAATTAAGATCTGTATACCCGCTTTCTAACATTGATGTAACTAAATGTTTAAGTTCACTATTTGTTGTTGGATGATATATCTTATTACCAATTATATCTTGAAAAACCTATTCGCCTGTATCATCAAGAATATCATCCATAAACTATTGATATTCATTAATTAAGTTCTATATATTTTTATTCATAACTATAAATATATTTTTATGATGATACATTCTGAGAATTCATTAATGATAAAATAGCTTTTGTAGGCAAAGATAACTATTCTAATGAATCACACCTGTCAAACATTGCCTAATAACAATATTTAGGAAGATTAGTTGCCGGTAATTCTGGAGCTTCTACAAGATTTGTACAACCCTAAAACATACAATAATAACAACCAAATGCTAACTCAGTAGCAGGAAGAGCAGGTGCTTTTATTAATGATGTGCAATTATAAAACATAGAATTATAACAATCTTTTTGCATTGTTAAAGCAGGAAGCTCTGGAGCTTCAGCTAATGACGTACAACCATAAAACATATTCTAATAACAATATAGTGCTAAACTTTTAGCAGGAAGTTCTGGTGTTTTAGTTAATGATGTACAACCCCCAAACATACTTGCATAACAATAACTTGATAAATTAGTAGCAGGAAGCTCTGGAGCTTTAGTTAGCGAACTACAATTTTTAAACATACGTTCATATATTCTTGACTTTAACTTTTTTGTTTTTGGCAATATTGGAGCTGTTGTTAATGATGTACAATTTTCAAACATACTACTTGCATATTCAACAGATTCCAATCTCCAATTACTCAAGTCACAGTTAAACTAACGACAGTATTTAAACATACTTTCAAATCTTCTACCTTTCTTTACATTCCAATTACTCAAATCACAATTAAAATTTTCAGATCGCTAAAACATTTGACTAAAAATTTCGCCGCTACTTACATCCCATAGAGATATATCTACTCCAGTCAAATCAAGATCAAAAAAAATACTGTTAAAATCAGATATTAAAGACACATCAATACAGTTAAGATCTTTATAACCATTCTCTAGTAATGTCTTTATAATATCTTTTAGTTCTTGATTTGTTGTAGGTTTATAAGTTTTACTAGTTATTATATCTCTAAATTCCTGGTCATCTCCTGTATCAAGAATATCATCCATAAACTATTGATATTCATTAATTAAGTTCTTTATATTATTCTTCATATTATTTCCTCATTATTTTCCAATTTTCTGGAATTCCCAGTTTTTCCAGATTAATATAATTTAATTTTTTATTAACAATAAATGTACCTGTTTCTGAAATATCTTCTACCCACTATTTCATATAATATTTTTCAGAATTATAATCTATAAGAAACATAGCTTTAATATAATTAAGGTTATGACATTTATAAAACATAAATGCATAACATCCTAATTCTAATTGAACTGCCGGAAGTATCGGTGCTTTCGTTAATGAAGTACATTTAAAAAACATACCGCCATAACAAGCCTTTTCTAACTCCATAGCCGGAAGCTTCGGTGGAATAGTTAATGATGTACAACCTCGAAACATAAATGAATAACATTCATTCGCTAACTTTGTTGCCGGAAGCTAAGGAGCTTTAGTCAACGATGTACAATTTTCAAACATAAATGAATAACAACCCTTTCCTAACTCCATAGCCGGAAGCTACGGAGCTTCGGTTAACGATGTACAATCTTGAAACATACCATAATAGCATTCATTCGCTAACTTTATTGCCGGAAGCTACGGAACTTCGATTAGTGATGCACACTCTCGAAACATACCATAATAACATCCATTCGCTAACTTTGTTGCAGGAAGTTCTGGTGCTTTAGTTAATGATGTACATCCACAAAACATATTACTATAACAACTTCTTTTCAGTTTAGTTGCCGGAAGCTATGGTGCTTTTGTTAATGAAGTACAACCATAAAACATACTATTTGCAAACTTTACAGATTTTAATTTCCAATTACTAAAATCAGATGTCAAGCTTTTACAATCATTAAACATTACACTAAATTCAGTACCTTTAGACACATTCCAATTACTTAAATCTGCATTAAAATTTTTACAACCGTTAAACATATAATTAAAAATGGTTCCATTAGAAACATTCCATTCAGATATATCAATATATCCGATATCTAAAGATGTAAAAACATTAGTGAAATTAGTTATATTAGAAACATCAATACAGTTTAAGTTAATGTATCCAGCATCAATTAAAGATTTAACAATCTATCGTAACTCTTCATTTGTTGTTGGTTTATACATCTTGTTATTTAAAATATCTTCAAATTCCTAGTCATCTGTAGTATCAAGAATATCGTCCATAAATTTTTGATATTCAAGAACTAATTTTTTAATACTAAAATTCATATTATACAATATATTTATATTATTTATTTTTTGAATCTACTCTCTTAAACTGACTTAGTTTTTATATAAAAATATTGTTAGATAAATATAAAAAATAATCGTTATATAAATGAATAAACCTCCAGGTATTTTACATGCATTTAATGCTGCGATGCTCTTACATCATAAGCCACACGATGAGGTAAGATTTGTGCATGGACGTTATTTAGATATTGCCACAACAAAAGGCAAAGACAGGAATTCATTATATTTTGGTACTTCAAAAAACTCCGGACAGTTAGCGGGTATTTTCTTAGGGGATAAAGAACTGACATCTAAAGTTAAAGACGTTTCAGTATCTGCTTCTGGAAAAAATATAACGTTAACTGTTAAGTATATAGATGATAATGGAAAGTTATCAACTATTAAAGCAAATATACCATCTATGTCTTATATAGATGATATTTCCGGATTTAGCGATGAGCTGGAGAAAAAGATTGAAAAAATCGATGCCTCAGTAAGATATATTGGTGATCAGCTCGGATCTATTAACACTCGTATCAATAGACAAGATACAAGTATTAATACTTTAAATTCAAGTATAATCAATCTTTATGATTAGCTTGAATCTGGAGAATATAGATATAAAATCATTGCTTCAGAAGGTACTGAAAATGAAGGAAAACCTGATATATATGCACTATATAAAGGTGGGGTGGAAGACACAGATTCAGATAAAATAAAGTTATATAACTATGTGGTTAAGGAGTTAAACTATGATGAATCTAATAATAGTCTTATTGCGAAATCAATGCCGAAGAATGGTACAGCGGTTGATCCAGAATATACATTTAATGCAAGCTTAAATCTTGACGACTTCATGGAACATGTCGCTAATTATGTAAATTTAGATTCCAGTGTTGGAGAAAGACTTACTATATTAGAAACAACTTTGTCCTGGGAATCATTATTTAATCATTAAAAAACAAAAATAAAACAATATTATATACAATGGGAAAAAATTTATACGGAGCTGGTGAAGCCGGTTCAAGATTAGATGGAATGACCAGTTATGGTGAAGGTGAAAATTATCCAATTACCTTTGGTCGCGGCTCATGGTAGGCCGGTATTTTAGAACAAATAGCTGCATTGACAGATAATAAAGTAAGGTTCGTTGACTCTATCAACAATACTGGATCTGGTGCAACATTCGTTGGTGGTAATCTCGTATCATCAAAGATTTTAGATATTACCGCTACTAAATCAGGAGAAGTTACAGATGTTACATTTAAGTATATTGACACAGATGGTTCAATTAAAGACACTGTTATTAGCATTACTACTCCTTCCTCAATCGAAGATATGCAAGAGTTTTTACGTTCAACTCTTATTACTGCCGATAACGAATCAGGTCTTACAGTAACTCAAACAACAAATTCAGACGGATTTAAGTCATATGAATTAGATGTTAATACAGATGGTACAACTATCGCTGTTGTTAACAATAACTTAAAAGCTGGTTCATATGTAATTGAAAAAGTTCCTGCAGGTGAAATATCTGATAATCTTGCTAGTCAATATAAATTAATGTATACCGCTCCTGGTGCTTCTACAGCTACACAATGCGGTCCAACTATTGATATCGCTAAAGATAAAGTCGTTCGTTCTGCACATGTTTGCACATTCAACCGTGATGCTAATGGTGATGTAATCACAGATTATACACCTGGTACACCTTTATATGCACTCGTTGACGGTGAATTAGAACCAGCACCAACGAATCAGACTATTGAATTCAACCATACCTATTTACATCTTGTAATCAATACTTACGATGATTCTGACACTAATGTATTGACAAACGATGTATACCTTGACTTTACTGATATCTTCAATGCTGGTGCATTTGCAGAACTCAACCAGAGAGTAAGTGATATTGAATCATCTTATGTTAAGGAAATTGAAGTTGGTACTGCAGTTGAACAGTTCAAGACTATCACAGTTACTACTTCAAACAATGGTGTAGAAACAGACACAACATTTGATATTCCTGATTCAACATATTATGAATCTGTTAACTAGAACTTCGAAACAATTGAAGAAAACACAACAGTTATTAAAAATGCTCTAACTTGGCAAGGTCTAATCTAATAAATAAAAAAGAAAAATAATAAAATATATAATGGCAAAGAAAAATAAAATATTAGGTGCAATGAACACCAATAATGTTGTTGGTCAAGCAGTTAGCTTTGGTGTTGGTACACTTGATAAAATAATTGGTACCAGTAATACATCTCATGGACTTATAGCTTTTGGTTATAACGATGAGTTAGGTTCAGGTGCCGTTGCCGTTGGTGGATAGCTTGTTTCATCTAAAATTCTTGCGGTTGACACAAGTATTACTGACGGAGCAGGTACTATCACTGTTAAATATCTTGACCAAGACAGTTCAATTAAATCGAATACCTTCAATGTTATTAGTAAATCTGCTGTTGAAAGCTTAATTACTGGTGGTACTTCTGGAAAGCTTGATGAAATTGATGCTTCTCTTTCTAGACTTAACTCTTCAGTTAATACTTTAGAAACAACTGATTTCGTACAAACTATTTCGGGTACAAATGCAATTGATGCAACTGTAAGCGGTACAGGTCATAACAAGACTTATACTATCCAAACTTTAGTTGACAGCTCAACCGTATTTAACACAAATAATAAGCTTGAAAGCCTTTCTTATAAGATGGAAGCTGCAGCTACTGCAACTACCAACTATCAGAAGACTTATATTCTTTATCAACACAATCCTATTACTGGAGCTGATACATCTGTAGGTGTAATCGATATTCCTAAAGATCAGTTCTTGGAAGCAGTAAAGAAATGTAAAGAAACTGCTCCTAACTCAGGAACATATGTAGATGAAGGAGAATCCGGATATGCAACAGCAACTGGTGACGACTATCTACACTTCATTTGGGTATTGAATGAATCAGGTGAAGCTGCTGCTGGTGATCTAAAGAACGATACATATATCAGGTTTAAAGATATCGCTCCTGTATATAGCGGTGACGGAACATATATCTCAATTGATAATTATGTTATCAGCTTTAATGGTGCAGCATATAAAACAAATGTTATCGATCCTATCGTAACAAATATCAGCTCATCGATTAACAATATCAATTCATCTATTGCAGACATATCAACTCGTCTTGACAACCTCATGACACATGCAGTCACTGACGTTTCATTAACTGAAACAAAAGAAAATGTTAATGTCATGAATGCTGATGCCGCTTCTGGTATTTCTGCAGTTACGGCTACAGACGGTTTAGCTACAATAACATTCTCAGATACAGATGAAAATGGTATCACAACTGTAGTAAATGTAGAAGACTTGGTAAAGAAATCAGCTATTGATGAAATCGCAGCTTTATTAACCGCTAATGAAAACAAGAATAAAGTTCAAGACACTTCAATTAATAATATAGAAAGTCAAGTTGATGTAATAAACACTTCAGTTAATAATCTTGAAAATGCAATGGTATGGGTACAATTAGGTAACGCTTAATCGTATAATATTGCATAAAAAATTAAATCCAGAATACAATTAAGTATTCTGGATTTTTTTATTATATGTTTACATATTTTATATTTGTTGCCAAACAGGGGAAGTATCTTCTCCATAAAATGCACCGCGAGTAAACTGAAGATGTTCCGCCTCAATATAACAAATAGTATCAAAATATACATCCATTGTTTCGCCATCCAACAATATTTGTTGATCCCATTCACCTGTTTCACTATTCCAAGCAAAATAATGGGTGTTATCTGCTGAACATGATATTTTATATTTTTTAAACTCATCAAGATCGCTAAAATATGCAAACGGCTTCTACTTTCTACTTCCCATATTCTTTTTATTCTTTATTAGTTTTAACACATAATTTTATAATATAACTATAAAATTGTTTATTATTTATGGTAACTAAATTTTGAAAAAATTGGGTTTGCCATTTTTAATTGAGACAAACCCAATATAATTCAATTATTCATTAAGTCATTAATTAACTAAATGTTTCCCAGAAGTCATACTTATCCACAAATTGCTGGACATCTTCAGTTGTTGCTACACCATTTGTTGATGGATCAAATGTACCGTAACTTACATTAATAGTTGTCGATGTGAGTTTACCATTTTCCTCTACTACTTCTACATTAACATAGTTTTTAGCATCACTATCTGTAACACTTGCATCTAATTTATTAACTTCTTCACTTAATCTTGCTTCTACATAACTAGAAACCTTGGTTGCAAGTTCACTACCATCAACAAGAGTATGTTGTGTACCTGTAATAGTAGAGTTTGAACCTTGAGTAGTTGTAACTGTTAATGTACCTGTGTTGATAGAAGCATTGAGTTTCTTATGGTCATTTGCATCCTGTGCTAAGTTTACATAATTATCGCCTTGACCAGTTACAGCAACATCAGTAGTTTGAGCATCAACATAATCTTTTAATGCTGCAATATGTTGACCAGTAGCTAAACCTGTAGATACATTATCGGTATTAGTCCAAGTATGATTAGTTTTATCATAACTAATTTCTGCATATTTTTCAGTTACTTCAACAGCTGATAATAAACCATGTTCTTCAGTTACCTTAACATATACATTAGTACCTGTATCATTTGCACTTGAATCAAGAACATAAATAGAATTCTTTACTTTAGCATCTGCACGAGCAGCTTCAATAGCAACTTCGCCATCAACATAAGTCTTTACTTTTGATGCGATATCATCAGCATCAGCAAGACTATTTTCAGTACCACTTAGTGAACCATGTTGAGGAGCCGTTGTTTGAGCACCGCTTGCATCATAAACACCAACTGTACCCGCTGTACTACTTAAAGGTAAAACATTAGCATCAACAATAACATGCTTATTGTCTATTTGAGCATCAACAGTAGCTGAAACATAATCATCACCATTTGCAGTTACAGCTAATTCATTACTCTTAGCTTCAACATATTGTTTTACTTCATAAGCATCAGCAAGACCAGTTACAGAAGAAGTTGCAGTAGACGGATCAACAATATGAGCACCAAATTTTGCTTGTGAACCATCAGCTTCACCAGTTCCAGTTAATGTAACTGTTAAATAATCTGTTGAACCTGAATCAATTGACATATCATTAATGTCAATCATGCTACGAAGATCAATTTCAACATTTTGTGTTCCACCAGTAGCAGTTGCAAAAGTTAATGTTAAGTAACCAGTGGAAGCATCATAAGAGGTTGACTGTAAGAAACCATTCTCTAAAATCTTATCAACTTCTACTTCACCAAAGTTTGCTTCCTCTGCAGTATTTGTTAACTTAAGTTTTGATTTAGCACCACCTGTACCGTCAATATATACAAGTTTTAAGTCTGCACCAATTGTATATGTTACATGGCCTGTAGAAGCATTTTCAGTTGATGTAATATCAATACCATCGCCTTCATTAATAGTTGGTTTAGCTTCTTCCTTTTTTGCATCAACATAAGCTTTCACATTTCTAGCATCTGCTAAACCTGCATCACCTGATTCAAGAGTAACAATGTTTACACCTAAAACTTTTCCATTTGTTCCATCCGTCAAAGAAATGTAATCAGCATCTTGTGTATCAATAGTAAGTGCTTCAAGAGCAACTAAACGTTGAATAATAGTACTAGCATCATCCGTTTTTTTAGGAGCACCGATTAAGTCTTGTAAATCTCTAATGCTTTCTGCTGTTGATGGATCAATACCATAAGTAATACCATTATTTACAATCTAGTTCTTATCTTCAATAAAGTAAATTTTATTAGAATAAGTCTTACTAGTTGTTGAAATAATAGCAGCTATTTGTTCAGCACTTGTATTAGCTGGAACTCTAACAAAGAGTTTGTTTAAATTTTGATAAGCCATAAAAAATTATTAGGTTTTATTTTTTATTTTTTATTTTATTTATCTTAATACTTAATACATATTTTCATGATTTGCATAAAAACTACTATTTCTAATAAAAATAAATTAATAAATTAAACAGTAAAATAAATATAAAAAATACAATAGTTTATATGGAATATTCCAAATTATTTAACACAGAAGCATAGCATATAGATTATATAAATAGTTCTTTATATAAAGAGCCTTATATATCATATATTCGAAATACGAAATCTATGCATTATAATAAAGTTACAACTGATACTCCAGACTTTTTACGATTTACTGCAGTTTCTAATATAGCAACTATCTGCATAGGTACAGAAAGGGATCTAAGTAACATTAATAATTCTATTAAATATAGCTTTACAGGTGAAGATGATACTTGGGAAGATATGTCAACAGATCCAATAACTTTAAGTAAATTTGAAACAATATATTTAATAGGTGTAAATACAGAAGGTTTTATGGATCCTAGTGAATATAGTAACATGGATGGTTATCATTCTATTACAAATGATTCTGATGATTCTTATTTAACATGTAAGCCATTCTTTAAAATGACTGGTCGTTTCATTGTTAACGGTAATATAATGTCTATAGTTGAATGTACACAAGAAAACGGTTATGATATTCCTGAGGAATTACCTATTGTCACAGATGACAACGATAACGAATTCGGATATTTCAGAGCATTTTTTGCAAACACTCCAAATATATTAACAGCTCCAGAATTACCAATAACTATACTTCGACCTTATTCTTATGCATATATGTTCACTGGTTGTACAGGTCTTACAGAAACTCCAGAATTACCAGCAACAGATCTAAACGACGGATGTTATGAAGGAATGTTTTTAAAATGTAGTAATGTTAAAACTATTCATGAACTACCTGCAACAACATTTATAGGTAATAAAGATAATCAATTTTATAATGTATATGCTGGTATGTTCTCATAGTGTGTATCTCTAAAAACCCCTATGCATATATTGCCATCAACATCGCTTTCTGAGGGTTGTTATTATGGAATGTTTTATGGATGTACAAATTTATCTGAAATACCTATACTTCCTGCTACAGAAATACTAGCTGACTCATATAGTAGTATGTTCCGAAATTGTATAAATTTAAAATCTGTAACTAACGATGACATGGCTGTAGCTACAAGTGTCCAAGGTTATGGATATGCACAAATGTTTAAGAATTGTAAATCACTTGAGACAGCTCCAGCTTAGTTAATGACTCAAGATGCAAGTATAAATGATAACTCACATAGTGGTATGTTTGCTGATTGTACACATCTTGTTACTGCTCCTGAACTACCAGCAACAACAATAGGTGCATATAGCTATGAGAGTATGTTCTATAACTGTACATCCTTAGTAAATGCACCAACTGCACTACCAGCTAGCAATATTGGTATGTATTGTTATTCAAGTATGTTCTATAACTGCACATCATTAACAGCATCTCCAACAATAGCATCTTTAACAGAATCTCCAGCATTCCCTTCAAATACTTATGATGAAAATTATAGATGTGCTGATAATATGTTTGAAGGATGTATAAATCTTTCTACTGTTCATTGTTACTTTACTAGGAATTATGCTTTAGCTAGCTCACCGGGACCGATATCAAACAAGACAGTATATTTGTATACATTCCGCTGGTTATATAATGTAGCTGAAACAGGAACATTCTACTGTAAAGAACTTGCAACAGCCACATTTACTAGTGAAGAAACTCAATCTGTTATGGTATTTAATGGAGGATATACTACTAAGAGAGGTTATAGCGGTATACCGACAAATTGGACAATATCAGAACAAAGTGCCTAAAAATAATTAAAAATATCATAAATAAATAATAAAAAATATATCTGTAATGAGAGTAACATATCGAATAACAGAAGGTGACTGTAGGGATGACTGGTCAAATTATTTAGATCATCAAAATAATGCACCAGACTATAATAAGCAAAAACAATAGCTTATTAACCAAATTATAAAAATTGTTAATAATACATATAATCACAAATGCGAAGTTGATATAGATAAAATTGCAAATGCTGTTATAGCCAAAACAAAAGCACACGAAACTAAACAGTCAACAAATATTAAACAAAATAAGCAAGATATAAATGATATTAATGGAATTAATATTTGGAATCCTCACTGGTCAAATCATTAATTTCAATTATATCATGTTCGAACAAATTAAATAAAAATTACTATTTTACTTTATGTTAATTGATCAATTAAACCAACTTTTCATTTATGTACCTGCTGGTTATGGTCAGGACTACATCAATGAATGTTCACAAAAAGAACAGTACAAAAAGAAAATCGCATTCGTTTACGACACGAAGCAGATTTATGTACAAGGTGAAGGTTTTGGTGTTTCTTCAGTTGACTTTGACAACTTGAAGACATTAGTTCAAAACAACAAGGATGAACTTGACGGTAAAATCCTTGACACCAGTGCATATCTAAGTCAGCGAATAGATGAGATTGAACAGCATCAAAGCAGTGACACCAGTTCTTTAGTAAACCGAATTGAAGTCCTTGAAGGTGACGAAAATACGGAAGGTTCTGTAGCATATGCAATTAAGCAGCTGCAAGACCTTATCTTAGGTGCTGATGCTTCTGCATTAATTGAAGCATTTGATACTATTAAAGAAATTGGTGAATGGATTGAAGAAACAGGTGTTGCTGAACTAAATCAATTATTCCAAGATGTTTCTACTAATACTGCTGCAATTGAAGAGGAAAAACAAAGAGCAATGGCTGCAGAAGATGCACTTGATACACGAATTACTGATTTAGAAGACATTGATATCTGGACAATTTATGAGTCAGAAAATATTCCTGAAGGCCCTAATACATACGGTATGAACTCTATTCAAGACTTTACTGACAACTTAAGCGGTGTAGATAACACTACAGATGTTAATGTGATTGTTAACACTCAAGATGCATTAGGTTATTTCACAGACCAAAATAATAGTAATGTAACATTCCAAAATATACAGATTTAATTAACTATGGATAACAAGAAATTACAAGGAACAGACAGATTGTTTTTAAATGCCGTTGAAAAAGTGTATATCAATAACTTTGAAGTTGACGGAACAAGAGCAGGAAATTCAAATGCAAAAGTTTTATTTGATTGTGCTGAATTCGTAGTTACAAATTCTGTAATTAAAGATGGTTGCACTGCTTATAATGTGTTTGAGCAAAAAGGAACAGTTGCTTACCCATTATCAAAGGTTAAAGCTGAAAACCTGACTTGTGACGATGTTTCGTTGAAACATAATGCATTCAGTGTATATAATTTCGCTGATGATGCAACTGTAACAATTTCAGACTCAACATTTAACTTAAATGTTAATAATTCAAATATCATTCGTTTAGCAAACTACAAGAATGCGAAGAATGTAACTGTTCATTTCAAAAACGTCAACTGGAACTATGAAAGTAGTCCAGCAGATGCAGACTGGGCTTGGGCAGGTTTGGTAATCTTCCAACCAGCTGGTGCAGATACTGCATTAAACGGAGATCTTGACAATTTAAAAACATGGAAATTCATTTTCGAATCATGTAAATATAATGGCAAGAAAGTAACTTCGAATAACTTCGGTGGTAAAAACCAAGTATTCTATCTTTACAATATTAACAAAACAGGAGAAATCACAGATCCTGTTGAAGCAGGCCTAAATGTTGAATTTAAATAATCCCCGTTAATACATAAATTATAAAGGAAGACTAACAGATTTAGTCTTCCTTTATTTTTTAAAATAAGCCAAATGTTTCTTGTTTACCGTATCTTAAATCATTAGCATGATTAACAAATTCAGTTTCATCTTTATCTATTATAACATCAAAAGATGTTTTTAGCTTCTCAAGAAAACCTATATTAATATTTTCATATTCAACACATGTCTTCTACGGATCAAAGGTTTTATGGACAATAAGCCAGGGGCAAAAACCTATATCATTTAAGTATGTTTCATCATAACCCAGCTTTAATAGCTTGCCTATTAGTCTTTGATGGTTATCAATATCATGTAAAGATATCGCATATATCTTATCCATTATTCAGAAATAAAGAAACTACTTTTATTAATAAAGTTATCAGCTGGCTTATTAATTGCATGAGAAGCATTATGGCTCATAATATAACACTTAGCTGTTTGTATCTCAGAGATGTCACTAAATCCCATATAACTCATGCTTGACCGTAAATAACCAACTAGCTCGTCATGCCAAGTCTTTAAAGTTTTATGGCAAGGAATATACCTAACAAGGCCTTCAGTTAATCTTGATTCCTTATCTTTATCAATAGCCTGTTGTGCTTCTGGAGTTGACATTCCAAAATTCCTTTTATATAAATTTCCATCTAATAAATTATGCATTTTATTAGTTTGGTTATTAACGGAATATCGTAAATCATTATTATCGCTTACAGTAGACTTATAAAAACATCCGTTTTCATTTGAATAACGATAAAAATCTGATGCTGATTCATATAAACTTGATAATGTTGTTCCCAACATTACATAGTCAGCTCCAAGTGCCAAAGACTTAATAATATCTGCATATGTTCTAATCCCGCCATCTGCCACTAAAAGAGGTATAAATGCATCAGGATGATTTATTTTATATGCAGATGTGATTCTATATGCTTTGTTAATAAGTGATGCCATAGGGCAGTTTACGGAAGTCTGTGCAGATGTTATACAACAAGATCCACCGCCAATTCCCATTCTTATATAATCGATTTTTATACCCTAATAAAGGATTCTCTCGATATACTCCGCATTAGCGATATTACCAACCATTATAACAAACGTTACATTTGAATAATATTTCTCTAAGTCCCTGGCTTCTTCAACTAAATCAAGAATTTGGCTCATATGTCCATTTGCGACATCAATAAGAATATTTAATGTTGTTGGTTCTTTAATCGATTTTAAGAAATCGTTATCGCTAGCAAAGTATTTCTGAAATTCAGCTAAACCAACAGCAATCCATTCTCCTTCTTTTGCTTTGTCTAACCTATCATTAATTAGAAATGTTCTTGGAATAATAGGAATAATATTATTATGATGGAAGCATTTTAAATTATCAAGGCAAACAACAGCCGCCATAGGTGATGCGAATACCGGTAAATACTATTTTCCATTTACATTATAATATGTATTAACATCTTTTCTTGAATTTATATAAGAAATATCTGTAGGTAAAATAGTTATATCATTTAAGGTATATAGTGTTTTTTCAACTAACATAAATTATTAACATTATTTTTGCTTTATTTATAAAATAAAAATGGTGAAAAGTTTATTGTTTTCCACCATTTCTATTTTATTTTGTATTTAAGAAACACTGTCTTACTCTACTGATTCATTTGTTGATGTATCTTCTGGTTTTTCTTTCTTTATATATGTAAACAAAATTTTATCATATTTTTCGTTATCCAAAAAAGACGAAAGTTTTCCGCCTAAAAATACAAAAATGAAACTACATAAGCAGAATGGTCCAAGCACTGTTAATACAATCAATGCTATTACATCCCTAAATGTTAATGTAAACTTATTATAATTAAAATAGTCATTCAGTTTATCAAAAATGTATATAAGATCAACAACGATCGAAGATACAATATAAACTGTAACCCATAAAGGCGGTGTAAATGCCTTTAACAAGAAACCTACGATTAATACAAAGCAAAAAAGTAAAATAAGAGATTTTCTCATAATTTGTTTTTATTTATTGTTTCTTTGGAAAAAATTTTTCATAAACAGTCATAGCTATATAACAACCAAAAAAGTTAGTAAACATAGCCACGATAATAGCTGTTAAAAGAGTCGTTTCGCTAATAAATTTAATAACAACTGCACTAAATGTATAACATATACAATTAGCCAATGATGCCATAAACTTACCGGATTTAACTACCAATAGCATTCTAAATATATGTAAGAATACATTGGAGAAACTAATAACAATATATGTTAATAGATTAAGCATATTAACTTAAACATTCATTAATATTATAGATGCTTTTTAATAACTATCATCTTCATCGTCTTCTTCATCCCAGTTAATATACTTACTAGGGCATTTTAAGTTAGTGCCGTTAAGATACTCTGTCTCTTTATTGTATGGAATACATTGGTAATAACCAATATTATCTGGACTTATAATTACAAATCGTTCACAGTTAGTTTTGTCGTCTAGCAGTTTGCTAAAAAATGCAGGTTTCCACTCTTCGTCATCCTCGTCGCGAACTAGTACTGGTTGGAAAGCTTTAAGGTCAAGAACGTTAAAACGTTCGCCAATAAACAACTCTTTGAACCCTCTATTAGAGTCAAATAATTGTGCAAGAAGTGCTTTATCATTAGGGAATAATAATTCTACTGATCTTACATACTTATCATCTCCGACGGTAAAGAATACATGTTCATTTGCCTTTGCAGATGTAATTAAATCTTTGACCTTATCAGTTAAAAACCCTAAAGATTCAAATACTTTCTTAATTTGTAAATTAGATTCTAAATCGTTTGTTCCTTGTTTGTAAAAATTCATAATAGTATAATTAATTTAATATTAATATTGATATGGAAATGATAATTGTTCTTGATACAAAAACATATAATCTGCATGTAAAACCGTATTGTTGGTGTTATGCTTTTGATATTTTTCCATAACTGTCCAGCCAATAGCCTTTAGCTTTTTATAGTATTCTTTATCAAATTCATTGTCATTTTTAACATTCCATTGTTTTGTCTCTTTATTCCATTCAGCGATATCTGGTAATGGTCTAAAACCAGTATCAGGTTCTTCAAATTGAACTAATACCCAATCTAAACCAAGTTTATTATATAATGGACCAGGATCACCATCATTATTACAGTCGTGCCACATATTCTTTATATAACTCTTTTAAAACTAAATCTTTATAAAGTTTAGCTACTTTTTCGTTTGTATATATTCTGTATGCAGATGGCTACTTATTTATGATATTTCCATCTAAACATATTTTAATAATACGATTTAAAATTTTCTTCTTTTTATTGCTTATCATATTGTTTTTATGACGAATATGTTAATTTGTCTATTATATAAAAATAAAAATTGAGATGCCATTATGACATCTCAATTTATTTGTTATGGAAATAATCATACTATTACTTCACAGTAACGACAACTACTCGTGGTGACAATTCACCTTCGCTTGCACCGATACCACGAACATCAACGACCTTGATGCCATTATTGGTAAGGAACTCAGCTACTGCCATTGCACGACGTTCAGACAAATCCTGATTGAATTCTGCTGAACCTTCTGGAGAAGCTTTACCCACAAGAGCTACAGATGAGCCCTTAGCAATCTTCTTCAAGAGATAGTTCTTCATGTCGTTCTCAAGAACTGCACTACCCTTTGCGAAGTAAACAACACAGTCATTAGTATTTACATACTTAACAACTTCTTTCTCAACAATCTTCTCAACAACCTGAGGTTCCTGAGCACGAAGACGGTTGATCTCATCATTCATCTCATTAAACTCTTCCTGAGTATGAGTGAAAGGTGATTCGGTAAACTGCTTACCAATCTTGTAAGTGAAACCAGCCTGTACACCATACCATGAGCAACGTTCATCGAAGTTAGGACGACTGTCCTTGCTAGGAGTGTTGGTCAAGTTATAGTTGAAGTCAGGGATAAGGTTAAACTGCCACTTGTCGTTCAAGTTGAAGTTGAACTCAACCTGGAACTTAACACCGAGATCGTTACGACCATCGCTGTAAAGTGGAGAATCCTTATAGAATCCATGAACCCACATAGGACCAGCTGCTGCGACCATCTCGAATGGACGATTCTTGAAACCGCCAAAGATGTTCATAAGGTTAAACTTACCAAGACCTGCAACTGTTACATAATTAAATGTGTTTGACTTGCCGGTAAGATTGTACTGAAGATCCTTCTGGAAAGCACCGAACTTAGATCCGTTGCGAACACCAGTTGTTCCTTCAATACTAAGACCAAACTTAGGTGTAATCCATTTACCTACTTCCAAAGAGATTGCAGACTCAATTGAATGTCCCCAATCCTCATAGCCATTGATACAATTAGGGTGTGTCAAAGCGGTTGCACCACCACGAACACCAATATAAGTGTTATCAATAAAGCTAGAAGGCTCAAGTGTCTGAGCATTTACATTTACCATTGCCATGACTGCAAAAGCAATCATAAAAATAAATTTCTTCATAATTTTAAATTAAATTTGTTTTTTATTTTCTTTTAGTTTCTATTTTTATCTTTTCACATTTTTTAACAAATATGAAAAATACATTAAAGTATACTTAATAAAAGTTAAAAAGTCTACATATTTTTAGCAATAATATGCGATTAAAGCAGCGAAATAACCCATATTACACTGAATAAACGTTACAAATTGTTGAACATAATCAACAAAATTTGTTCTAAATACTAAGTTGGAAATCTTTTTGATAATAAACTGTTTCATTCTTTTTCAATTTTCTTTTTTAGAATTTTTTCAATCAATTTCAGTTTTTTCTCAACTAATTTAATCGTATCTCCTCCATGTATTGCAACCGCATCCTTAACACTATAACCATATAAAGCAAAATATAACCATGCAACTGCACCATGATTTATATCATCAACACAGAATGGAGAATTCAAACCATAATCCTTCGGAAATTTTAATTGGCAGTTATTATAATTAGGATATTTTTTAAGAAGTTTATCAAACGTATTTGAATCTTCTGCTAAATCACTTTCAACCTCCCAATTACTAGCTAAACGTTCCATTGCATAATATGTTAATCTAACTGGTACACATATAATATTTGTTTCACTGTCATACGGTACCTCAGCATTACACTCGTAAGGTGCATCATTCCAATCATCACCCCATTGTTTGCTCATATCATCAGTAAAATAAAAATAATGTGTAAATCCAGCTACATAATCAGGCTCAGGATAATTACAAAAGTCCAATTCATATTTTCCTTCAGGATCATACTGTCTATTATATTCAGTATAAGCAGATGACGAATAACTATGATACTTTGCTAATAATTCATCAAAATATGCTTTCCGCTTTGCAACATAATTTTTATAGTCTTCTGTTTCAGATAACTTTTTACTCTCAGGATCTAAATCAAAATATGTTTTAGGCACAGTATCTATATAGCATAACACATATTTCTTTTTATCATCTTTAGATATTTCGTTAAATAGCTTCTTATCAGTCATAAATGTATTTATATTTTAACAATTATAGCAAAAAATATTAAAAAGTTTAATCACATTCTTTAATTGGTACAAATAGGTCATACCCATTATCATCTTCAAAATGATTTATAGAATCTATATATGGAATATCGAATTTAAATCGTTTATAAGAAAACTTTTGTGTAGACTCATTCCATATAGCATAATCAGTATTACGACATGTTCCATAATACTTCATTTTATCTTTTAGCTTATTTTTAGGAATAGCTCCATTTTCTATAAGCATTCGGCAAAATTTCTCATGTTCTTCCTTAGTTTTAAATCTAGGAATGTTTGGTATATCTTCACTTACTTTATACATAATTACCAAGTACATTTAATAATATAATCATACTTATTAAAATCCATCTATTCCCATATAGTTAAAATGGTTTTATACTATGGATGATTATATAATTGTGGTTTCATATCAGGTGTTAATCGCATATATATTAAATATGTGCCTATTATCTCTGCATGGATAATCTCGTTATCTTTACATATTTGATCTAACCACCACCAAGGATTAATAATATCCACTTCCTGTTCATATCCGTTTTCTTTAGTTAATAATTTATTGTTTATATAAAAACTTGAAATCTCAGGGAGTGGTTCTTCTGTTAACTATTTTCTATAAATGATTACTCTCATAATCAATGTAACTTATAATATTTTTTGTTGAGCACTTTTAATTTTTTATTCATTCCCGATTTAATTTTCTGCAACTCTTCATTATATTGATCCACTTCCATTTGCTTATACTCTTTTAATATCTCTAAAGCATCTTCGTATGTATCATATGCTACATCTTGCGAAACAGAAGATATAAATGTTTTATCGATACTAACAAAATAACCAAATTTAACTGTTTTGATAACCGGATAATACTTCTTTGTTCCATCTTCAAACATTTTCTCAAGTACAGCAAATTCCCAGTCGTTTGGATCCGTGCTTTCTAAAAACTTGAAAGTAACTAAATAAGTCAGCTCCATAGTACATAGCCCTGCACATAAAGATAAAAGAATAATTCCTATAAACTTAAATGCTCCTATATTCGGTATCAATATCAAACAAAGCACAAGACAGATTATAAACCCTACTATTGCTCCTATTTCATATACTTTACTATTCATTATTATATTATTACATTATTTTTTATACAGCTGCAATACCAAAAATTGAACCTATTGCTAAAACAAGTATGGTTATTACACCTATAAGTACAGTGACAAGAAATAGTACAATTCCCGTTTTTTGTCTTCGCCTATATCTTGCCAAATCTTTATTGAATTTTTGATCTAAACAATATCGTTTTCGTTTTTTAATTTTTGGTGTTTTATTTTTAATAATCTATGATATTAACGTTCTCATTTTTCTGATATTATTTTATAGTTCTAAATATATAATTTGTTTATTAATTAACAGTAAATGTCATAATAATATAGTTTACCAAGTTCTGTTATACCCCAAGTCTTTCCTTTTAAGTTATAACCGTTTTTTATAAAACCAACGGATTCAAACTATGATATAACTTCTTCTGGTAAATTTTTTCGTAAATCTGTATAGTATCCCGCTTTTTGCTCAACTATATATTTAAATGCCTTTCTATAAACTTCATCCATATATGTACATAAACTATTTTACATTATTATTAGAATAAATGTAATTTGTCTGATAACTCCTTCTCTGTCCAAACCTAAAATTCGCAACCTCTCTTATTAAACTCATATTTAGCTGCTTTCCATTTAGCTTGATTCGTTAAGAATATTTTCATAGCCCTATTAAAAGCATTCACTTCTTTAAGTTTAGCCCCTGGTTTTAATGGTTCAGGCTTTATAGTTTCTTTATAAGGTTTTATTTCTATAAATACTTTCTTGATTTTATCGTCTTTCGTTTTAAACTCAACCCATAAGTCTACATAATATTTCCTGATTTTCCAGTTCTATGGATTATTTGGATCCAAATTATGCTGATGACAATACTCAAGGTTTGCCACCGGATCGCGATACTATATTGCACAAGGTTCAGATCCAACTCTTAAAACCTATTCATTCCTGTCAAGCCAGTCCATGATTTTAAATTCCCAGCTTGATCTATACTCATTTGTTTTCGTTACCCATTTCTCTGGATGCTATGGATAGAAATATCCTTGTTTAAATCTTGAATTCCTTGTAGGCTTATGTTTTCTTTTATATGAACCAGCGATTTCCATATCGTTAAAATTATTTGTTTCTCTATTTATTTATGAATTAGGTGGAGCATTAAACTCCACCTTTTTAATCACTATAATATTCTTTAAAAAATACTTGAACGATTTTTAATACTATTCTTAAAAGATCTATAACATCTTTTTTATTAATAAAATCACTAAGCACTGTAGAATCATTTTCAAATGTTATAAACTTATAATCATCTCTAGGGTTAATAAAAAACTTATCTAATATTACTTGACGAATATGAGGCGGTTTGTAACCCTGAACGTCATACTTCTTAAATTTCCTATTTAAGATAGAATAAAAATACTACCTACCTCCTGATAACAAGTCAATATATAACGGCTTAAACCTATTATGTTTATTAAACAAATCTCTTATCTGTTGTTTAAGGTCTTCAATTTGGTCATTAAGCCTTTCATCTTCATCTGTAATATGATCTGTATATAAGTCATTCATAAACACAGACTTTAGTCCCCGTTTTATTCCATCTAAAATATTTTCGTAAAGTTTATCGTTATATAATGCCATAAATATTTTTTTATTTTATTTATTTTTAATATAAAAGTTAAAGCTTGTTTGTTAATAAATATTAAAAAATAAATAAGTATTCATGAGACTAAACAATAAGAAAGCATTATACGAAAAAATAATGCGAAATGTGGCTAGAGAGGTAAAGAAAACTTTAAATAGTAAACCATCTTATAGTCGTGTAAATGAAGCTCGTTATGGCACTCGTTTCGGAGGACCGCTTAACAGTGTTATTTATAGTAATAATAACTATGCAACCAGAATAGAAGTACAAAGAGGAGATGCTATTAAAATGAAAGAATATTACGAGAAACACTCAGATCCTAATCGCCTTGTTAAATCAATAACTGATCACCGTAAATTATTAGCAAGATGGGCAGTTGCAGTTATGATGGATTGGCCTGAAGCAATTACAGCATTTACGATGGCTATTAAAAAAGCATATCTATTATATGGTGAAGATATAGACAAAGCAAGAATGGAACTAGAAGGAGAACGTTCTTGGTATCAACAAAGATATTGTTAATCAATAAAATAAGTATGAATTATGAAGGATACAATTTTTGTATCCTTCATTTTTATTAAATAAATAGGTTAACAAAGTAAAAAACAAAACATATAATTTATAAAATAACTTTAATTATGGATAAAGCGAATATAAACAATACAAAAAAGGTAAAAACCGGTACAGTTGAATCTATAGATGATCCAACATATTCTGGTAGAATTAAAGTAAGAGTCAAAGGTTTACATGACAATATTCCAACTGAAAGCTTGCCTTGGTGTAACTATGCTGGTTCAAACTCTTTTTCCGGTTCTGGCGGAGGTTCAATATCAATACCTCGTGTCGGAACAAAAGTAAGAGTTAGATTCGCATAGGACGATGTTAACAACATGGAATGGTATGGAGCGAATACTATAGATAGGCAATTAGCTTTAGAGTTGGCATCTGACTATGAAGGATCACAGGTTTTATTATATGACAGCGAATATGACTTATCGGTAAGATTCCAGCCAAATTCAGGATTAGTTCTATATTACCAAGGATCTTTTTTACAAATTAGTCCTGACAATACAGTTACATTAAGATATATGGATGAAACATCTGGTGTACAAATTCAATTAACAGATGGAAAAGTTTATATACAAGGAAAAGAACAAATTAACATTACATCCGGAAATGAAGTTAACATTGAGGGTAAGGTAATTACACTAAACGGAGAAAGTACAGTAAGAATCAAAGGTGATACACAAAATACATGTGCTGTAAATGCATCGCAACTTATTACATTACTACAAACCATGGCACAAATTATTGATACG